>Ga0307278_10000840_pt1 | contig 15101 bp, 16 predicted proteins | sample ER_DNA_117_FD_194482 | JGI IMG/M metagenome (GOLD analysis project Ga0307278, IMG submission 194482) | Bulk soil microbial communities from the East River watershed near Crested Butte, Colorado, United States - ER_DNA_117 | ecosystem: Environmental > Terrestrial > Soil > Floodplain | place... | reverse complement strand
TACTGCGGAGACATCGATCTTTCGACCCGGATCGACCACGGCCGGTAACACTATTTTTAACGCGTCCACCGATGTCGGGGTGGTTTGGCTCGATGAGGTGGTCAATCTAAAGCGGAATCCCGACACAACGGGCGTCCCGTACCCCTGAACGAACTTCGTTTAGTTTAATTCAAAACGCCCTGTCTGAGAAAATCGGACAGGGCGTTTTTGTTTTCGCTAACCACGAATGAACACGAATGGACACGAATGATGCCTGCTGGTTCGCCTGCAACGCCGAAGCGTGGCGGACGGCTGTTGGTCAATCGAATCTAAGCAAGCGCCGGATTCGTTCGCGGATTCTCTCGGGATTTCTGCTTAGATGGGTGAGTGCATGCACAATGATGCCGCGCGCTTCGATGGAATAAAACAAGCCATAGCCGGTCGAACCGATGACAAGACGCCGCACCGGTTTTTCAAACATTGGCGCCATTTCTGGATGCGCCCGGAGATTGCCGAGCGTGAAATCGAGTTTACCGACAAAGCGCACGCCCGCTTCTTCGCTGCGTTCTTCAAGCTCGCCGAAGATTTGGAGCAGGTCGTTCTCCGCGCCTTGCTTCCAAATGACTTCAGGCATGCCGCCGTTTCAAGAGTCGATCGCGTAACTCTTCCCAAGGCACACCGCCTGTGGGATCGGCCTCATGATCATTTAGCCGGCGTCGCAACAAATCTACCAAAGCTGGATCCTTGTCTTGCTCGAGGACGACTTGATTGAGAAGCTCCTCGGCAAGAATCTCCTTTTCCTGGGTCGAAAGCGCGAGAACTTCAGGCAAACGTTCGACGATCACAACGAAAGCTTATCAGGGCGCGTACCCCCTTCAACTTCTTTCGCAGAAGTTATGAATCCCGGCGCTGTAATTCGAAAAAGGTTCGCTTCGCTTTTGTTTCTTAACCACTAATCCGCCTTCGCAGAAGCTACTCCGAAAGATTTCGCGAGCAGCCAATCCAATATCAAACCGATTTGCTATAGCCTGCATTTGCGCTCGACGGACTCTTTCGCTTAATTTCGAAGCGTGAGCCTGGCTGAGATCAAAGATGCCGTTGAAACGCTCTCACCTCGCGAATTAGCAGAGCTCGCCTCATTCATTCGAGAGCGTGAGAACGCTGCATGGGACCAGCAGATTGATGCTGATTTTGCTGAAGATGGGCGGCTGCGGCCAATTCTGGAGGAAGTACGCAAGAACATCCGCGCTGGCAGGCTTGAGGAACTGCCGTGATCGGCAAGGCGGACCGGCGCTTCTGGAAATGTTTCGAACAGCTGCCAGCAGCTGCGCAGAAGCTGGCGCGCGAAAAGTACGCGCTCTGGAAGCGAGACCCGTATCATTCATCGTTGCACTTCGAGGAACGGCGTAATGGGATTTGCGTCGTTCGCATCGGAGATCGTTATCGTGCGGTTGGTCTACGCGAAGGTGATGTCATCGCCTGGTTTTGGATCGGCACCCATGAGCAATACAACCGTTTCCACTTCTGAATCCGCTGTAATTCGAAAAAGTTTCGTTTAGCCAATTTTTGAAAACGCCCCCGCCGCGGCAAATGCTAATTCCCGCCTTAGAATTTATTCGTGTCGATTAGTGTCAATTCGTGGTTGACGCCGGGCTGGGAGCGCTGGCCCGTAACAGAGAATGTGACAAGCCGGAATCGTCTTGCGCAATGGCAGTCAACCGTTTTTACCTGATCCTGCGGCTGATTTACAACCGCTCGCGAGAAACATCTGCCTGAGACGACGGTACGATAACTCGCTTTACCCGTCTGGCACGCGACGCCTTGGTTTTCTTTTGCTGTTTTGTGGTATAATCAAGCGCGGCCCGACGAAAGACGTAAGCCCACCGGTGAACGACGGTTGTCGGTGGCAACAATTGAGTCGAGGGCTTCAGCGAATCCTATTTTCTGCGGGTGAAGGTGATCTCTCCAGGAAGAGCGACAGGTATGATAATCAGCAACCGTGGACGGAGTAACTGGAGTAAATGCAAGAGGGCTGCCGCCACACTCTTCATTCTGCTCTTCACGCCTGTGCTCGCGCGTCCGCAATCCATCGGTGCGTGGGCAAAAACGCGGATAGAAATCAAAGCAGCCCATAAGGCAGCGGAAGCGCTCGCGAATCCCAACGTAACGGTAAAAGAGCGTTTGCGTGTGGAGCAAATCTACTACCAACTCGTCCGGGACAATCCGCAGTCTGTCCCGGCGCAAAACGCCCTTGCCGCATTTCTCTGGAAAAACGGGAAGGCGGAAGCAGCCGTCGAACATTGGCGGACAGCGCAACGGCTCGAGCCGGAGAATGGGGAAGCGGCCAACTCGTTGGGCGGCGCCTACCTCAGGATAGGCCGCGTCCGCGAAGCAGCGGAGCAGTTTCTTTTGGCGGTTCGCTCCGAAAGTAACAATCCCGATTATCATTTCGATCTCGGAAACGTCGAATTCGTCCTCCGCAACGATCTGACTGCGGCCTGGAAGATCGATTCTGCGGAATTGTTGCAACGCGCCCTGTTTCAATTTCGTGAAGCGAGTCGGCTCGCACCGATGGATCTCGAATACGCTCGCGCTTACGCGGAAACGTTTTATGAGATCCCGAACCCCGATTGGAAAGAGGCGCAAGTTGCTTGGCAGCATTATCTCGAGCTCTCAACGAACCGGAACTTCGCCTACTTGCAGCTCGCCCGGGTCAGCCTGAAGCGGCACAACAAAGCTGAAGCGTTGTCTTTCCTCGATAAAATTTTAGACTCCTCGTATTCCCAAATAATAGAAAAGCTGCGGAAGCAAGCCGAAGCACTCTAGACGACGGCGAAGCAAGACAAGCGGGTTTGCTTTCGTTAGCCATCACCGTGGCTCCTGCTTTCGGATATCGCGTTCAAGCTTCCTTATGGTTTGGCGTCAACATGAGTGCAGCCCAAAGTCGAAGGCAATGCCTGTTTAACCACGAATGCACACGAATCGACACGAATTCATAAAAAATCTGGAAAATTATTTCTTGCCCAAGAAGGCCCGCTTATTCGTGTTTATTCGTGTCTATTCGTGGTTAACTGAACTGGGGCTGTGCAATCTACTGGGTCAATTTAGCGAAGCGTCAATCGACGCCGCTGTTATTGAGCGAGTGATCGAAATTCGCAAATCCGTTCGCATCAAAATACCGGACGCTTCGCGGAAGCTACTCCGAAAGATTTCGCGAGCGGGCGGACGCGACATGTGGACACTCGCCTTCGTCCGGCAGCGGCCGGACTGCGGCGCGCCAGGCCCGCCTTAACTAGGCTTCCGTTTTCGCTCGACTTTCCGCCGGGGAAAGAGCTTGAAAAAATTCTCTGAATGTTGGACTCTGGAATTGTGAAATATCAGGTGACGCTGGTGGAATCCGACGAGGGGTTCGCCGTTTGGTGGATGATCTGCCCGGTTGCAATAGCCAAGGGGCAACGCGCGAAGAGGCGTTGGAGAATATTCGGATTGCAATCGGCGAGTATCTGGCGGCACAAACTGAGATAGCAGCGCGTTTCGGCACGCGGGTCACGCGTCAGGAAGTCACCGTCTAGTGGGATGCCGAAGCTGCCGGGCGTGCTGGTAATGGCGCCTTCCGCGATCACGAAATCAATCCCGAGCACGGCAGGTTTAGAGATTGCGAAACTGCTCTTCGGTTAATCTCGCTTGCTTGAGAATGCTGCGAAATGTCCCTGTGGGAACGTCATCGGTATGCATCGCAACGTAAGTCTGTCGTCCGTCTGCATGGCGCAATACCGCGTGCGATCCTGATTGCCGCTTCACTACAAAACCGGCTCGCTTTCGCCGGGCCAAGACCTCACGCGCTTTGTAAGGCACTTTCGGAAATGTCGACTGTGGAGAAGAAAAACTCCGAAGGTAGATCAATCACTTCGCCTGCTGCTTTCTTTTCCGCCAGCCAGAGTTTAATCAAGTCCTCAGCTGCAGCGCGCGCTCCTTCAATGCCGTGCCCGTGTGTGGTTAGGCCCAAGCCGGGTACGTGCGCGTAGTAAGATCCAGCAGGCAGTTCACCGCTCGGCACTTTTTCCACGAGGATAGCGTACGTCATCGAATTCTTGAGCACGATAGAGTTCCAGCAGGCAACTTCAAGGCTTGTATCCGCAGTAATTCAAAAAAACTTCGTTTAGTTCAATTCAAAACGCCCTGTCTGGAAATTCCCGGCATGGCGTTTTTTTTTTGCTGGAGGATAGCCTTCCAGGCTGTCTCGGCCGACAAGCATCTTGCTTGTCGGCTTCTTGGCAAGCCGCGAGCGAAGGAAAGACGGACAGGCTGGAAGCCTAGCTTCCTACGCGCCAACAAGGATGATCTTTTTGTTGTAGCCACGGCGCTGCTTGCCACACCGACTCGTCACGTCGTAGTCGAGCGAAGACGGAAGCCTGGCGAAGGCAGGTGCGCCGTACAACTTTTCACCCCCGCGCCGCACTCGTCTGACCGGCCACAGGCCGGTGGCTACACAGGGAAACCGGACAGGACATTTTTGCTGTAGCCACGGCGCTGCCTGCCACGCCGAAACCTAGCGAAGGCGGGTGCACCGTTTCAACGTTTGCTATCGCGAACCCAACGCTCAACGAGCCAAGACTCACAATCGCTGACGAGAAGAATCAGGCTTTGGTCGAGACGGGGGTACGATAACGGCCGTTCGGTGGCCATGCTCGGGGATCGGTTGAACTGTCCACATCCAGCCGAGCTTGCCGTTCTTATCGAAGTACCAGGTCCCGCCGCCACGTTTCGCGATCTCCACGCGCCAATGATCGTTATTCGCCGGGATTGCGAGTGTAAATGTGACGGCAGCGTCTCATTTGTTCCCTTCGATCACGCTGTAATCGAAGCTCGCCTTCAGATCGGCCCTGCTTGTTGCGATTTAATGCAAATTCATGTTGACCACGGATTGCACGGATAACACGGATATGGCGAAGCCGCGTACCCACTACCCGCGTTTCACGTGGCTTATACACGGCGAAGCACGAATGTCGAATGACGAAGGAATGACGAACCACAAACCTCGAATTCGCGTTGCGACATTTCCGGTAGCGCACCCGTCTCGGGTGCTGGCGACGGTGTCTCGCCGTCCCGAACTTTTCGTACTGCGCACCAATGAACAAGAGCAACAATAAGGGATGCGGTCAGACAGAACCTCGAGCCTAAGTCCTCTTATTCGTGCTTTCCGTGTAATCTGTGGTTTCTCATGCGTTTTCGGAGTTAAAACGATTTACCGATTTTAGCATGGCAAAGCTCGTGCTGTTCTGTTAAACGGAGGGTCATGAAGAACAGATTCTTCATTGTTGTTTCTGTTCTCCTTGCTGGGATTACGATTAGTCCAGCTTTCGGCAAAGGCAGGAAAAAGAAGGCGACACCGGCGCCCGTGTATCATGCGCCGATCATTTCAAGTGTAACGGGCAACGCAATCACTGTGAGCGACCAACAGACAACAAGGACGTTCACCATCACTCAGTTCACTGAAATCAACGTGAATGGACAACGAGCAACCATTGCCGATCTCAAGCCTGGAATGACTGCGAACGTCACGATTGGGATGGACCCTTCTCACGCCAGTCGAATCAATGCCGAAGGTGTGCCCGCAGAAGGAAGCGGAAAAAAGCGGGCGAAGTAAACAGAACATCCAACGCCAAACATCCAACGCTGAACGTCGAACCCAGTCCCGTTAAAGGTTGGATGTTTGATGGCTTAGGCAGGCACGTCACGACGGGCTTCGGACATTAATTCGGTAATTCGTCATTCGTCATTCGTCATTCGTCATTCGTCATTGTTTGCAGCTCGCACCTTTGCACTTTTTGGGTTTCGTCTACCCTCCGCGAGCGGCTGCAGACCTGCGCGCTGCGCCGCAAGATCGACAAGCTCTGCTACCCGCGATTTCAGCAGACGCGCTCGTGTCGCGAGAAAGACGAGAAAGAGCGCATACGGAATAATGAACCAAAGATCGATATGAGAAATGTTGAGCTGCCGATACACGAGCAGACTCAACACGATGAGATTAAGAATGACAGTCGTCGTGACCAGGCGGTCACGAAGCCGCACGCGCGTGAGGCATTTCCCGCCACCGTGATATTCGGTGACGGTTTGAAGCGCAATGCTCCACCAGAAATTTCCATAAATTTGAATGTCCCACTCATTCCACCCGGTATCGGTGGAATAACGCCAGCCTTCTTCATCGAGCAACTGGAAGATGGCGCCAAGCAAAAAATGGCGGTCCCTCCCCTCTTCGCTCCAAAAAACCCGGCGACTCAGACTCCCCGCGAAATGGGCGCGATTCGGCAAATGCTCGTGGGCTCGAATCACGCTTGCGGGGGTGCGTTTGAAATGCAGCCAGGTGAAATAACGCGACCATCCTCGCACCAGCGGTTGGACGAAAGCCAGGAGCATCACCAGCAGCCGCGCGTGTACCGTATCGAATTTCGGCTCGATCGACGTCCGCACCATGTAGGAGAGCGCCACGCACAGAGTGCCGCCAAGCATCAGGTAGGGCACGATCCGCAGCACAGGCAGAAAAATTCCCAGACCGAAGAGAAAAATCGTGAGCGCGAACCATTCAATACTGCAGAGATAGATGGCGATTTCCGATTGCGGCGTAGGATAAATCGATTGAAAAAATCCTTCCCCGAAAATTCCGTGATAGATGGCTGGCTGGTTGATGAACCAGCTAAAGCGCGGCGTGCCGTAGATTTGGCCGCGCCATTTCGCGGCGCCAGTCGGCCCAAAGAAGATCAAATGTTTGAATCGGAGCAGCGACTCCGCTTCGCCGTAGCCATCCTGCTGTTTTAAAAAAGCCCGCAGGGTAAAGCGCCGATAGTGCCAGACGATTGCAGTTGGGCTGAAAGCTATGACCCAACCGGCCTGTTGGATTCGCCAGCAAAAATCGACGTCATCCCCGGCTTTATGGTATTCGGGATCGAAGCCGCCGACGCTTTCAAACGCCCAACGATAGAACGCCATGTTACAGCCGGGAATGTGTTCGGCGACTGTGTCGGTAAGCAGGACGTGGCTGGGCCCGCCCGGCGCGGCTGCGACACAGGCCTGGATCCAATTCTGGGCAGGCGGCGTGACGTTTGGCCCCCCTACCCCTGCATAATCGCCGCTCACGAGGGTGCCTATTAGATACGCGAGCCAGTCTGTATCTGCCATGCAGTCGGAATCGGTGTAAGCGAATACTTCGCCTTTCGCCGCTGCGGCGCCGGTATTGCGCGCGTGACTCAATCCATGATTGCTTTGATGGATGTAGCGCACCCGCGGGAATTGCGCGGCGATGTAAGGTGTGTCATCGGTCGAACCGTCATCGACGAGGATCACTTCGTATTCGGGATAATCGAGTTTCCCTAACGAATCCAGGCAGGCAGCCAGGGTTCGTCCGCCATTGTACGAACAAACAATTACCGAGACGAACGGCGAGCGTGGCAATGGCCGATGCGGCACTGCCGAATTGCACTGACCAAGTTTTTCCTTAAGCGCGTAGAACGCTTTCTTCGGTTCCCGCTCGCGCGTGACGATCCCGAATGCCCAGTCTGTGATTTCCTGCGCGCCGGTGAACCATTCGTCGGTCCATGTAAAAAAAATTGTGCCGGCGAGACCGCACTTCACAACGCTATCGACATGCCAACTGAGCATTTCGGCCTGCTCCTCCTGCGAATGCCGGATCGTGTCCATGCCGAATTCCCCAAGGATGAGCGGATGCTCGCCGGTCAGATTTTGCAGCCGCAGCAAATAACGCTCGAAATCGCGCTGGTTGTGCAGGTAAACATTAAAGCAGCAGAAATCGACGTTCTGCGGCAGCAGGTATTCCGTGGGTGGATAAGTGGCATAGGAAAAAAGGACATCGGGGTCCAGGCTTCGTCCGATCCGAATCAATTCCTCCACAAATTCCATGACGCGGCGCGCGCCGAGCCAGCGTACCATCGTGCTCGAGATTTCGTTCCCGACCAGATAACCAAAAATTGCCGGATGGCCTGCGTGCGCGCTTACCGCAGCACGGACCCCTTCGGCAATTTGTTTGCGGGTTGATCTTTCGCGCAGAAACTCGATGTGTTTCGCCCAGGGAAGCGTTACGAGCACACGCATCTGGGCATCGGCGCAGCGATCAAGAAACCACCGCGGAGGCGCATGGTAAATCCGCACAACGTTGATACCGACCTGGCGCATAAGGGCAAGATCGGCATCGACCTGCTCGGGTCGTCCAAGATAATTCTCTTCAGCGTCCGGCTTGAATGGTCCGTAAGTGACTCCTTTAACAAAAAACTTTCTGTCGCCTTCGAAAAAGAATTTCGCGACTGGGCGAATTCGCGAGTTTGCCATCCTTGTCATGTCGAGCGGAGTCTCCCGCTGCTGCGGGATCAATGTTTTCTGGGTCTAAGAGTAAGAGGTTCCCATTCGGCTTCGCTCAGGGCAAGCTCTCGACTTCGCTTGGAAAGACAATTACCACTGCTGCGGTGGCCAGGAGATTCTTAACTTTTCAGGGAAGCGAACCGCTTCCCATGCAACTCGCCAACGCTTCGCGCATTACCGCGCCGGTGCGCTCGATATCTTCCGCCGTATGCGCCGTTGAAATAAAGCCGGTTTCAAACTGTGAGGGAGCAAAATAAACCCCGCGCTTCAAGCAACCGCGAAAAAAATTTGCAAACATCTTTAAGTCGCTCCGTTGCGCTCCACTGAGATCGACAATCGGTCCGGAGGCGAAGAATAAACAAAACATTGAGCCAATTCGATGAAACGTAACGTCGACGTTGGCTTTGGAGATCGCATCTCGCGCGACCTTCTCGAAATGCGCTCCAAGTTTTTCGAGCAGCTTCCAGCCGTCGATGCGTTCGAGTTCACGCAATTGTGCAAGGCCGGCCGCCATTGCGAGCGGATTTCCAGACAACGTTCCCGCCTGATACACCGGACCATCAGGCGAAAGCTGGTCCATGATTTCGGCTTTCCCGCCGAACGCACCAACCGGTAATCCGCCGCCAATTACTTTTCCCAGGGCGGTGAGGTCGGGTGTGACTCTGTAAATTTCCTGCGCTCCGCCGCGGGCAACACGAAAACCAGTCATCACTTCATCGAAAATCAGAAGCGCGCCCTGTTTTGTGCATTCTTCACGCAAGATCGTCAGAAAATCCTGGCGTGGGAAATAAAGACCCGCGTTTGCCGGAATCGGCTCAAGCAGCACCGCCGCGATTTCATTTTTGTTTTGTCGAAACGCCGTATGCACAAGCTCGGCGTTGTTGAACGGCAGCGAAATTGTGAGATCGACAAATGCCTGCGGCACACCGGCACTGTCAGGCTGGCCGTGTGTGAGCGCCCCGCTGCCCGTTTTCACAAGCAGCGCGTCGACGTGTCCGTGATAACAACCATCGAACTTGATGATCTTGTCGCGGCCGGTGAAAGCGCGTGCCAGCCGAATGCACGACATGGTCGCTTCGGTCCCGCTGTTGACCATCCGCCCCTTCTCGATCGCCGGCATCCATTTGCAGAGTAATTCCGCCATCTCGACTTCAAGCGGATTTGGAATTCCAAAACTCAAGCCGCGCACGGTGGCTTCACCCACTGCGTTAATAATTACGCTGGGAGCATGTCCCAGAATCGCGGGGCCCCAACTCCCAACGTAATCAATGTATTCGTTCCCATCGACATCCCAAACCTTTGCGCCTTGCGCGCGTTCGACGAAGAACGGCTCAGCCTCCACGTGACGAAATGCGCGCACGGGCGAGTTTACGCCGCCGGGAATGCGCTTTTGCGCGCGAGAGAAAAGCTCGGATGATTGCGACTTCAAGGAAGCAAACGTCCAACGTCCAACGTCCAACGTCCAACGTTCAATGCGGAAGAGTTGTAGAGACGTTTGTGCCAAACGCCTTCTGTTCAGGCTTGGCGCTTGATACAAGCGCCACTACACCGATATTATGCGCTCTGCGTGATCGGCGGGGTAGCCAAGTGGTAAGGTCGCGGTCTGCAAAACCGCTATTCGCGGGTTCGATTCCCGCCCCCGCCTCCACAAGACGCTCGGATTTTGTGGATAACGAGGCCTTTGGTTCACAGGCCGGTTCGATTGATTCGCTTTCTCCCGAAAGCTCACCCTAACGCGCTTCGTCTATGTCGCTCGGCTCCCGCCGGCTCCATTCCCGCCCCCGCCTCCACAAGACGCTCGGATTTTGTGGATAACGAGACCTTTGGTTCACAGGCCGGTTCGATTGATTCGCTTTCGGGAAGATCAACATTCGCCAGCGTCAGCACTGCGATAAACTGCCGCCCCGCGAATTATCGGGTTATGGTAGGCGGAGAATTTTTCGACGGATTTTGAATCAGATCGTCTCCTATGACGATCGCCCCGCCAAGGGGTGGTTCTGGTTTGACAGGAAAGAGCGGCCGCACAACCGCAAATGTCTGCAAAACAAATGCGAGAGAAACGAAGGTAAACACTGCTGCACATTTCATGTTCGCCGCTCTTATCAGAATCAACCCTGATGGCAAGCAAAATTTTTGCGCGATCTCGGTAATTAGCGGTGGAAAGCAATCCTTTCATCGAGCAGCGATCGCTGATTCGCGATGCCATGGGCCAAATTCATCGCGTCTTGCACAAATTTCTCAGGGGACTGTTTTAGCGCTCCTTGCAGTTAGAGAAATGATCCGCCAAACACTTCGGCGTTCTTTTGCGTGTTTGGTGGACAAATCTTCGGTTGCGGCGGAAGCGCGTTGCGCAATCCGCGAGCAGAAAAGGGCGAAGTTTTTAGATTGAGGTTTCGAATTTCAGATTTCGGATTATTATCCAGGCCGATGCCACAGTTTGCTTATCGCGCCCGGAACGCACAGGGCGGCCTGGTTGAAGGCGTCCTTGATTGTTCGGATCGAGCGGTTGCCATCCACCAAATTGAATCACAACAATGCATCCCAATCCGGATCGAACTAGTAGGCGCGGAGCCGAAAGCGGTGGGTCGAAACGGTGCAACAGAGGCAACTTCCACGCAGAGCCTGAAAATTCCGCACGGCCAGTTGCTGATTTTTACAGAGCAGCTGGCCCATTTGCTGCAGGCGGGAATGACGCTCGACGAGGGGTTGTCGATTTTGGAAAAGCGCTTGAAGCAGCCACGCGTCCAACAAATGACGCATGCTTTGCATCAGGCGTTGGTTGACGGTCGTAGTTTCTCGCGGGCACTAAGTGAGTTCCCCCGCATTTTCCCGCCGCTTTACATAAACATGGTGGCGGCGGGCGAAGCCAGCGGCGCGCTGCCGCAAATTCTGCTCCGGGTGGTCAAACATTTGATGCAGGCGAAAGATTTGCGAGATCGCGTGCAGCAAGCGCTGATCTACCCGGTCTTTCTCGCGTTGGCCGGCGCCGTTCTGATTACAATTTTCATCACGTTCATGGTGCCGCAGCTGACGGGGTTCATGTCGGAAACCGGCGGTGCACTGCCTTTGCCCACGCGTATCCTATTGCAAATTCACCATCTAATCACGGGATATTGGTGGGTGGGCGTGCTGCTGGTGATTGGTGCGATTATCGGGTTTCGCGCATTCGTCCGCACCAATGAAGGACGGATCACATGGGATCGTTTTCGTCTCATCATCCCCGGTTACGGGCGTGTCATCCGGCATCGTTACTACGCGCAATTCTCGCGCACACTGGGAACACTAATGGAAAACGGAATTCCGTTGCTTCGCGCCCTCGATCTCGTCACGGAGATCGCAGCGAATCGATTTCTGGAAGAGAAATTAAAGGAAGTGCGTCGGGCTGTAATCGATGGCGCGACGCTGTCCGCTGCGTTGCAGGAGCAAAAGTTATTTCCCGACTTGCTCACCGACATGATGGCAGTGGGAGAACAAACGGGGCATTTCGCCGAGACGATGCAATCCATTGCCGACGTTTATGAGCGGGAGCTTGACCGTACAGTCGCGGTGATCTCGCAACTCATTCCGCCGGTGATTATCGTGGTGATCGCGGTCCTGGTTGGCTTTGTCGTTTTCAGCATTCTGTCGGCGGTTTTCGAGATGACACATAGCCTGCAATTTCGGCCGCATTAAAAACTTGCAATCGGCATCTGCATTCAAATAACTTTGGCGGCTAAATGTTTCTTCGCCTCGTGTTTTTGCTCTTGTTTGGCGCGATTTCGCGCCTTTATGCACAGGAAGCTTTCAACGATAACCTGGCAACCAAGGCTGATGCGAAGCCCGGAGAACCAACGCCGGAAAGCGCATGGCTGGATCTGCGCCAGAACACCCCTCGTCACTCCACGCCACAAAACGCGCCGCCATGGGTCGAAGCAGTCACGCTGTTCTCCGCGCAGGGCACTGGCGATGCGGCTCCGAAGACCGTCTTTCGCATTCGCGTAGCGCGACCGAGCCAAGATTATCAAGTTCTCTTGTTCCGCCTGTTCTTCGACGACAAGCCAGGTCAGCAGCCGGAGTTAGTGGCTTGGGATGAGTCCGGCACACACATTTTGCGTTCAGGCGCGCTCGGCTCCGGAATTAATTTGCCGGCTTCCGATTCGGTGATGATCCCGATGACCGACACGTCCTCCATCGATATCGAGGTCCCGGGAGATGGGAAAACAGTGCGCGCAGCGTATCTCGATTGGATGACGAGCAGCGGTGTAGTTCACCCGTTGAACGCTGAGCATCGCGATGTGATTCCGGAACCGTTCTCATCGATGCCGCCGTTGCATTCGCCCATAGAAGACAGGGAGCGCTTTGGCACTGTCATTGCAACCCTTGCGGCCGAGACAATCCAGATCGGCACGGATATTCAGCAAAGCGCGGCGTTTCAATTCGGGGTCGAGGCGCAGCCCCTAGCGGCGCTGCTGACTTTCGAAATCGCAAATCCGCGTATTGATGCGCCACCTGAAATTTATTTAAACGGTGAAGACATCGGGCCAGTTTCTCTGACGTTGCCGGAACTGGCTGACCCGGGTTATCGCGGCGAAATGCAGCCACTCCTTCAGGAAATGCATTTCCAATACACCGGCTGGCTGCGCGCGCAAAAAATTGTGCCGGTCGCAAGCCTCAAGGCGGGAACCAATGATGTGATCGTCGTGAACGGAGCCGACAGTGGAGCCTCCGCAATCCGCGCTACTCAGATCCAATTGAAATATCTTTGGGACAAGACGGATTACGTTCTAAAAACCGGCAACTAGAAATTGTCGAAGATTCGGCTAGTGTAATCCGCGATCCAGATGAGGGGTTTTCTCGTCTGGTTGAAATGACTATGAAAAGAAAACAACAGGGATTCACGCTGCTCGAAATCATGCTCGTCGTCACGATCATCGCACTGCTTCTGGGCACGGCGATCTATAAACTAGCTGGCAACGTCGAGTACGCGCGACATACACGTGTTCAGGCTGACGTTCAGGGAATTACTACCCAGCTAAAGCTTTACGAAAGCATGAATGGCTTTTACCCGACCACGGAGCAGGGTTTGCAGGCGCTCGTGTCTCAGCCCGACACCGATCCCAAGCCTACACGCTGGTATCAATTGTACAAAGACATGCCGAAAGATCCCTGGCAGAATGAGTATATTTACCGTAATCCGGGTCAGAAAAATTCAAGCGGCTACGACCTGTATTCGGCAGGGCCCGATCGGAAACCAGACACAGCAGACGACGATTGGGGCGAGTGAGGCGCCTTTGGGGAGCCGATCTGGCCCTACTGTTTGGTTTGTGGCAACTGGAGGTCTGGGCGATTTGGCGTGCGCCGACTTGGCGTGCGTTTCGCGTCTGGGGCTGCGCCTGCTGGATTCCGCGGAATCGTCCCGCGCACGTGAGGATGCGCCTGCGGCAGCGCTGAAGGCGGCGCCATGGGGGGCACCCGTCCAATGCCGTTGAGTTGATTGGGACCAGGAATGGGGGGCATATTCGGCGTAGATGGCGCGCGGGGCGCGGATTGCGACAAGAGCGCCTGATTAAACGTGATGGTCGCAAAATTTCCATCCTTGCTAAGGGTCACCTTGGTCGCGCCCACGCGGTCCGACCATTCGATGTTCGCGATGCTAAAGCCATCCACTGGTTCCCTTGTGTTGAGATATTTCTTGAAATTCTGGTCCGCGCTGGAAGCAATCGTAACCAGGTCACCTTCGGGCGAGTGTGCGACATTGGCCACGTAAAGGTCTTTGGCGAAATCAGGCGTTGCTGCAGGCGCTGCAACCGCCGTGGCAACTGCGAACGGCGAGTGATCCACCATCCGTGAGTAGCGATCGAAGTTAAACCGTGGGGGAAGAACGTCGTTGGCGTCACTGCGGACAGCACCAAACAGTGCGAAGATCGAGATCAATATCAGGGAATGTTTCATAATTACTATTCTTGCTAGCGCGCCCGTTGCGCCGGTGCAAACCAGCGGGCGATTTTAAATTTGCCGTGCATCATGGTGGGATCACTGCCATCGACTGTCACATTAACACTTTCGAATACCACAAACGCGTCAGGCTGTTGCACGTCATAAAGAAAATGCACCAGCGGTGGCCATGGGCTTTTGGTTTCAATTGAAGCGAAAACCGTCTGGTGATAGGGCGTCGTTTCGCCCGAACCAATCGCGGGATTCACAATTAAGACATTATACTTACCGGCCACTTGCTTCAACTGATCAAGCAGAGCGGAGGCTTCGGCAGGATTCTTGAGGGCTGGTTGATGTTGCCGGATCCATTGGTCGCGTTTGGTCCAGAGATCTCGTTCTTTGATGTAAACGGATTGCTCGGTCAACGTTGCCTTGCGTGCGGCTAGATCCCTGCGTGCGCGACCCAGTGCACCCGAGATCCAGGTCAAAATCAAAAGATTCAACAGCACGAAAATGGTGCCAGTAATTATCCACGAAAGCAGGCGCTCGCGAGGATTCATTCGCCTGTACCAGGCCGGCATCATCGTGATTTTCCCTCCAGGCGAAACTGCGCATGGTCGTTCGGCAGAATGCGGGGCGCAGCCATGTCAAATTGAAAAATTCGCAGCTCGTGATTTTTCTTTACCTTCTCTATGAATTCATAAGCGAGGGCAGCGGTATTTGCTTCGCCATCGACTGAAATTTGCCGCGCGGACTGGTTGTACGCAGTGATGCGTACATCGGCAGAGGGCAGGCTTTCGAACAGATGCAGCAAGATTTCGACCGGGTAATAGTGCGAA
>Ga0307278_10000839_pt1 | contig 15103 bp, 11 predicted proteins | sample ER_DNA_117_FD_194482 | JGI IMG/M metagenome (GOLD analysis project Ga0307278, IMG submission 194482) | Bulk soil microbial communities from the East River watershed near Crested Butte, Colorado, United States - ER_DNA_117 | ecosystem: Environmental > Terrestrial > Soil > Floodplain | place... | reverse complement strand
CCTTCGGAGGCGCAAACCGTCGTCGGCCTCCAAGCATCCCGCACACATCCCGCACGGGAATCCGATCCTCGCCGGCCGCGCCGACGCCGAGTGGAACCCTCAGCGGCGGACCTGGGCGTAACGCCGAGTTGTCACGAGAGGCGACAACGCGATGGGGTCTGGATGGGGCGGGACCCTCCGAAAACCCGATGGAACACCGTGGAGACATCCGCAGCCGCACCCAACGAAACCCCTGCTAATCGGGCTCTTCCGGGTCTTCGCGTGGAGGATCGTTGGAGCCCTTGCGCCGCCTGTCACGCCGGAGGTCGCGGGTTCGAGTCCCGTCGCTCCCGTCTTTCGAAGTGCCTGCAAATAGGCAAGTCATGTTGTCCGCTCAGGCGCAGATCATCAATTCCGTGGCCCAGTTGTGGCCCAGCGCCCTCGCACAAACTGCCTGCAAATCGCGATTTCGTAGACCAACTCGTATCCGGCCGCACGAACAAATCAGGTCATTGAGGGGTCGCGGCAGGCCCTCAAGTGCGCCTGGCTCGACTACTCGGCCCTTGTGCCGGCTCTCAGGTAGGTGAGCACGGCGAGTACGCGCCGGTGCGATTCGGGATTAACATCAAGCCGGAGCTTGAGGAGGATTTGCTTTACATGCGCCTCGACGGTGCGCTCGGTCACGAAGAGGCGTGCCGCGATCGCCTTGTTTGAGAGACCTTCCGCGAGTAGCCCGAGAACCTCGCGCTCGCGCTCAGTCAGTTCGGCGAGTGGATCTTCTCGCCGGCGGCGGCCCACCAGGCGCGAGACGATCGTTGGATCGATCACCGTCTCGCCGTCTGCGAGCCGGCGGAGGGCGTCGACGAGGATCGCGATGTCGAAGACGCGCTCCTTGAGCAGGTAGCCGACCCGCTCCGGGTGCTGCTCGAGCAGACGCATTGCGTAGCTCGGCTCGACGTACTGCGAGAGGACGAGTACCGCGACCTCTGGGTGATGAGCGCGAATCTGTTGTGCAGCGACGAGCCCCTCGTCCGTTTGCGTTGGGGGCATGCGGATGTCGACGATCGCCGCGTCCGGCCGCGCGAGCCGGACGTGGCGCATCAAGGATTCGGCGTCCTCCGCCTCGGCGACGACGTCCACATCGGCATCCCTCAGCAACCGGACGATCCCCTCCCGCGTCAGCATGACGTCGTCGGCAACGACTACGCGCACGGGATCACCGCGCGAAGAGTGGTCGCCTCGACTTCAAGCGATCCGCCGAGCGCGCCGATGCGGTCTGACAGGTCGACAAAGGCCAAACGCTCGGGGGCACCGTCGTCTGCGACCGTGACGACGAGTTGAATGCCCTCCCGGCGCACGTCAACCGAGGCGACTGTCGCCGTTCGCCGGGCTGCGTCGTCAATCGCCTCAGCCGCCGTGAGATAGGCCGCCGTTTCGACCGCGGCTGGGTAGCGCTCGGTCATCACCTCGCCGAGCTCGACTGGCAGCGGCGCCTCGTCGGCGAGGGTAGTCAGCGCAGCCACGAGCCCGGCTTCGGCAAGGATCGCCGGGTAGATGCCGTGGGCGAGTTCGCGGAGCTCGCCGAGCGCGGTTTGTGCCTCGTCTGCCGCAGAGGCGAGGAGCGTCCCGACCTCCGGGTCGCTGTCCGCCCCGGCCGCCCGGGCGAGGCGCAGGTCGTACGAAAGCGCGAGGAGGCTCTGCTGGGCACCGTCATGGAGGTCGCGCTCGAGGCGGCGCCGCTCGGCGTCGCCTGTCTCGACGATGCGTGCGCGCGAGGCGCGGAGCTCCTCGAGCTGAGCTCTCACCTCGGCCTGGAGCTGCTCGTTCTCGACCGCGATGCGGGCGGCGTCGAGGACCTCCTGGAGAAGGCCGGGCTGATCGACCAGGCGCGAATCGTGTACGAGCGCGGCGACCAGCGCGTCGCCGCGCAGAAGCGGAGTGACGGCTTGGCCCGGACCGGGACTCAGATCGATCTGACGCCCATCGGCATCGACGTAACCGCCGGCCTCGGGCCGACTGTACGCGAGCTCGAGCCCCGGATCGCCTAGCGTCTGTCTCAGCGCATCACGCACCGCTCCCGGCTTCGGCATCTGCCCAAGCTCGACGATGAGGCGCGCGATCGACGCCCGCGCCTGCCGCTCCCGTAACAACCCCCAGCCGACCGCAAGCCCGAACGCGGTGAGCGCCGCCGCCTCGTAGCGCCACAGGCCCTGATCGAAGGAGTCGTTGCTCAAGATCCCGCGCGCCAACGAATGCTGGAAGTCCCAGGCAACGAGCCCGAGATACACCATCGCCGGGACGAGAACGAGAGGGACGAGGCTGGCGCCGCCGCGGAAAGAACTGACGAGCCGCCACAGCAGCAGCGCGCCGAGCGCGGCCAGCCAGCCGATCCCGATCCGCAGGCCGTATCGGTTCAACGTGTCGAGGAGCCGGGCGTCGCCGCTGATCAGGACGAGGTTCCGCGGGCATTTGACACATCCGGTCGCCTTCGGGTCGAAGACGGTCGACGGCAGCAGGCCGAGGAGAAGAAGCGCGCCGGCGTAGGAGCCGGCCACCACGACGAGGCCCAAGCGTGACCGTACGCGTCCCGTGGAATACGCGAGCGCCGCGTGGCCCATAAGCGGGACGCACGCGACGAAGCAGACCAAGCCAACCGTAAATCCGAGCGCGGTGCCGACTTCCGGGTTGCTCCACTCCGGCAAGAACCAGGCGAAGCCGGCTGCGGTCAGCAGCGGGCCAAACGGGTTCTGCCGATGGCGCAGCCAGAACAGGAGGCCCGCTGCGACGAGCGACCAGCCGGCGCTGAGCTCGGCAATGCCCCCGAGCGTTGACCTGCCGGCGAACGAGCCCAGCGGGCCATGCCTCGCGGCGGCGAGGCTCAGAATCCCCACTGCCACTGCAAGGAGCGCGATCGCGAGGCGGCCGTATCGGCCGAGCGTCATGCGCCAATGGTCCCATACGCTGCGCGATTCGAGTGACTCGGCGCGCCGGTGCGCCGTGTTGCCGGGTCCACGGAGCGGTCGTATGGTCGTAGTCGTGCGACTCGCGTGGCTCGTGCTTCTGGCGCTTCCCCTGCTCGCCGCCGGCTGTGCCAGCGGAACGAAGGCGGGCGGCAAAGAGCAGCCTCATGCCGTCGTCTTGACGATCGCGAACCACGATGGCGGCGACCGTGACCTGTCCGATTACATTGCCGCGGTGAAGCGCCTCTCCGGCCGCTCGATCAGGCTCGTGCTCATGGACAACTGGCGCTCTGGAGACGCCGACTACGACCGCGGTACGCTCGGCGACGTCCGGGCGGGCAAGGTCGATCTCGCGAAGGTCGAAGTCCGCTCGTTGGACCGGCTCGGCGTGGACGACTTCCGGGCGGTGACCGCCCCGCTTCTCGTCGACGGGCTCGCGATCGAGGAGAGGCTGCTCGCAAGTCGGCTGCCTCAGGAGATGCTCCCCGGGACCAGGCGGCTCGGCGTCGAAGGCTTCGCGATGCTTCCCGGCGAGCCGCTGAGGCCGTTCGGGTTGACACGCCGCCTGCTCGCGCCCTCCGCTTACCGCGGCGCCGTGATCGCGAACGCGCCGTCGCTCGTCTCGGGGATGACACTCCGGACGCTCGGCGCCACCCCGCGGACGTCGCTGTCCGGCGAACTGCCTCCCTGGGTGTTCGACGGCGCGGAGCTCGACCTCATGACGGTCGAAGAGCACGAGGAAGACATCGAGGGCTCCTCGCTCACGACGAACGTCGCCTTCGCGCCGAGGGCGTTGGTCCTCGTCGCGAACCGGAAGCTGCTCGGGAAGCTGACGCCCGAGCAGCGCGAGATCCTCCGCAGCGCCGGGGGCGCCGCGCTGGCTCCGGCGGTCTCCCGCCTACGGAACGAGGATCGCGTCGAGGCAGGCATTCTCTGCCGACGCGGCCATACGGCGTTCTTCGCTGCCACGGCGCCCCAGCGGGCCGCGCTTCGGGCGGCCGTCCGGCCGGTCTACGCCGAGCTCGAAGCCGACCCGCAGACCCGCGCATTCATCCGCGAGATCGAGGCCATGAAGCGCTCGTTGCCTCCGGAGCCGGCCTTGCGGTGCCTACGATCGCTACGTCCGCAGGAAACCCCTTCCCTACTCGACGGCACATGGGAGATGAGAGCAAGCCTCGCGCGAGCCGGCCCCTCCGACGCCGGCCGCTACCGGCTCGTGCTGAGGCGCGGACGGGTGTCGTTCTTTCACATTAGCCCGACGGCTCTATTCGGCGCAGGCGTGTTTAGGATCCTTGACGGCGACACCGTCGTCTTCCGCTTCGCCGACGGCGAAGGTGGCCGTTACCGCTGGAACCTCTATCGCGACACGCTGACGCTCTCCTTCATCCCAGGCCAGGAGGAGGGCGCGCCGAACCCGACCTTCGCGCCGTTCCACCGGGTCCGCCGCTAGGCCCGATCAGGGGAGCAGGAGTTCGGCGACGAGGAGCGTTCCCTCGCCCGGCGGGCTCGTGACCGTCAGCCGTCCGCCGAGCGCCTCTACCCGGTCAACCAGGCCGCGCAGACCCGTACCAGCGCTAAGAGTGGCCCCACCCCGGCCGTCGTCTCTGATCGAGACCACGACCGCGCCTCCTCGCTGCTGCACCTCGATCCTCGCACGCGAGGCTGCGGCGTGCTTGGCTACGTTCGCGAGCGCCTCAGAGGAGACGAAGTACGCGGCCGCTTCGAGTGGCTGCGCGAAGCGGACGTCCGGGACGGTTAACTCGACCGGTACTGCGCTCCGCCTTACCAACTCGCGCAGCGCAGCGGCGAGGCCACTCTCCGAGAGAACGCGCGGATGAACGCCTCGGGCGAACTCGCGCAGCTCGGACCGCGTCCGCTCGAGCTTTGCTTTCGTCTCGGCAAGCCTCCTCACGGACTCGCCTTCCGCCCGACTCTCTGCTCGCGCGAGTAGCGCCTCGACCTCGGCTAGGCGCTGTTCGGCGCCTTCACGCAGCTCCCGCTCGAGGCGGCGCCGCTCCGCGTCGCCCGCTTCGACGACGCGCCGCCGGGATGCTTCAAGCTCCTCGAGCTTGACTTGGACCTGGGCTTGGAGACGTGCGTTGGCGACTGCGAGCCTCGCGGCCGCGGCAACCGAATCGACAAGCTCAGGTCCGGCGAGGACGTCGGCGTCGTACACGAGCGCGGCGACCGGCTCGCCGGCGTCACGCACGATCGTCACCCGACGATCGCCGTCTTCTTCCGGGAGCTCGAGTTCGCGACCGCGGTCGTCGACGTAGACGCCCCGATCGGACAACCGATAACCGAGCACGAGAGAGCGGTCTCCGAGCGCGTCCGCGAGGCGGTCGCGCAGGGTACCGGCCCCCTTGGCCTCGCCGAGGTCGACGACGAGACCCGTGACCGTCGCGCGAACCCAGCGGCCGCGCGCGAGGTCGAGCGTCAGCCCGATCGCGATCCCGGAGACCACGACTTCGTAGGCCCAAAGCACGTCGCGGTCGAGCAAGGCGCTCGAGCCCCCGAGGCGACTGAGCCCGGAGACGAGGAGAACGGCCGCAAAGGCTGCGCTTCCGACGGCCGCTGCCGCGCGGGCTCGGCGCTGTGGGCCGGCCGCTCGGACGAACCGGTGCACGCCGACCACGAGGACAACGACACCGAGGGCGATTGCGGCCCCTGGGGTCTCGCCGATGTCGGTGATCGCGGAGACGACGTACCCGAACGCCACGGCGGCTCGCTCGGTCCAGCCCGCGACCCGCCCGCTCGGGTACGACAGGAGGGCGTGCACGAGCGGCCCCCGGTGGAGGGTGAGGAACAAAGCACCGAAGTCCGCGAAGCCTGACTCGCCCGAGGCGGCGAAGCTGCCGAGAAACCAAGCGAACCCCGCCAGCGCCAGCAGCAGACCCACCCAGCTTTCGGGCCGCCACTCCCAGGCGATGAGCCCGCAAGCGACGAGGACGAGCCCGACGAGGAGATCCGCGACGGCGAGGCGGATGTCGGCCCGCGAAGCGGCCTCCTCCAGTGGCCCGCGTCTGAGCGCCGCCCACTCGGCGTACAGTCCGAGCGCGATGCCCGCCGGAAGGAGCGACAGGCGGAGCGCACGCACTAGGCCAGAAGCGCGCTCGGAGCGGCCCGCGTCAGCTCGTCGATGAACACGGTTTGTGGGCTGATCCTCGCAGGGCGCCCGGCAGGCGGCAACGTCACAAACTGATGAAAAGCCCGCGGGGAAGCGCATACTCGTCTTCATGGGAGCCGGCAAGCTCATCCCGCCGGGCGCAGCCGTCGCTGCCCTCGCCGCTCTGGCGGTCGCCGGGTCCGGGCATGCGCGCGCAGGCGAAACCACCGTCAGCTGCGGCGAAACGCTGAAGGCGAGCGTCCGGCTCGCGAATGACCTCTCCGATTGCCCAGGGACCGGACTGATCATCGGCGCGGACAACATCACGGTCGACCTAAATGGACACACGATCGACGGGACCAACCGGAAAGAGGGGATCGCGAACGAGAAGCACGCCAACGTCACGATCGTGAACGGGACGATCAGGGACTTCCACGCAGGAGGCGTCAACGTGTCCGGGGCCCGCGGGGTCGTTCTCCGGAAGCTCACCGTGCGCAAGATCGGCGTGGGCGGCAAGCCACAGGAGATCAACGCCGGCTTCGTTCTCTTCAACTGCCCGAGGGCCAGGATCACGGACAACGTCCTCTCGAACCACGTTCGGGTCGCCGGCGCCGCGGTCAACGGTCTCGACGTCTATGGCTCGCCGGGTGCGCGGGTCGAGCGAAACAGGTTCGACCGGAACGTCGGGGACGGCATCTCCGTCTTCGGATCGCCGCGGAGCCGTCTCATAGGAAACCGGCTCGAGGGCAATGGGAGAAACGGGATCCACCTGAACAGCGGCTCGGACTCGACCTGGGTCACGGGCAACCAGGCTCGCGGAAACCGGAGCGCGGGCATCGCGATCGGAGCGCTCCGCAACGGCCGCGTCCTCGGCAACACGGTTTCGGGTAACGGCGAGGTTGGGCTGCTCCTGTTCGATCTCTCCGGCACCACGATTCGCGGCAACCGCGCTCGTGGAAACGCGAACGGGATCGTCCTCTATGCCGGGCAGGCGGGCGTCGCTCAGTACGGCGGCAAGCACGGGTCCAGGCACAACCGCCTCGTCGCTAACAGCACTAGGAACAACGCGAGGGCCGGGATCCGGGTTAGGGGGGACGGTGGCAAGGATCGGGCCGACGACAACGTCGTCGCCGGCAACGTGGCGAACGGCAACGGCCGCGACGGAGGCATCGTGATCGAGGGCAAGGCGACCGGAAACAGGCTGCGCGGGAACACGGCGAACGGGAATGCCGGGCACGGCATCAGCGCCGTCCGCGGCTCGATCGACAGCGGTGGCAACCGGGCGCACCGGAACCGCCGCCGGCCGCAATGCATCGGCGTCTCGTGCTCCTGATGAAGAGTTAGCCGACGAGAGCGGCCAGCGCCGCGCCGGAGAGCGACCGCTTCGGGAGAAACCCGCGTGCCGGCGCAGCCCTGAGGCGCGGACCGTAGACCGCCGCCTCGCGGCTCGAGATCAGCACCACCTGCGGCGGGTCGGGCTTGGCGGCGAGCCGCTCCGCCACCGCGAAGCCGTCCAGGTCCGGCAGCTGGATATCGAGCAACACGATTTCCGGTCGCAGCCGCTCGACCGCCTCCAGAGCGCCAGAGCCGTCCGCGGCCACGCCTACGACTGCGAACCCCTCCACCTCGAGCAGCGCCGACGCCGACTCGCGGAACGGCTCGTGATCATCGACGATGAGAACGGTCGGGCGCACACGCCGATCGTCGCAGAGCTGGCGGCTCACGACATTGTGGCCAGCCGCAGTTCGGCGGGCTCACATTCACGTGGAGGCACGAAACAAAGACTGTTGCCTGCCCCGTTTTCGAGCTGGGCGCGCGCTCCTAGGCTCGATCGCGACATGACCCGATCTGAGAGGAGGGCAGGGGCAGTGACGCTCTTGCGAGGAATCTTCGAACGGCGGTCGCTGGTCGGCCGCGGATGCTTCAACGACTCGAGAGGGGCAAGGACGATGCGCAAGCTGGCTGTCCTCGCGCTCTTCGCCGGTGCGATCGCATTGATGGCCGCGATCCCCGCAGGGGCGAAGCCGCGCGGCATCAACGGAAAGATCGTCTTCACCGCCGACAACTTGGTCACCGGCCAAGAGCAGGTCTATGCGGTCGACCCGGATGGCAGCGACCCGCAGCTGCTGGCCAGCGACGCCGCCGCGGGCCAGTGGTCACCGAACGGCACCAGCATCTTGGTCAACGGGGGAATCCTCAACTTCGACACCGGCAGCTTCACCGATCTCGCGCTGGGCACGCTCTACCCGGACCTCTTCCTCGGCTGCGTGGTCTGGTCACCCGACGCGACGAGGCTCGCCTGTGAAGGCGATGTCGACGCGGATCCGAGCCTGAACGGCGTCTACACCGTCCGCTCCTCCGACGGGGGAGACCTGCAACAGGTCACCTCGAATCCGTTCGACTTCGGCTGCCCCAGCGACTACTCGCCGAACGGCAAGCGCCTCATCGTCGCTCACGGCACGCTGGCCGTCGTCAAGCTCGACGGCAGCGGGCTGCGGCAGATCACGCCGCCGGGGATGTTCTTCAACCAGTGCGACGGGACCTGGTCGCCGCAAGGGAACGAGATTTTGTTCTCGGCCCATGTCCCGGCGACGGACCGAAGCACGATCTGGATCGTCCACCCGGACGGCAGCGGGCTGCGGCAGATCCCGGTCGCCGGATGCGGCGGCTCGATCGGCTGCGTCAACCCGAGCTGGTCACCGGACGGGACGAAGATCGTCTTCGCCCGCTTCGACGCGAACGCGGGTCAATCGGACATCTACACCATCAATGCGGACGGCACCGGCCTCTTCCAGGTCACGAACACGCCGGGGGTCGGCGAGGGGCGCCCGGACTGGGGCACCCACCCGGTCACCCCGTAGCACCTAACACCGGCCGCGCGGCGGGATCCTTCTCGCCGCGTGGCCACGCTTGCGAGATCGGAGCGTTCCATCTGAGATGAGTCTTTTGAGACGGCCCATCAGAATGAGGGGAGTCATGGTGCCCGTTCCGTGCATGGTCGTCCGACCGGAGCTGCGGCCGTGACCGTTCCCGCCGGCGAACGACGGGTCGTCTCCGTCCTCGTCGCCGACATCGTCGGCTCGACGGCGATCGCCGAGCGCCTGGGGCCGGAGCGCTCGAAGTTCCTCCTCGACGAGGTCGTGCGGCTGATGCGCGCGGCGGTGGAGCGCTTCGGCGGCACAGTGGCGCAGCTGACCGGCGACGGCGTGCTCGTGCTGTTCGGCGCGCCGACGGCGCACGAGGACGACTCCGAGCGTGCCGTTCACGCAGCGCTCGCCATCCAGGAGGCGGTCGGCCACTTCGCCGGCGAAGTCGAGGACGCTTACAGCATCGAGCTCGCCGCTCGGGTCGCTGTCAACACCGGCCCAGTCGTCATTTCCTCTGGCGACCTCGCCGACGAGGAGCGTTACAACGCGCTCGGGGACACCGTCAACGTCGCGGCTCGACTGCAGACGGCCGCGGGCGAGGGAGGCGTCGCGGTCGGGCCTGCAACCGCGCGCCAGGTCGAGGACACGTTCGAGCTCGAGCCGCTGGGCGGGCTCGAGCTGAAAGGCAAGGAGACGGCCGTCGTCTCCTTCCGCGTAGCCGGGGTGCGAGACCGCGGAGAGGGCGCCGGCCTCGGCCGGATGGTGGGGCGGCAGCGGGAGCTCGAGTTCCTCGACGAGGTGCTAGCCGGCCTCTCCGACGGCCGGGGAGCCGTCGTCGTCATCACCGGCGAGCCCGGGATTGGCAAGAGCAGGCTCAAATCCGAAGCTCGTAAGCCGTACACGGACGGGATCCGGTTCCTGGAGGGTCACGGTGTCTCCTACGCCGAGTCGATCCCCTACTGGCCGATCCGAGAGCTGGTTCGCGCGTGGCTTGGCCTCGGCGTATCGGATCCGGAGACTCGGGTCCGCGTCGAGCTGAAGGCGGCACTCGCGCAGGCCGGCGTGGACGTGGCGTACCCCTTCCTCGCGGCGCTGCTCGGCGTCATGCTCGAGCCCGACGAGGCCCGGCGCCTGCACGAACTCAGCCGTGACAGCCTCCGGCAGCAGACTGTCGATGCGGTCTCGGATCTCGTCTGCGCGCTGGCACACGAGCAGCCCCTCTGCCTCGTCCTCGACGACCTGCACTGGGCAGACGAAGCCACGCTAGGCCTGCTCGAGGAGCTCCTTCCGCTCACGGAGCACGAGGCGGTGGCGCTCGTTCTCCTCTATCGGAGCGAACGGGAACACGCGGCGTGGGAGCTCGGGCACCGGGCGCGGCAGCGTTACCCGCACCGCTTCTTGGAGGTCGAGCTCGGCCCGCTCGATCCCGAGGCGACACGCGAGCTCGTGGGCACAGCCGCGGGCGGCGACCTGCCGGCGAGCGTGGCCGAGCTCCTCGGCGAGCGGGCCGGCGGCAATCCCTTCTTCCTCGAGGAGGCGCTCCGCGACCTGCTCGAGCGCGGCGCCTTGCGGCGATCGAACGGTCACCTCGAGCTCGCGGTCGGTGTTGAGGAGCTTGCGGTTCCCGCAGCGATCCAGGAGGCGCTCCAAGCACGGCTCGACCGGCTCGATCCCGCCACGCGGGACGTCCTCGGCGTCGCGGCCGTGGCGGGGCGCTCCTTCGGGATGCCACTCCTCGAGCGTCTCACGCCGCGTGAGCAGCTCCTCCCCGCGCTCTCCGAACTTCAGCGCCTCGAGCTGGTGGTCGAGGAACGGCGGCGCCCTTCGCGGGAGTACCGCTTCCGCCATGGCCTCATCCAGGAGGCGGCGTACGGCAGCCTTGTCGAGGGGCGCCGGCGGGAACTCCACCGTAGCGTCGGGGAGGCGCTCGAGGTGCTGCACGGCGACGCGCCCGATGAGGTCTACGGGATCCTGGCGCGCCACTTCGCTGAGGCAGAAGACGCTCGGCGGGCGATCGACTACTTGCTGAAGGCCGGCGACGCCGCGCGCGCTCTCTACGCCGACGAAGATGCACTCGACAACTACCGGCGGGCGCTCGACTTCCTGGGCGAAACCGGCGACGAGGCGCGGGCGCGCGAGACGCTCTTCAAGATTGCCCTCACCCACCATCTCGCTTTCGACTTCGAGCGCGCGAACCAAGCCTACGAGCGGGCCTTCGCGCTTCGGCCGCCGGAGTCGATGCAGCTCGAGCCGACCGAGCGACTGGACGTGAGCTTCCGGCGGCCGGGCGCGGTCGCGCCGGGCTATTCCTATGAGTTCTTCGCCTCCTGGCTCGTCCAGAACCTCTTCCGCGGACTGCTCAAGGTCGACCGCGAGTTCAACGTCGTGCCCGAGCTCGCCGAAGACGTCCGCATCTCGGCAGACGGACGGGCGTATACCTTCCGTCTCGAGCCGGGCCTGCGCTGGAGCGACGGCGCTGCCCTGACGGCCGACGACTTCGTCCTCGCCCTCGAGGAACCGCGGCGGCAGGAGCTGCCCACGACCGACGTCCTCGCGGACATCGAGAGCGTCGAAGCGCGTGACGACCTGACGCTGGAGGTACGGCTGGCCGTGGCGAGGAGTTACTTTCCCTACCTCGTCGCGCTCTGGTGGTACCCGTGGCCACGGCACCGGTGGGAGGAGCTCGCGGATGCCTGGCGGATGCCCGAGAACCTCGTCTGCAACGGTCCGTTTCACCTCGGGGAGCTGGACACCGAGCATGCGCGGCTAGTCGCAAATCCGCACTGGAGCCGTCGCCGGGGAAACGTCGGCGAGGTCGATGTCGTCTTCTACAAGGACGAGGAGCTGTCCGACGTGAGGTGGCTCGAGGGCCGGTACGACATCGCCGGTATCGTCGGGCGCGCCGCTCTCGCCGCGCCCGCCACGCTGGTCGAGACGGCGTCGACGCTGGCGGTCTGGTTCATTCTCTTCGACCAGCGGCGGCCGCCGTTCGACGACGAGGCCGTGCGGCGCGCGTTCGCGCACGCCATCGACAGCGAGGCGCTAGTGGCGGACGAGCAGTTCCCCTTCCCTCAGGTGGCGGCGCGGCGCGGTGGCCTCCTGCCTCCGGCGATGCCCGGCCATTCGCATCGGATCGGGCTCGGGCACGACCTCGAAGAGGCTCGCCGGCTGCTGTCGGCGGCGGGCTATCCCGGCGGAGAGGGCCTGCCGGAGATCAAGCTCGTTGCGGCGGTGCCACGTCTTGCCGCCGACGTCGCCGACCAGTGGCGGAGGCTCGGCGTCCGGGTGAGCGTGCGCCAGTCCGAGTGGCACGACCACGACGAGATCGCGCGATCCGAGCAAGCCGAATGCCTCCTCACCGGTCAAATCGCGGACTACCCCGACCCAGCCGGCCTGTTGCGCTGGATGCGCATGCTCTCCTACTACCTCGCGGATTCCGGAGTCGACGCGCTGTTCGATCGCGCCGCGGCGATCGAGAATCGGGACGAGAGCCTCCGCGCGTACCAGGAGACCGACCGCGCGCTCGTGTCGGAGAGCGTCTCGGTCGTCCCGCTCCTCTACCGGCGCTTCGCCGCGCTCAGACGCCCTTGGGTAGACGGTTTCTGGATGAACCCGGTGATGTTCGGTCTGCTCGACGAGGTCGTCGTTGGGCCGAGACAGCAGCCGTGAGCAGTGTGCTAGCCGGAGAGCCGCGGACTCCGTCCTCGTCGCGGACATCGCGGGCTCCGCGGGGATCGCCGAGCCGAGCGGCGGAGTTTCGACCCTGGCCGCGCCGGATGCGTGGAAAAGGCGGCGCCCTAGACCTCAGCGTGGGGTTCGGCCACGTCCTTGAGCGCGAGTTAGCCAGAAAGGCCGGCACATGAGCAGGACCTTCGACGCGTCCCTCAAAGCCAGGAACGCGGCAGACTACGCCGACTTTCTGCTTCCGCACCTGGACGACGATTTCCGCGTTCTCGATGCCGGCTGCGGAACAGGGACGATCACGCTCGGTCTGGCGGAGACCGTCGGTCACGTCGTCGGCGTCGATTCCAGCGGCGAGGAATTCGCAGACGCACAACGCTACGCAGCTGACCACAACATCGAGAATGTCGAGTTCCGCGTCGGCAGCGTGTACGCCCTCGACTTTCCGGACGATCACTTCGAGGCCTCTCTTTGCCACTCGATGCTCGAGACGCTCGCCTACCCACTCGACGGCCTCATCGAGATCAAACGGACCCTCAAGCCGGGCGGTGTCCTCGGCGTCGCCTGCGTCGAGTACGGAGGGTTGATCCTCACCGGGCCCAACGACCAGCTTCTCAGACGCTTCTATGACATTAGAGAACGAGTGTGGCAGCTCGAAAATGCTGCTGACCCCTATCGCGGCCGACTGCTCCGTGGCCTACTTGAGCGCGCCGGCTTCGACCGCGTCGTCGCGACGTCCAAGTACTTCTGCTACGGCACCGGCGAAGCCGTGAAGTCGTTCGGCCAAGCGCGGGCCGAAGATTGCAGCGACGACTGGTACGAGCGCTCAGCGGGAAAGCACGGACTCGCGAGCGCGAGCGACCTCGATGCAATGAGTCGGGCCTGGCTCGAGTGGTCGGAGTCACCGGACGCGTATCTGGCCTTCGCCTGGTGCCGAGCCTTGGGACAGAAACCAAGCTACAAGAGCTAGTGATTATGGGTTCTCAGCGGCCATCGCGTACGCGTTGGTATTCCATCTCGCGTACGCGTTGGTACTCCATCATTTCTGATTCGAGTTCTTAGCGCGTTAGCAGGTCCTCCACCGCCACCCGAGAGGAGGCGTTCAGCCACACAACATGCTCACCGATGCTGTTGAACCCGGCCACATGAGCAGCGTCAGAGAATCGCCCGATTCGTAGCGCTTCTCGAAGACGAGACGATCGGCGTGCTTGCTGGTTATGAGGGCGACCGCATTGTCGCGGGAGCCATTGCCAACCGCAGCAGCACAGTGATCGGGCTCAGCAACGTCTTCGACGTGGCTGGTAATCCCGAATCCGCATGGGTAGCCGGCGCCGCTAGCGCCGCAGCCCTGTGGGGAGAGATGCCGACCGTCGGCTTAGGTCGGAAGAAGCCTGACCCCTCGGGCAACTCAGCCCAAGCCGCCTCCCACTCACCAAGTTCCTCCTTGGTCGTCAAGACCGACCATCGCCGAGCGGATCGGACGCAGAGCCTCAGCCGGCTCCCGGGCGAGCCACTGAGCCCGGAACAAAGGGCGAAACCCGGCGGCGACAAGGTCCAGGTCGGCGAAGCTGTCCTTAACCGAGCAGCCCTCACCGGTGTCAATGCCGGACAACACTTGCTCGATGGTGATCTCCGGGAGAAGCGTAACCGCGTCCGGGTAGTCCGGCGGTGTGCGCACCGGACTGAACCAATAGTCGGCTCGGAAGTGGCCGACCGTCCCGTGCGTGCGGCAAAAGGCGTCGCACCACTCCGCGTTGTCCTGCGCCGCTAAGCGGATAAGCGATCGATTCGACACGCGTGCATTCTCCCGCGGCACATATCCAGCCAATCCTCCTTGGGGGCCAAATGGCGCGAGCGTCGTTATCTGGCGTGCTGCGTTGCCGAAGCATTTCGCGGCCCACTCGTGGCCCAAACGTTGATTCAACGATTCGCTCAACCATGCGGAGCGGAGGCAACGCCACAACTAAAAGTCCCTGCAAATGACAGCGTTCAGAGACGGTCGTCGCCGAGCGTCATGGTGCCCGACTCGGCCTGTCACGCCGGAGGTCGCGGGTTCGAGTCCCGTCGCTCCCGTCTTCGAAGTCCCTGCTCGCAGGGACCCTCTCTTGAGGCCCGGATCTTCGGCGCGTTCGCGCGATGGGGCGTGGATGGGGTCGTGAGCGCGTCGAGGCTGTCGAGTACGCCCCGATTCGTGTCCGGGAACAGGTGGCCGTAGAGGTCGAGCGTGACGCGGATCGAGGAATGGCCCATCTGCGCCTGGAGGTACTTCGGATGGGCGCCGGCGGCGACCATCAGCGCGGCGTACGTGTGACGCAGGTCGTGGAAGCGTAGATATGCCGTCCGATAGACGGCCCTTCTCGACGAGACACTCCTCGCTAGGCGGAAGCGGCGAGCAGAGCCTCGCACTCGCGCACGTAGTGCGTGGCGCCCACCGAGCGGTAGAACTCGAGGGCCTGCTGCAGCTGCTCGTCTGCCTCCGCGCGGCGGCCCTCGGCCACGAGCTGTTCGGC
>Ga0307278_10000838_pt1 | contig 15109 bp, 14 predicted proteins | sample ER_DNA_117_FD_194482 | JGI IMG/M metagenome (GOLD analysis project Ga0307278, IMG submission 194482) | Bulk soil microbial communities from the East River watershed near Crested Butte, Colorado, United States - ER_DNA_117 | ecosystem: Environmental > Terrestrial > Soil > Floodplain | place... | reverse complement strand
CATTAATATTCAATTGCGGTGCCCCGACGAATTTGACTGAGTGAAAAGTAGATGCGGCCCCAAAAGCGTTCGGGGCGATGCTAAAAATGCGTCTTCGCTACCTGATTCGGTAGCGAGCTCAGACAGGTAGATCGACCCGTCCGCAAACGTGATCACAGTTTACCTGTCGATGGCGGCCTGCGCTGCTGCCAATCGTGCAATCGGAATTCGGAACGGACTGCAACTTACGTAATCTAAGCCGAGCCGGTGACAGAATTTGACACTCGTCGGTTCGCCGCCGTGTTCGCCGCAAATTCCGAGCTTGATGTTTGGCCGAGTTTTGCGTCCCAAATCGCGAGTGATTTCCATCAGGCGTCCAACGCCTTTCTGATCGATCGTTGCGAACGGATTCGCATCGACAATATCGAGTTCAGCATAGGCAGGAAGGAAACTACCCGAATCGTCGCGGCTCATTCCGAGCGTCGTCTGCGTGAGATCGTTGGTGCCGAAACTGAAGAACTCGGCGTCGCGCGCGATCTGGTCGGCAACGAGTGCGGCACGAGGGATTTCAATCATTGTCCCGACGAGATAATTGAATTTTGTTTCCTTTTCCTTCGCCACTTCGTCGGCAACGCGGCGGACGATGTCGATCTGAAGCTTTAGCTCGCGCGGAAATCCCACCAGCGGAATCATGATTTCCGCACGAACCTTGATCCCTTTCGATTGCACCTCGGCGGCAGCTTCAAAAATTGCGCGCGCCTGCATTTCGGAAATTTCAGGATAAACAATGCCGAGACGACAACCACGATGGCCCAGCATCGGATTGAATTCATGTAGCTCGTGCACGCGCAGCGCGATTTGTTCAACCGCTACACCGAGTTTGTTCGCCAGTTCGTTTTGTTGCGCATGATCGCTTGGCAGGAATTCGTGCAGCGGAGGATCGAGAAAGCGGATCGTGGCGGGCAACCCTTTCAAGGCTGTAAAGATCCCGATGAAATCTCCACGCTGGTAGGGGAGCAACTTGGCCACCGCTCGCGCCCGTTCCTCTTTTGTCCCGGCAAGAATCATCTCACGCATGGCGTCAATGCGATTGCCTTCGAAAAACATATGTTCCGTGCGGCAAAGCCCAATTCCCTCGGCGCCGAATGCGACTGCGTTTGTCGCTTGCTCGGGTGTGTCGGCATTTGTGCGGACCCCCAATGTGCGAAATTCATCCGCCCATTTCATTAATTTCGCGTACTCCCGATAAGTGACGCTCTTTTTTGGGTCGAGAGAGCGATCGACGAGCACCTGAACAATCTCGGACGGTGCAGTTGTGACTTCGCCGGCAAAAATCTCGCCCGCGGTTCCGTCAACAGAAATGTAATCTCCCTGTTTTAGTGTCGTGCCATTGGCGCTGAGTGTGCGCTTTTGGTAATCGATTTGAATCGCGGTCGCGCCGCATACGCACACTTTGCCCATTTGTCGCGCGACCAGGGCGGCGTGCGAAGAAACTCCGCCACGTGAAGTAAGAATTCCCTCCGCCGCGATCATGCCGCGCAAGTCTTCCGGCGAAGTTTCAATTCGGGCGAGCACGACTTTGTCTCCTTTTTCCGAACGCGCCACGGCTTCTTCTGCGCTGAAAACAACGTGTCCTGATGCCGCGCCTGGCCCAGCGGCCAAACCGCTGCCAATCTTTTTTGCTTCGCGCGCCGATTGCCGATCGAAGATCGGCGCCAAAAGATGAGCGAGCGAATCGGCCGGAATGCGTCGCACCGCCTCTTTTTTAGCAATCAATTTTTCACCGACCATATCGACGGCGATCCGGACTGCGGCATGGCCGGTACGTTTACCATTCCGCGTCTGCAAAATGTAGAGACGATTTTCTTCCACCGTGAACTCGAGGTCCTGCATGTCCTTGAAATGACGTTCCAGGATGGCGCGGACTTTCATCAGATCTTTGTGCGCTGCCGGCATTTCCTTCGCCAGATCGGCAATCGGATGCGGCGTCCGGACGCCTGCGACAACGTCTTCACCCTGAGCGTCGATCAAATATTCGCCATAGAAGACTTTTTCGCCGGTCGCAGGATCGCGCGTGAACGCGACACCAGTTGCGCTCGTTTTTCCCATGTTGCCAAACACCATCGTCTGCACGTTGACTGCCGTTCCCCAGTCGTGGGGAATCCCGTATTTCCGGCGATAAACGATCGCGCGATCGTTCATCCACGATCCAAAAACTGCGCCGGTTGCGCCCCAAAGTTGTTCGGTCGGATCTTGCGGAAACGATTTCCCGGTCCGCTCTTTGATCAACGCCTTGAAGCGCTGCACCAGCTCTTTCAAATCGGCAACCGTCAATCTCACATCTGGGAAATCATGTTTGCCGTAGCGTTCATCTTTTAGGTGTTCGATGACACTTTCAAACGGCTCGTGGTCTTCGCCCGCCCGTTTCTGCACGCCCATCACGACGTCGCCGTACATCTGCAAAAAGCGCCGATACGAATCCCAGGCGAAGCGCGCGTTGTTTGTCTTTTTCGCAACAATTTCTACCACCTCGTCGTTCATTCCGAGATTCAGGATCGTGTCCATCATTCCAGGCATGGAATCGCGAGCGCCCGACCGTACGGAAACGAGCAAAGGCCGCTCTCTGTCGCCAAGTTTCTTCCCCACCGATTTCTCGACCCGCCCAAGCGCATCTGCGACCTGAGCTTTCAACTGGGGCGGATAGCTGCGTTTGTGATCGTAAAAGTAACTGCATACTTCGGTTGTCATTGTGAACCCTGGCGGCACAGGCAAACCAATGCGCGTCATCTCGTGGAGGTTTGCTCCTTTGCCGCCCAGGAGCGGTTTCATGCTGCCCGATCCGTCGGCGTGACCGTCGCCGAAATAGTAAACATAACGCGGCGTTTTCGTTTTCTTTCCGGCAGCTGCCGTCCGCACCTTGGATGTCGATCTTGCTCGTGCGTGCCGAAATTCTTTTCGAATGCTCGATCTTCGTTTTGTGGTCATGATTGAGAAGCGCAGAAAGGCGTAAATCGATCCAGCAGCTGCCGGACGCCAAAGTAGTTTCGGGTGTCTCGGTGGTCAACGCGACAGGCGAATGAAGGAAAACAAAGCGGCTCGCCAAAAAATCGCACGGACTAGTTTGTCGGTCGATTTATAGCGGCGCGCTTCCGTTGTTGGTTAGAACTTCAGAAATCGCCGCCGTAAATTCATCCACGCCGGTGCTCGGCACGATGATGCTATTGCGGCGACCATGAGCTTCCTCGGTGATGCGCAAGAATTTCCCGCGATCATTCTCACGGAGCTCCACATAGAAATGCTTGCGCTCAATCTGCAGTTCTTTGGCCTCGATGATGTTATCCATTTCTCCTTGAGCCGCCGACTCTATCGCAGCAGATTTGCGCAATGGAAGCAAAATTCTCGATTTTTTTATTCGTCCGAGAAATGGCAGGGCTTGGGAGGTTAGGCATCCTGCCTGACTCGGCCGGCAGGCTTCCAGCCTGGCGATCCTCTTATATACTGTACGCCAAGCAGGATGCTTGGCGGCCGAGACAGGCTGGAAGCCTATCCTCCGATCGCGGAGATTTAGCAGGCATCGACAGAGCGCGGTTCTCCGCGAATTTTAAGGAGCTGCCTGCGAAACGCGAGTTTACGGATCGGCGTCCGCCCTGCAAATCGTTTTACGGATTGTTCACGGCCACTGCGGCGCGCGCCTAGCCGTCTCGAGTCCGCCACGGGACGGATTCGCAATGGTGAGCTGGGCGCTCACCTTTTGGATTTCCGCCGCCTGCTCGTTCAAACGCGCCATGACGGTTTCCATCCCTTTTTGCTGCTGTGCGACGGTTGACTTTAGGTCGGCAATAGTGTTTGCCTGTTCCTCCACCTTGCGATGCTCTTTGAGAAACTCGTTGAGCAACATCGCGTTCACCATTTCGTAGTGCACGCTCTCGGGTCGACCTTCAGAATTGCGCGCTACGAGAGCGGAGTTCGCTTCGGCCACTTCCTCGGCAATCAGCCAAAGGCGGGCGACTGAGTTGAATCGATCTCCTTCTTGTAGCGGTAGGAAACGGGCTTAAGCCGGTAGAGCGCTTCGCTGGCTCTATCCATTGGCTTGATGTCCTCCTTGTAACGTCGCGACGAACTAAGGTGACCAAGCAAGCCTGTGGCTAAGTTGACGGTAACGGTGTCGGTTCCGCCGCCGCTTACTGTTGTGGTGTTAATATTGCGGATATAGCTGTGGTTGCTCTCGCCAGTAACACCTTGGATATCTGCCCCGATATAGACGTTACCGTCGCCCGTTTGTAACGCGTGCCCTGCATTAGCGCCCAGCGCGACATTGTCATCGCCACCGTCCAACGCGAAGAGCGTGCTAAAACCGATGGCCGTGTTGTGGCTGTCGGTCGTGCTGTTCAAGAGGGCATTTGAACCAGTGGCTGTATTTCCTTCGCCGCTGGTACTGAAAAAGAGCACATTAGTACCGGTGGCCGTGTTGTTGCTGCCGGTGTCGAAGTTTTCGAGCGCTTCAGCACCGATGGCTGTGTTGAAGTCACCGGTGGTGTTGTGGTAGAGCGCAGCAAAACCAGTGGCCGTGTTATTATCGGCGGTGTTGCGATACAGCGCAGCGTAACCGTTAGCCGTGTTGTTGTTGCTGCTAATGTTGTTCGCAAGCGAGTAAGCGCCAGTGGCACTATTGAAAAACCCGCTAGTGTTGCTAAAGAGCGATAAAACGCCAGTGGCGGTGTTGAAGCCGCCATTGGTATCGTTAGTCAGGGCTCGAAGACCCGTTGCCGTATTTTGGTTTCCGGCAGTGAGGTGGTTAAGTGCTTCGAAGCCAGTGCCAGTGTTCCAGACGCCGGTAGTCCGGCTGACAAGCACACCGATACCTTCGCCATTGTTGGACCCGGGTATGGCGCCCTCCGTGTCGGGACCCACCGCTTGCGCCATCGGCGCAAGCCCAAGGCAGGCAAGCCGCAGTGGAATGAGTATTAGGGGAATTGTTGTTTTGAACGGAATTAATGGTTTCATAGGGTTTCTAATTCCTTTCTTTATTTGGCAGAGTTTTTGTTTGGATGTGATTTCATGAAAAAGATTTTGCAATAAATCGCTCGACGCTGTCAAAACAAAGAGCCGCCACACCGTGAAACGTGCCGGCTTTTGAATAGTGGGTGGTAGGTCCGGCTCACCCAATCGCACCTTTTCCGCATTGGCGGCCGCAACTTCCTTGCCTTAAACCCATACAGGGGCGGACCGCCAAACCTTACCGTCACTTCATTGGAGCAATTCTGTGTTGCCGCTTCGCATACCTTATATGTGTAGCGCGCATTGCCCCTACGCACACCGATGGAGTCCGTATAGGCGCCGTTGTTGGGCACCGTAGTGATCACCACAGCTTCACGCAAGATGTCGATATTTGCCGGAGTCGCCCCGTTCCAAGAGAGATTCACCGTATGTCTGCCCTGCACCCTATGCCCATGCGCATTGGCGGATTCGGATTTCATGGTTCTACTCCTTTTCCTGAGCGCCAGCGCTGCGGCCTATCTTTGTAACATCGACACCGAACCGTAACTGACGTTCTGCGATTCCGCGTTAGGGCGATAATGCGCAGTAGCTTCCGAGAAACGCAAGCAGAATTGATGTGGGCGTTGGAGTTGGAGTTGATGTTGGTGTGCCATTCAGTGCGCTACGATGTCGATGTAATCGACGGGTTGCGACGCTGGGCGCTCAATCTACAATCTCGTGCGCGTGTTCGAACGAACGCGCTCGAGCATGCCGCGACCAATCGATCCAGGATCCTATGAATCACCAGAGGGTCAGCGCCCCGCGGTTACACCGCCAATCGAATTAGAGCGCCGAACCCACGACCCTTACGCGGCTTTCCGTTTCAGTGGATTCACTCTGTTCACGGCCGGCAACTTACTCTCGATCACTGGCCGTCTCATGCTCGCCGTGGCGGTTGAATGGGAGCTCTATGCGCGCACCCATTCCGCGACCGCGCTTGGGCTCGTTGGCTTAGTCATAGCCGTGCCCGTGGTGACATTGTCGTTGCCCGCCGGCCATTTGGCGGATCGATTCAGTCGAAGACGAATTATTCTGGTCTCGCAGATTTTTAGCGCAATCACGTCGGCGGCGCTGGCTCTTGTTTCGTGGAAACATCTTTCCATTCCTCTGATCGCCCCGTTGCGCAGCGGCAATCACGTGCTGGCGGCGATTGCCACGATTTTCGAGCGTCATCGTCCGGGATTCCATTTCGATGATGCTTCGATCCCGTTAATTTATCTGCTTCTTTTCCTCGGAGGAGCCGCACGCACATTCAGTTGGGCCGCGCGCAGCTCGTTTTTTCCGACACTGGTCTCCCGCGACGCGTTTGCGAGTGCGGTGACCTGGAACAACAGCGTGTTTCAAGTTGGATCAGTTGTCGGCCCGGCCGTGAGCGGATTGCTCGTAGCGTATGTCGGCTTTCCGTTTGTCTATATGCTGGATGCGCTCTGCGCCTTTTCCTTTTTTGTCCTCGTTCTTCCGATCCGCCGCAGCACGCAACTGCGAGACCAGACTGAGACAAACACTTGGAAAAGTTTGATGGCTGGAATTCGGTTCGTGTTCAGCAAAAAGGTGATCCTGGCAACCATTACCCTGGACCTGTTCGCGGTGCTGCTCGGGGGTGCGACGGCGCTGCTGCCTATTTTCGCCGATCAAATCCTGCACTGCGGACCGATCGGACTGGGTTGGATGCGGGCTGCTCCGGCGGTTGGCGCTTTCGTGATGGCGATGGTGGTGGCGCATCTCCCGCCAATGAAACGGACAGGCAAAACCTTGCTTTGGTGCGTCACCGGCTTTGGAGTTGCAACTATCCTTTTTGGCTTGTCCAAAGCGCTCTGGCTGTCACTCGGCCTGCTGTTTCTTATCGGAGCGTTCGACAGTGTGAGCGTGATCATCCGCGGCTCCATCGTGCAACTGGTCACGCCGGACGAAGTGCGCGGGCGCGTTTCGTCCGTGAACAATATTTTTATCGGCACATCGAATGAATTTGGGGCCCTCGAATCGGGATTAACTGCCGCGCTGTTTGGTCCGGTGATTTCCGTCGTCGCTGGAGGTATCGGAACAATCCTCGTGGTGCTTGGCGTCGCATTTCACTGGCCGGAGAGCCGCAAAATCGGCGCGTTGGACAAAACGCTGCGGTGAAAGCCAGGGCTATTTTACCCAGGTCGAAGAACCCGGCTAGCATCAATGATACGGCTACAGTTAGAATGCGCCGTGCAATGAGATCATTCCATAGGGGGCGCCGCCATCCTGATGGTATCGCACGTGGGCACGATAAAAATCGAATTCTCTGTACGGCTGGTATCCGACCTCGCCGGTTAACGTTACAACAGGAGAAATTTTCCAATCGAATCCCGCGCCGGTCCGCACCTCGCTATAAGTAAGCACGGCGTGATTGAGTCGCGGAATTCCCGTGTTGTCGCCGAAGCGATCGTCAACGCGATAGTTAGTTTGCTTCAAATTTCCCCCCGCATAAAGCGTCAGGCCACTGTTCATCTCGAACTCCAGGCGCGGGGTTGGCAGCACAGCATTGAGTACCCACTGGGGTGCCATTTTCCAGCGAATGCCGGCGGCGGGAATGACCGGATACTTGCGCTCAATATCAACACTCACGCCGAGAACCAGCTGTAAATTCGGGCTGAAGATGTAAGTGCCGCCGGCAACAAACGGGGCGTTGAAATCGTCCGACAAATCATCAAACCCGGTGTTATACACACCCGGCTGGGCTTCGACTCGGATCAGGATGGAATCCGAAAGCTGCGTGTCCAGTCCGATAACCAGGTTGACCGCTTGCAATGTATCCGGCAGCGGGGCGCCGTCCGGAAGACCAAATGAAAAGCGTTCCCATTCGGCGCCAAGCCGCAACACGCCAAGTTTGATCCGGGGAGTAAACACAAGCTGCAGGATCGAGTCGTTTTCATCAAAATCGCGAACGCTTTTTCGAGAGTTGCGTCGAACATCGCCGCCGCCGACGTACGTTTCCTCCGCCACATACTCGCCCGAAAGAGGAAGGATCGACTTGAACCAGCTGTCGCTCTCTTCCCCGATAACATTCGGGGTTGCACCCAGAAACAACGACGCCGCACAGACAGCCTGAAGGAAAGATCGATATGCGAAATTTTTCATTCGTTCAATGACCTCCGCTCGTGTCGCGACGAAACAGCGTTACGGACTTAGAGATCTGTTTCATCATGACGGATTCTGATCCGAGGCGCTCTACGCCATGCAAGGAGCCAAGCGACGGCGCAGAGATCATATCGCCACGCCAAACCAGCGTCGAAGCTTTGCCCTCTACGGTGATGGGCCACATCTGGTACAACGTCAGCGCGACATAATAACCGCCGCTGGCATAATAGAGCGCATCAGCGGCTTGATAGGTCCCGTTGGCTCCGGAGCGGCTGTAGGACGCGCCGAGCGTTACGACGCCTTGATCATCCACATCGAGCAGTTCCCAGTAAAGCTCCGGTCTCAGCGATCCAGCACCGCGACCGATACCCGTAGCTCCAAGCAGGCCGGAAAATTGCCGCCGGATTTTTTCCTGTTCACGCAACAATCCGTTTAATTCATCGCTCGCACGAACTGCCTTACCCCCGTGATCATAGGGCGGCTGGCCTGAGGTTCCGCTGGATACAAAACTTTTCGCGCGCGCGGTCAGCACATCGGTCCAAAATGCCGCGACCGCTGCAGGCATTGCGCCGCCACCAGCGCTTCCGGCCGAAAACTTTTTTGCCTCGTCCCGGCTGATTTGAAGGTCGGGACTGAGTTTTTGAGTCGCCGCAACGAGCCACCGCACCGGCCCGTTAGCGGGGGCGTTCTTCAATTTTTCAAAACTCGCAGCCGTTGGATTCGATGGCAGATCGGAGTGCAGAAAAACCTTTAGCTCGCGATGCCGTGTTGGGTTCCACCGGCGCAACGCCTCGATTTGCTGGGCAGGCGAACCCGGTGCGACGTAGCAGCTTTGGACAGCCAGAAATCGCGGGTTACTCATAGGTGATCCATGGGCTGTTTTCACCTCGCTCTTCGCGAGCTGTGCCAGATCGACCTTGTCGAAAATGGAAAACGAGGCGAGCTCAGAAACGGCGTCGGCACGTGCGCTTGTTGATCTTGCGAGCAAGAGTAAGAGCAAAAGGATGACGGAGGCGCTCGCGAAAAGGCGTTGAGAGGATTCCAGCGTTTTGAATTTCATGAGACAAGATATCGAATGATGTATGACAGATGGTTGCAAATTTCGGGGATCATCGCAATAGGCTTTCTTCTAGATGAGTGAACCAGTAATCGTGCTCAACGACTTGAGTAAGAGTTACGGCGATGTCCATGCTGTACGAGACCTTTCACTCACTATCGCGCCCGGAACGATCTTTGGTTTTCTAGGGGCGAATGGCGCGGGAAAAACGACCACGATTCGAATGTTGTGCGGCCTCACTCATCCGACCGCTGGCAATGCAACAATCGCAGGCATGGATGTTTGGAAAGAGCGACAACATGTTAGGACCAAGTTCGGCTACGTTCCGCAACGCTTTAGCCTTTACCGTGATCTCACCGTGCTGGAGAACTTCCGCTTTTTCGGCGGCGCCTATGGGGTTCCGGGTGCGGAACTGGAGCGACGGATCGAGCGCTTGCTTCGGCTGAGCGACTTGGAAGAAAAAGTTAAGGCTGCCGCGGGAAGTCTATCTGGTGGCATGCGGCAATTGCTCGCGATCGGTTGCGCACTTGTGCACGATCCGCCGCTCCTTTTTTTTGATGAACCGACAGCAGGCCTTGATCCCGTTCACCGGCAGCGAATCTGGAACTTGCTCTACGATCTGAGTAACGAGGGAAAAACGATCTTTGTTACTACGCATTACATGGACGAGGTGGAGCGCTGCACGGAAGTGGGCTTTATCGAAAGTGGGCGCCTGCTGGCGAAAGCTTCGCCGCGCGCTTTGAAATCGAGCTTTCGCGCGCGCTTGCTTGAGATCGATGTGGAACCACTCATGCCCGCGCTGGTGCGGTTGCGAGATCGGCCCGAGCTGCTGGGCGTTTCCTTGCGCAGCGGCAGCTTGCGCCTTTACGCACAGGAACCGGAGAAGTTAATGGCAAGATGGCGCGAGAACTGGCCTTTTCCAGATCTTCGTTTGTTAGGGGAGCGCTGGGTGGAACCCGACATGGAGGACGTTTTCACCGCATATTCTCAGGGCTACGATGGCGTCCTGAAAAAATCGGCATCATGAAATGGCCTTCATTGAGCGCAATTGGGAGCGTCGCTTACAAGGAATTCCTGCACATCTACCGCGACCGGCGCGTTTTGCTTCTACTGATCATTCTTCCTCCGCTCTTTACGCTAATTTTCGGGCACGCCTTCGAGAATACTGAACTCACCGATGTTCCGGCGCTGCTAATCGATCGCGATCAGACGCCGCGCACCGCGCGTTTCATCGAGATCATCTCCAAGGACAAAACGTTTCACTGGAGAATGCCAGGGCCCGACTTTCAGGGTGAGTCGGACCTGATCGGAAATGGAGTGAAGGCGACTCTGGTTATCCCAGTTGGTTGGACCGATAGCCTGAATAAGGGCGACCCCAAGTCGCTACCTCTTTACCTCGACGACAGCGACACCAACACTGCCAGTGCGGTCGAAGGCGCTGTGCAAAAGAATCTGGGTACGTTTCAGGCCAAAGAGCGCGACCTACTTGTGGAGTCACTCCCGGAGGAGGTGATCGAGTTAGGCAAGAAATTGCCCGTCGATATCCGTAAACAATTCGTCTCGCTTATGACCGCGTGGAGTGCGGAGTCGAAGAACTTGTACAATCCGAAGTCGCGCTTCATCGATTACGTCGTGCCAGGCGTGATCGGGTTGATTTTGCAATTGCTCACGGTCACGCTCATGGCCTGCACCATTGCCCGCGAACGCGAATCGGGCACGCTCTATCAATTGCTGGTGACTTCGCTGCAACGCGGTGAAATCGTGATCGGGAAAATGCTGCCGTATTTGGTTGTCTCCATTTGTTTGGTGATGATGATTATGGCGCTTAGTTGGTGGCATTTTGGGGTGGCGTTTTATCAGCCCCACGCGCTTGCGTTGATCTGCCTGCTCTTCCTCCTCTGCTCACTCGGACTCGGTTTATTGATTTCGACCTTCTCGCGCACACAAACGCAAGCGATCCAATTTTCCGTTTTCTTTCTGTTGCCGGTCTTTGTCCTGTCCGGCGCATTTGCGCCGCTCGAGCAACTGCCAAAAGCAATCCGATACATCTCGGAACTTTTCCCGCTCACCCATTTTTGCCGGGCCTTCCGTCTTGTGAACATGTATCATGGCAGCGCCCCGTTTTACATTGTCGATCTCATTGTCCTTCTGGCGGGCGCGCTAATTACATTTATCGGCGCGGCCTTTCTCCTAAAACGGATCGAACAGTAAGGTCGTTGGACAGCCACTTTCGGACGCGGGAACGATCTTGATTTGAAGTAAGCACAATGAAAGCAAACGATGGATATTTGACGCTGACCATTGCGACGATAATCACGGCAATCGGTTTAAGCGCGGCAAGCGCGGCCTCAAAGGAGTCTTCGAGTTCGACACCGCAACAAGTGTTCGATGGGATGCGCCAGAGTTTTCAAGCGCAAAAGGCAAAGGGAGTGCATGCGCGCTACCAGTGGGAATTGAGCGGCCCGAATGGCGGCGAATGGTGGATCGACGTGAATGATGGAACCTACAAGATGGGGAAGGGAAAGATCGACAATCCGAGCGTTACCTTTGTAACCAGCGACAAGAATTGGGTCGCTCTCTCAAATGGGACACTTGGAGGCAAGTGGGCGTTTTTTACCGGTCGCCTGAAAATTCGCGGCGATCAGAACCTGGCGAGAAAACTCGACGAAATTTTCCCTTAGAATCTCGCCTCCATGGCGATTCTGACATAAGGCGCCGGATCCGTTCGCCTCGATTCGTCGGCACGGAAGAAATCAAAGTTCCGTCTGATTGTGACGCCTGCGCCGGCGATGATTCTAAACGGCTTGAAGCCCGAGTACTTCGCCTGGACGCCAGCACGGTACTCGCTGTATTGCACAACGGCGTCGTGCAGCTGCAACTTCTTTTCGGGTGTTATGACATCGTCTGTGCGGTAACTTTCGAAATAGAGTTCACCGAGTAGCCGGAATTGCCAGTCGTCATTTGGCTCGTAAACTAATGCTGGCTTCGGGAATACGCCTTCCAAACGGAGCTGGTCCGTGAAAAGCCAGATGATCCCACCGCCGGGTGCAACCGGCGGATCCTGATAAATACCGCCGCCGAGGCCAATGACACCGAAAATTTTGTCTTTCTTTAGCGGGAAGCTCACGAAAATCTTCCACGGTATATCGAATGCATCGCCGGTGATGCGGTTTTGAAAATATACCCCAGGGTCGAGCTCGATCCCGGCGCCGGCATGATCTTTCACAACATATTCGAGTACCAGATGGCCATAGATCGCTTGCAGGTGATTGGGCAGGCCATTATCCGAGTTCCCGAAATCAAACCGCTCGTATTCCACCCCAGTCCGAAAGTACCATTTCCCGGTAATGAGAAAACGATGGTCGTAGCTGAAATCATCGTAGAGAGAATCACCGCGGCCGAGTTTCGATTCTTTGAAATCGCTACGCAACGTGTAGGTCGTCTCATAAGAGAAAAGGTCGCGCGAATTTTCTTCCTCTGGTTTACCAATCGATGCGGGCATCGCTGCGGCGGGCGGTGTGGGCGCAGGTTGCGTCTCAAAGGTTGCTGTGCCGGCGATGGCGGACGTGACCGTAGCGAGGAAGAGGAAGACAAAGACTTCTCGAATGATTTTCATGATGTGGTTAAGGCGACTCGGACATCGACATATCGGATGAAAAACGTGAAATCCGTGTATAGGAGCCGGAATATTTTAGCAAGGAGTATTTTGGAATACCTGCTGTTGGCGATTTTTTCTTCGGTCGCTCAGAGCAGGTTGTTCATGACTTTTGACGCGAATATCGTGAGTTGACTAATGCGATTTCGGGAATAGACTGCTGCCGCTTTTGTGACAAACGCTCTGATTCTCCCCCAGAATTCCGTGGCGCCCCTCGCTGTGGCCAATCCTCTTGTGGGTACTGATCACGAGCTGGCGACGTGGTTCCATGAGCGCCTCACTCCGGCATTTGTGAGCGTGCTGCGCGCATTCACCGACTTTGGTTCGGCCGAGTGGGTCGGTATTATTTTGTTTGCGCTGGTGTTGTTTTTTGCGTGGAAACGATGGTGGCCCTCTCTCGTGACCTTGATCGTCGCTGTTCCCGGCGGCATGCTGCTGAACGAGTGCGTGAAGGTTCTTGTTCATCGGCAGCGGCCCTTTGTTGATGGTCCGTTTGTGGATTGGTCTGGTTACAGTTTTGCCAGCGGTCACACCATCGGAGCCACTCTGCTTTACGGGCAGCTCCTGCTCTTTATTCTGCCCGCTCTTAAGGCGCGCCACTGGCGGCTGCTCTCCATTGTCAGCGCGGTGTCGCTGGTCGCCGTGGTGGGGTTCAGTCGTATCGCCTTGGGCGCGCATTTTTTGACGGACGTATTGGCGGCAATCGTGTTCGGCGTTCTTTGGTTGGCGTTTTGTTTGATTGCCGGCAAGCCGCTGCGACGAAGCGTGGTACTGACTGCTGCCGCGCCCCTAGTTGGCGAACCTATTTTAGTGCGCGTCGAAGAAACGCAACCGCCGCCTGCGCAAAGTTTCCTGAGCTGATCGGACGCTGCTCAGCGTAGATCTGCTCGCTTTCGGGATAGGCGCATCTTCCTGCGCGCCCCCGAATTCGTCTCGAACACGATGAAAGCGCCGGGCAAAATTCAGATAACCGTATGGCTGCTTGGCCTGGCCGGCGCTGCGCTGTTCACGGGATTGTTGATTCACCAGGGCGTTGGCCAGGTCCTCGATGCGTTCGCCACCGGCGAATGGGCGATTATAGGAATCGTCGTTTACCATCTCATCCCAATATTTCTCGACGCAATTGCGTGGTGGGTCCTTTTCCCGAAATCCGATCGTCTCCCGCTGCTCCAACTTTTTTGGATGCGTTGGATCGGCGAGTCGATCAGTGCACTGGTGCCTTCCGCCGGAGTCGGGGGTGACATTGTGCGTGCGCGTCTGGCGGCGATCAAAGGCGCGCCGCTTTCGGTTGCCGCCGGAACGGTGCTCGTGGACATTACGCTCGGCATTTTCATTCAGGCCGGATTTACGCTGCTCGGACTTGTGCTGCTTGTCGATCTAACGGGAAAAACCAGCTTCGTTCGTCCGACTTTAATCGGAATCCTCATCGCGCTTTTTGCCTTTGCCGGTTTTTATTTTGTGCAGCGGATGGGAATGTTCCGTTTTCTCGGCCGCATCGTCTCGCGCCTGGCTGGTTCATCGGATTGGCAATCGTTGGTGGAAGGCGGCGACACGCTGGACCGGACCATTCGCTCTCTTTATGCGCGACGGAGCGGCGTTGTCGCATGTTGCGCCTGGACCATGGCGTCGCTAATCATTGGCTCGGGAGAAATTTGGCTGGCGCTCTGGATTCTCGATTTGCCGGACTCGTTTCTGAATGCGCTGATTTTACAAAGCATGGTTTTGACCATTCGCTCGGCAGCGTTTCCAGTTCCGGCTGCTTTGGGTGTGCAGGAAGGCGGTTATCTTGTCGTCGGCCATCTGCTCGGCATTTCGGGCGAAGGCGCTTTCGCTCTGGCCTTGGTTGCGCGAGCGCGGGAAATCGGGCTCGGGATTCCGGCACTTATTACCTGGCAACTCGTCGAAGGGCGTCGTCTTTGGCGGACGCGCTTGGCTGCAAACGCCCGATAGTATCCCAGGTTCGCGGTTACGTCTCGAAGCTTTGCGAGCCGCTGTTTTACTTTTGCGGGATTGGAAAAACTCGTGCGAACGCCCCACCAAATCCATGCCATTCCGTTTGGGAGAGCGAGGTGATTTGTCAATTCTGCAATTACAACGGGATCTGCGTAGGCGTGGAGGAACGAGAGTGCAAAAGGCAACCATTGGCGGCCAGGAGCGATTGCAACGACGTCCAATAAGAAGACCAACAAATCATCGGCGTGGCGCGATTTCGCCGGAACCGATTTGTCATGAATAAGTTCAAAATCGATCATACGCGCCCGGCCAGTCTTCTCATC
>Ga0307278_10000836_pt1 | contig 15130 bp, 15 predicted proteins | sample ER_DNA_117_FD_194482 | JGI IMG/M metagenome (GOLD analysis project Ga0307278, IMG submission 194482) | Bulk soil microbial communities from the East River watershed near Crested Butte, Colorado, United States - ER_DNA_117 | ecosystem: Environmental > Terrestrial > Soil > Floodplain | place... | reverse complement strand
GGGCCGGCCTGTGGTCCGGACTCGCCGCACAAAGCGCGACCACTCGCCGCATCATGCTCGGGCCAACCCTCGGCTCCTGCGTGAATGCCCAGTCGGTCTGGATTGGCAAGCTTCAGCAGGCTCCTAGGCAGCGGCCGAGCCCTCGCAGGTCGGTGGCAGGCTCGCTGACGGCGGCCGAGGGCCTGGCCGCTTGGGCGAGACGAAAGTCGGTCACCTTCACTTGGCCGTCGATGGCGAGCAGGATGTTAGCCGAGGTCAGGTGGCCGTGGGTCACGCCGCGCGCATGAGCGGCGGCCAAGGCGGCGCACACCTCAGCGGCGACCCTGGCTGCCCCGGCCGGGGGCAGCGGCCCACGGACGGCCAGCAGGTCGCGCAGGCTGGACCCATCCACCAGCTCGGTGACCACGAACGCGGTCCGGGCGTCCCAGCCGACCGCGTGGACGGCGGCGATGTTGGGGTGGGTGAGACTGGCCGCGGTCCGCGCCTCGCGCTCCAGCCGCTCCAGGAACGCCTCGTCACCTGCCAACCGCTGGATCAGGACTTTGAGGGCGACGCGGCGGCCCTCGCGCCGGTCCCACGCCTCCAGCACCCTGGTCGCGGCGCCGATGCCGATGTGCCGGACGACCTCATAGCGGTTGCCGAGCAACTCCGAGGTCATGGCCGGGACCCTACCAGACCCGGCCGCACGGCGGTCGGACGCCCCAGCGCGGCGGACCCTGCTGCCGTCCCAGGTCGGGAAAACCGGCTCAGCCGCAGGGGGTGTACCGCGCCAGCGCCCAGTCGTCGCCGACATCCACGACGGCGAGCGCCGAGCCGCCTGGGCGGCAGCGCCAAGTCCTCGGGGCCGCTCGGCCAGCCGTCCGGATTCTGGTACCGGACCACCGCTCTGGCGGAACCGGACGTCCGGGTGCCGCCGATCTTGAGGGCTGCGGTGGCCATCTCGCCGGTACCGTCAGGTCTACATGCCGCGTTCGGCGAGGATCCCACGGGGGCGCGGACGCCGACCCGAAGGCCTCGGTCCCAGCCGTCACTGCTCGGCCCGCAGCATCGCCGAACTCACAGCTCCGAGCGGGCGATGTTGGCGAATGTCTTCGCTGCTATGTCCGGCCTCGACGAGACTTACTGACCAAGATCGCGGTACCCAGACCGAGTAGAACGAGCCCGGCAGCTAGCAGCGACATTGTGCTTGCCCCCGTGAACGGCAGGCCCCCACCACCGACGGAGCTGCTGGGAGCCGACGAGGACGCACCGCCCACGGCCGAGGTGCTGCTGGTCTCCTGCCTGGTTGTGGTCGCTCCGGACGTCGTCGTGACACCCGACGTGCTGGTCGCCCCAGAGGTACTCGTGGCTCCCGAGGTCGTGGTGGTCTGCCCAGGGGCGCAGCCGGTCACCCAGAACACCTTGTGCTTGACGTCGGCGCCTTGGGAGCCCTCGGCGTTGATGGTCAGCTTGACGTGGAAGCCCTGCACCGGATGGGGCGTGATGCCGGTGACGTCCAGGGTATAGGTCTCCGAGGCGTCCAGGCCGGCCTGGCTACCACCACCGGCGTTGTCGTCCTCGCCGATGAACACCGTGTCGGTTACCAGCACCTGGTCCTCGCCAGCTCGCAGGGTCGGCGGGTGCGCTTCGAAGGTGACCTCGGCGTCTAGGTCGCCCTCGTCGTAGCCGTAGAAGTCGACCTGGAAGATGCAGCCGACGTGCGGCTCGTTGTTGGGCAGGTCGTCGAAGGGCGTGTCGTCGATCTTGATGGTGCCGTTGTTGCCCGGCGGGTTAGGGGCCGCGGAGGCTAGGCCAGCCATTGCCACCCCCACTAAGAGGGCGACGGCGACGGCGATCGTGAGCAGCTTGCTTCGGTGTACCGCGAACACTGGAATGCCTCCGGGGCCGGCTTCGGCAGGCTGGAGGCGCGTGCAGGTCCCCCTGGCCGGTTCTTGCCCTGTCTTGCAGCAAGAACGGGCAGACGGCCAGGAGCGTTACATCTCCGGAGCAGGTGGCTTGTCTCGCCAAAAAGCCGCAATCATGGCCAATACTACGGGCTACCGGCCTTGGGAGCGTCCGACACCATTATGGAGCGCTGGCTGGAAAGCCAAACTGTACGAGACGTTGCGGAAACTGGCGGCGGATCCGGCCCGGGGTCAGCCGGCCGGCTGGGCGGGGCCGCTGCTCGTCTGCAGCTTTCTGGGGCGCGCCCCGGGGCTGGCCCTCCATCCCCATGGCTCCGGACCAGCGCCCGAGGCGCATGCCAGGATGCGGACGGTCTTGGCGTGCACCCTGGCGGAACACGGCCGAGGGTCGGGGGGCCTATCCTCGGCCGTGCCACCGTCATAAGACCGTTCCCGGCCGGCAGCCTGTTACGGCGACGACACCTTTCCGCGCGAGCCGTGTCGCAGCAGGGCGACGGAGCCATCGGCGGTTCCTGGTGCTGCTCAGTGCTTCGGAGGGATCGCCAAGTCGCTGGCGGCCAGTCCACAGCTGTGAGTGGGGTCTCGGGAGGGTCCCTGGGCTGCCGTGTGGGACGACCGGAGCCGAGGGCGGGGAGCGGGAGGGTAGCTGTCGCTTCCCTCCCGCCGGCTCCGGGTGGACGTCAGGGCGTGGTGGGGTCGGTGTAGGAGCCGCCGAAGATGTCGGAGTTACCGAACGTCGCAGGGCAGTCCTGCTGCGGAGCGGGCGTGGGGACCGCATCGCCGGTGCGCAGCGACATCCGCCAGGCGTCGATGGCCGGGCAGTCGGCGGCACGCCGCACGTCGTTCCAGACCGCCGCGCCATAGCTGTTGGTGGCCACGGCGTACACATAGTCGCCCAGGAACTCCGCGGTCAGGTCGTTTTGGCTGGACCCACGGGCATCGCCCGGGGGGCTGCGGTGCAGCTGGGAGAACGTCCCAACGGTCCCGCCGGTGGCGACGTCGGCGTGGGTCACCACCCCAACCAGCGGCCGGTCGTTGTCGGGTCCGACCGTGCTGGTCTTATACGGCTCGGTGAAGGCGTTGTAGACTAGGTAGACGTCGCGGCCGTCGGGTGAGATGGCCGGGGCGGAGTAGTAGCCGCGGTCGGCGGGTTGGCCGAGCTCCTCTTCCACCGTGCGAAGGCTCGTCCAGCTCTCGCCGCCGTTGGTGGAGGTGGTGAAGAGGACCTGCTCGTTGTTGAGGCCGTCGCGGCCATCCACCCACGTGAGCACCAGCTGGTCGCTGGCCCCGGCGCCGGTGGGGGCGCCGTTGGCGATGTCGACGCTGGGGGCGTTGGACAGGTCGCTTCTGGCGCCGGCGATGCCGTCCATGGTGGTGCGGCCCAGCACCGGGTCAAGGATCCCGGTGTTCACGGCCACAAACAGCCGCCGTGGCTGCTCAAAGCTCGCGCCGCCGTCGAAGGATCGCGCGGTGTAGATGCCCTGCTGCTGGAGCTGCTGGTCCCAGCCCAGCCAGAACACGTGCACCGTCCCGCTGCTGTCGGTGCGGATGGTGCAGCCACTGTGCCCGCTGACCAGCGAGAACTTGCCGGAGGAGGAGCCAGGGATGCTGACCACGGTGACCTTGGACCAGCTGTCGCCGCCGTCGCTGGACCTGGCCACATCCAGGGTGTGGGCGTTGGAGCCGGCGCTCGGGCCGCCGACGTAGCGGGCGAAGCACACGTAGGTGTTGCCGAAGAATCCGCTGGACGCTGTGTTGTCGGCCCAGATCTGCTCCTTGTCGGCGAACGCCGCGGCGCTGTTGCTGCCGGGGATCACCACCGGCGGCTTCCAGGCCGCCTTGCCGGTTGGGCCGCCGGCCGCCGCGGCCGCCACATCGTCGGTGCGGGACACCCCGATGGCCTCCACACCCTTGAAGCCGGCGTCGCTGCGCTTGGCGGAGAGGTTGCTGGTCAGGTTGGCGTAGTACAGCCGCGACCCGTTGGCCCACGAGAACTCCCCGTTGGCGTCGGGGCGCGGGCCGAAGGCCAGCGCCGGGTCCCCGTCGGACACCACGCGGTTCTCGTAGTACCACGGCAGGGTCCCGATCTGGCCGCCCTGCTCGGGGGTCAGCGGCACACAACCGGGGTCGGGCCCCACCTGGCCCAGGCAGCTACCGCCTACACCGGTCCGGGCGCTGTAGCCCGTGTAGGTCGGCTGGACCCAGCTGTCGCCGGAGTCGAACGAGAAGGAGATCCCGGAGACCCCGACACCGGGGGTGAACGGGCAGGTGGTGTCGTCGCCGGCGTTGCAGGCTTCCAGGTCGATGTTGTCGTTGGCACCCGCGGCCAGGATGTTGGGATGGGCCTGGTCGACCGCGACCGCCGGCTCGTTCTGCTTGTTGGCGGAGAACGGACTGGAGGGGCTGCCGACCGACACCGGCGTGTCGCCGCCGTGCGTCGCGGCCGCCGGCAGCGCCTGGGCGGCGACCACAGCCGCAAGCAGGCTCGCCACCAGCCAGGTGGACCGGATCGTTCTGCGCATGAATCCTCCCGCAAGAGCGGCTGGACTGTGGACGTGACCGTGGCTGGCGCGCCGGACCTGCCCCCGCGCCTCCTTCCGCCCCTGGCGAAGGGCGCAACCCACACCCTCCGACACAGCAGCTGTGACCTGAACCTGCGGCGCGGCCTGCGCCACTCGATGTCCTCTGTAAGGAACGTTCAGCAGGCCACCGCCGTTTCGGCCGGGCACGACTGACTAGGCCAGGACAGCCACGCTGGCTGTCCCCCTCCCGCTGACCAGTGAAGGATCTAGAAGGCGTCCACGTTGACGAGCGGTTCCTTGATCCCATCCGGGTCGTCGGCATTGCTCCAACCCAGGTTGCCGGCTTGCTGCAGGGCGTTCTTGACCTGGGCCGGCGTGGCCGACGGGTGCGTCGACTTGTACAGCGCCGCTGCCCCACCCGCGTGCGGGCTGGCCATCGAGGTGCCGCTGAAGGTCGCATACCCGCCGCGCTTGGAGGTGGACAGGATGCACACGCCCGGGGCGATCAGGTCCACGTCCGGCCCGAAGTTGGAGAAGTCCGCCAACGTGTCGTCCTGGTCCGCGCGGCACGTCGGGGCTCCGAGCCCGCCCGGCTTGCCGTCGAAGTCGGCCAGCGCCGACACGGTGATGACCTCGTCGTAGGCGGCGGGCACGTGGTTGGCGGCATCGTCAGCCTCGTTGCCGGCGGCGACCGTGTAGGTCACCCCGGCCGCCACCGAGGCGCAGATCGCGTCGTGCAGGGCGTCCCCGGTCGCGCACCCTGACCCGGGCGGTTCGGTTCCGGCGCCGCCCAGGCTCATGTTGGCGACCTCGATCATGCCGCTGTTGGCGGTCACCCAGTCGACCCCACAGATGACATCGGCGAAGCTCCCCACGCCACCGGCGTTGAGGACCCGCACCGCCCACAGCCGCGCCCCCGGCGCGACCCCGACCACGCCGAGGTCGTTGTCGCGGGCGCCGATGATGCCGGCGACGTGGCTGCCGTGGCCGTTGCCGTCATTGAAGCTCCGCCCCGGCGCGCAGTTGACCCCGCCGGCCACGTTCAGGTCCGGGTGGGTGAGGTCGATGCCGGTGTCGATCACCGCCACGTCCACGTTGACGCTGCCGGCGCCGTCCCCGGAGGTGGTGCTGGACAGCTCCCCGTCGACCCGGTCGATCCCGGTCGGCAGCACCTGCGCATCCAGGTGCACCGGGCGATCCGGGGTGACGGAGGCGACCCGGGGGTCGGCCCGCAACCCCTGGGCGTCGGCTGCGGTCATGACCGCGCTGTAGCCCTTCAGCGCGTGCCGGTAGACATGGCTCACCGCCAGCCCGCGGGCCTGTGCCTGCTCGGCGGCCACCGCCCCGGGCGACCCGACCGAGCCCTTGAACACCACGATGTAGCCGCTGGTCGGCGCTACCGCGCCCGCCACCGGCAGCCACACCACACCCGCCACCAGCAGGATCACCGTCGATCCGAGCAACAGACCTTGTCGCATACCCCACTCCCTTCGCCAGCTCCCAGCCGAGCCTGGTCGCCGGCCGTCACGTCATACCCGATCCCAAACTAGATTGAAAGCCACAGACCACTCATTACTGCTATCTCTTGGCTTTCGCCAGGTTCACGATTGCCTGGGCCCGTCGGACTTGCTTGTTCTCCGCCAGGTCGCGGACGGTTTCAACGTTCAGCGCCTGCCTGAGGTCGTCGGCGTCGCTGCTGGACAGGCCCAACGCCATAACTGGCGCGTCGGCCAGCCCAGCAAACCTCGCCACATCGGACTCGTCGTCGGAGGGCGGGTCGGTCTCGGGCCTGTCAGTCACGGTTGCCTCCCACCGCCGGCGTTGTGTTGCCGGCGGGCGAGTCCCGCGCTGGCGAGGCAACGACGCCGCAGCGACAGGACTGCTGCGGCTGCTCCCGTTTGGATCTGGTGATTGCCCGTGGACCCGGCACCGGTGGGATCGCTGGCCTGGTAGTCGGCAGGGCCCGGAGCAGTTGATGGCTCCGGGCCCTGGCCATCGCGTCGCACGAGAAGCGCGGGGGAGTCCACTTCGGTGCGACCGACCATGGGGAGGTTAGCCGCTGGTGGTAGGCGGTCCGCCCTGCCCGTGTCCGCCCTGGCCGGTGCTGGCGGGCGGGCCGCTGCTTGGCGGCGAGACCGTGGTCGACGGCGTCGAGCTCGGCGCCTTCCCCTGGCTGCCAGCGCTGCCGGCGGTGGTGTCCTGGCAGAAGGCGTCGACCTTCTCGGCCCCGCCGGCCGCGGCGGCAAGCGCCTGGAACGCGACCGAGTCCTCCCGGCGACCGTTGTCGGCGCCCTGGCCGCTCTGCCACGCCTGGCACAGCCCCGCACGGGCCGCTGCCATCGCGTCCGGCCCGACCGCGGCCGCCCGGCCCTGGCTGTCGGCCGACCCGCCGGCGGCGACGTCGGTGCAGTAGGCGGCGACGTTGTCGGCACCCCCGGCCGCCACCGCCAGCGCCCGGAACGCCGGCGAATCCGCCCGGCGGCCATGGTCGCCGCTCTTGCCGGCCTGCCAGGCCCGGCACAGCCCGGTCTTGGCCGCCGCACCAAGGTCGGCGACCGCGGCCTGGCCCAGGCCGTGACCGGCCGCGGCGGCACCGGTGGTGGATGGTGCCTGGTCGGCCGCTCGCTGCGCTTGGCCGGGCAGCCGCCCGGTCGCGGCGGCGGCGACGCCGCCGATCGACAGCACTGCCGCGAGCACCGCGGCGACCGCCTTGACGCTTGCTAGCTTACTGAGCACGTTCGCCCTCCGGAGACTGGGGGTGGGGGGATGCGACGGCGCCATGGCCGCGAACTCGGCCATCACCAGCTGCCCACCGGCCAGCTCCTCCGGAGCGGCCGGGGCGGTCGCCGCGGCCAGCAGCCTGGCAAGCCCGGCATAGCCAGCTGGGGCGTCAGCAGGATCCAGCTGGCCGGCCAACAGCCGGTCAGCCGTACCCTCAACCAAGACCGGAGGCCCGGCCTCAAGGAACTCAAGCAGGCGGCGCATGTCGGCGACAAGAGCGTCGTCGTCGGTCATCGCGTTACACCCCGTTCCAGCCCTACGGCCTCCAGCCGCTTGGCGAGCCGCCGCAGCCCCCGGTGGGCCAGCACCCGCACCGCGCCCGGCCGCTTCCCCACGATCCGTGCCACCTCGGCGACACCCAAGCCGCCAAGCACCCGCAGCGCCACCACCTCCGCCTGGTCGGCGGGCAGCTCCGCCAGCAGCGCCAGCGCCGCCCGGGTCGACTGGGCCTCCAGCACCGCCTCGGCCGGGTCATCGGGCGCCGACCGGTCGGCCAGCAGCTCAACCGAGACCGAGGCGGCCGGCCGGCGGGCCGCCTGCCGGCGCCAGTCGATGGCCCGGTGGCGCGCCGCGGTGAACACCCAGGTCCGGAAGTTCTGCTCGTCGCCTCGGAAGCGCCCAAGCCCGCGGATCACCGAGATCCAGGTGTCGGCGGCCAGGTCCTCGGCGGCAGCCGGGGCCGCCACCCGTAGATACCGCAGCACCGCCGGCTGCAGCTCCCGCCACAGCACCGCGAACGCCTGCTCATCGCCACCCTGCGCGGCTGCCAGCAGACCTGGGAACGACGGCCCGATCATCGTGGCTTGGGGAGCACGACCACGCCGGTAGGAGTTCGTTTGCTCACGGCCGGCACCACCGAATCGCGAGGTTGCGCACCGCGCTGTGGAGGATACGTGAAGGTAGCCTCCCCTTCGTCGTGCATTGGAGCTCCCGCCATGACGGCTAGGACCGGCGCGCGTACTCGTCGGTCTGCCAGTAGCGTGCGTGGTCATCGGTGGCCCGGAGGAAGCGGTCCGGGTCGCTGCGGAGCCGGGCAGCCCGTTTCGCCTCCTCGTAGAGGGGCTCGGAGCGGCGCTCCGCCAGCTGGGATGGGACTGTGAGGTCGCGGTCTGCGGTCGAGCCGGCCCGAGGGGTGGACCCGAGGTCGGCCGGGCCGGCAAGCTCGCCGAGCTGGTGCACACGCTGGTCGCGGGCGAGCTCCTCCCGCAGCCTGGTGTTCTCGCGCTTGAGTTCGGCCATCTGCCTGGTCAGGTCGCGTCCTGCGGTGCGCAGCCGCTTGCGGCGGATGCGGCGTGTCCTCGTCGTACCCGCCGACGCCACCACCAGCAGGCCTACAAGCAGGCCGAGCGCGGCCGCCATCACTAGCAGCAACCCCTCGCTGAAGCCGGAGATCGTGTGGTTCAAGATCGTGATGTCGCCGGCGGTGGTGTTCTCCAGCACCAGATCGCCGACCACGACACCGCCGATGATCGCTAACAGCAGGCACAGCGTGGCCATGGCAACCTCCTGCCAAGTCGCGGAGCCCGGTTCGTCCGGGCGGGGTCCTCGTTCCGGATCAGAATGGCGTGAGCCGGGGCAGGCAGGCCTTCAAGTGACCGGCCGAGGCCGCCAGAACGCCGGGCGAGTTGACGGGAGCGACGCAGGTGATCGGCGATGGTGGATCTGCCATACACGAGCCCTCCCAGCACCCGGCGACACAAGGACATGGGGGACACCCGCCAAGTGCAGGCATTGGTGTCGGCCCGGGGGAAGGCCGACGCATAGCCGATCGGTATCACGAACACGCATCCCCCGGCAAGCTGGCCGGAGGCGCCCAGACCGAGCAGACACAGGCCAGTTCACCGACAGCCGTGTTCAGGAACGTGCCGATGGGCGCAGGCGGCGCCCCAAGAGCCCCCCGGCCTTCAACCTCCAGAAGGTAGCGCCACGGGACCGTGGCATCGAGTGGGTCGGTGAGATTCCGCTGGACCCCGCAGATCACGCTGGCGAAGCTCCCGAGCCGGCGGGGTTGAGGACTCCTACCGCCCACAGCCGCGCCCTCGGCGCCACCCCCACCACGCCGAGGTCGTTGTCCTTGGCGCCGACGGTGCCGCCACGTGGCTGCCATGGCCGTTGCCGTCGCTACTGGCCTACTCGTTCCTGCGGCGCAGCGGCCTCGGCGTCTTAGCTAAGGAGGTGTGCGGCTACTGGTGCGGGCTGCGCCGGTTGTTGCTGGCTCCTCCCAGTGCCTTGCCGCTGTGGGGGCGCGTGGCTATGGTTGCCGCGGGCCTTCGAGGAGGCGCCCAGGGGAGCCCGGCGTACCGGGCTGAGAGGCCGACTGAGCGGTCGGCGACCCTTCGAACCTGATCCGGGTCATACCGGCGAAGGGAGCAGCGATGGCCACGACCAGCCAGGGCCCCGTCCACCTCCAGCGGCCCCCCGAGTGGGGCATCCAGCCGGTCCCGCCCGAGCTGCGGGTGCTCGGCTTGCTGGACCAGGCCGTGTTGTGGGGCAACCTCGGGATCAGCCTGCTGGTGCTGGTCGCCGGCGCGCTGCTGGTCCCCGCGCTCGGCCTGTGGTCGGCACTGGCGGCCACGGTGGTTGGCGCGGCCATCGGCAACACCCTGCTGGGGCTGGCCGCGGTACCCGCTGCGGAGACCGGTGTGCCGACCATGGTGCTGTACCGCGCCCCGCTCGGGCTGCGCGGCTCGCTGCTGCCCACCGCCTGCAACGTCGTCCAGAACCTCGGCTGGGCGACCTTCGAACTGTACGTGATCGCCGCTGCCGCCACCGAGGTGTCCGAGCGCGTCCTGGGCTTCGGGGGCCGGCTGCTGTGGGTGGGGGTGTTCGGCGCGATCACCACCGTCATGGCGGTCGCCGGCCCGCTGACGGTGATCCGCCGGTGGCTGAAGCGGTTCGCCATCTGGGCGGTGCTGGCCTCCACCGGCTACCTCACCTGGTACGCGCTGACCCGCTTCGACCTCGGCGCGCTGGCCGCCCGGCCCGGCGGTGGCGGGCTCAGCTTCTGGGCGGGGGTCGACATCGCCATCGCCCTGCCGATCTCCTGGGTGCCACTGGTGGCCGACTACGCCCGCTTCGGCCGCTCCGCCCGGGCGACCTTCTGGGGCACCGGCGCCGGCTACTTCCTGGCGCAGGTCTGGTTCTACGCCCTCGGCGTGCTGTTGCTGCTCGGCATCGGCCACGGCGACGTGATCGCGGCGGTGGTCGCCATCCCGGCCGGGCTGCTCGCCATGGCCGTGCTGGTGGTCGACGAGGCCGACGAGGTGTTCGCCAACCTCTACTCGACCGGGATGAGCCTGCAGAACGCCCTGCCCCGGCTGCCGGGCCGCCCCCTCGTCCTCGTCCTTGGCGTGCTCGCCACCTGCCTGGCGGCCCTGGTCGGCGACCTGGCGCGCTACGAGAACTTCCTGTTCCTGCTGGGGGCGCTGTTCGTGCCCCTGTTCGGGGTGCTGGCCGCCGACTACTTCGTGCTCGCCCGCCGCCGCTACGACACCACCGCCCTGTACCGCGCCGACGGGCCCTACCACGGCGTGCGCTGGCCGGCGGTGCTGGTCTGGCTACTCGGCTTCCTCGTCTACAACTGGATCAACCCGGGCACGGTGCAGGCCTGGGTGTCACTGCTGGACGGCCTGTTCGCCGACCTGCTCCACCTGCCATTCCCGCTGTCGGCGCGCCTGCCCTGGCTAGGCGCGTCGATCCCCGCCTTCGCCGTCTCCTTCCTCACCATGCTCACCGTCGGCCGCCGGAGAACAAGCAGGGCACGGGCCGGCGGCAACGACACGGAGGCGGCGGCGAGGTGATCCCCACCGGCGCCGGCGACTTCGAGTTCCACGACGCCCTCGCCAACGATGAGCACGCTGTCGCCATGTACGTCGCTCGCGGCGAGCGCGAGGGCGAAACCCTCGAGGACAAGAGCGTGCTCTCAGCCATGTCCGCAGCGGCAGGTTCGCTGAGACCTGGCGGTACTTGAGGACCAGTACGCGGGGCGACGAGTTCTTGGCATAGTTGCTTGACCTGGCGGCTCACCGGCTGCGCGGCACGGCTGGGACGCGGTGCCTGCAGGCCCTTGACGCTGGCGGCTGCCTGCCAGACGCCGACGACGTGAACAGAGTCAGCCAGGACGGCGATGTCGGCCAGCCGGTCGGCGTCCAAGGTGATGATGCTGGCGTCATACCCGTCGGCGAGTCGGCCGCTGCAAGGCGCCCGGGAATCGAGGGGTGAGCGGGCCGTCCGTGGCGCTCCGCCTGGCGGCATCGTTGCCTCGGACCCGGCATCGCCAACCCCATCGTGCTCTGCCTGGATTCCTGGACACCGGGCCTGCACGGTGGTGAAGTTGCGCCGCCGGCACGAAACCCGCTTCTTGCAGGAGGAGGGTCCGATGGCGAAGATCCTGTATGCGACCAGCTTCGGCTCTGATGACCCGACCCGCGCCACCATCCCGTTCATCGCCGCGACCGGGGCGATCCAGGCCGGGCACCAGCCGGAGATCGCCCTGCTTGGCGAGGCGACCTACCTGGCCAAGACCGGGATGGCCGAGCAGATCCAAGGGGTGGGATTCCCGCCGCTCAAAGAGCTGTTCTCCAAGCTCATCGAGCACAGGGTTCCTGTCTATGTGTGAGGGCTGTGCGGGAAGGCCCGTGGGGTCTCCGAGGACGAACTCAACAACATCGGTGCACGGTTCATCAGCCCAGCAGAGTTCGCCGAGGTGACGGTCGCCGCCGACCGAGTTGTGACCGTCTGAACACCGACGCAGCAAGTCTCACTCCAGGTGGCGGCGGCCCGCCTGGCCGCCAAGGGACTGCGACGCCGAGCAGCTTGTGGCCGACCTCCGCCAGCAGCTCGCCGGGCAGCCCGACGGCGCAAATGGCGAGTGAGTGGCACCGGGTGCCGCTGCCAAACCCGAGCGGGCAGGAGGTTGGCCGTGCCACGAATCGTCACCCTGCTGGCCGCCGCGACCGAGATCGTGGCCGCGGTGGGTGCTGGCGAGGAGCTGGTCGGCGTCTCCCACGAGTGCGACCACCCACCCGGCGCGGTGGCCGGCCGGCCCGTGCTGACCAGGGCCAGGGTCGGGCCACTTGCCTCCAGCGCCGGCGTGGACCGCTCGGTCCGCCAGCTCGTCGCCGACGCCCTGGCCGTCTACGACATCGACACCGAGCTGCTGGCCGCCCTGGCCCCGGACGTGATCGTGACCCAGGACCTGTGCCGGGTCTGCGCGGTCAACGTCGACGACGTCCGGGCCGCGGTCGCCCGGCTGGCCGCCAACGCCAACCTGCGGCTGGTCACCCTGCACCCACGCCGCCTTGGCGACATCCTCGACGACATCACCCGGGTCGCCGAGGCGGTCGGCCGCCCGGCCGCTGGGGAGCGGGTGGTGGCCGGGCTGCGCGACCGGATCCAGCAGGTCGGGACCGTGGCGGGCGGGTCGCCGCGCCGCCCTCGAGTGGTCACGGTGGAGTGGATCGAGCCGGTGATGCTCGGCGGGCTGTGGATGCCCGAGCTGATCGAGCTGGCCGGGGGCGAGCCGCTGGGGGTTGCGGCCGGAGAACCAGCCCCGACTGTCGGGCCAGACGTCCTCGCCTCTCTGGGGCCCGACGTAGTGGTGGTCAAGCCGTGCGGCTTCACCGTCGAGCGGACCCTGGCCGAGCTGCCCGTCCTGACCAGGACCCTGCCATGGGCGGCGTGGACGGGCCCAGGGCGGGCCGCCCGGGTGTATGTGGCCGACGGCAACGCCTACTTCAACCGCTCCGGCCCCCGCATCGTGGACTCGCTGGAGCTGCTGGCCACCCTACTGCACCCGGGCCGCTTCCCCAACCACACGGCCCGGCTGGCCGGCGCGGCCGTGCGGATCGGCCCCGACCTGGAGGTCCTGCCCGCCACCACGCCCTAAACGTATGGAGTCGACTGGTGCGGTGGTTCCCGCCCACGATGCGAACCCGCCCACCGAGTGGGCCTCTTCCTGACCCCCTATTGGAACGTGTGCAGCGCACTTGCGCCTCCTCGACCGAGCCAGGACGCCAACCAGCCTCCAGAAGCCCCCGGGCCCTGAGATGGCAAAAGCCACAGCGTGCCACGCCAGCACACCGCCACGACCAGTGATCACGCGGCTCCGGCGCTTCCTCGCTGGGCCGGGCACCTCGCAGGTGCGCTCTACCACTTCCAGCCATCCGCGGCATGCTCGACCGCGGCATGCCGGCGGCGGTCGCACGGGACGTCCGGTCGAACCAGCATCGTGACGGTGTGAGCCGCTCGGGCTGGTTGCACGCGCCGGCCGCGACGGTGCCCGTCTTCGAGTACCACGTCGCGGGACGCGGCCCTGTTCCTGATCGGCTTGCCGTGATGAACAGTAACGCCCAAAGCGTTCGCGGCGCTCTACGGAAGGTGGTCGAGATGTTGGCGTGTCGACAGCCACAGCCACAGCGTGGCCCCCGGCTGGGCGACCGTGTGCTGCCAGGGCGACGTCGCGAGGTCATTCGACGGTGGTTGGTAGGTAGGCTCCCGCCGGGAATGCGGAGAGCAGAGGGATGGGATCCGCCGTGGCCGCACGCACCGTTGAGATCGACTTGCCGACCCAGACGACGCTCGATCAGGCCATCGTGGCGCTGCTCCAGCTCCGGCGCGGGCAGGTGCCCGGCGATGCGACCCTCGACCAGCCTGCCGTCCTGAGGTTCGAATACACCACCGCCGACGAGGCGACGCCTGAGGTCCCACCACCCGAGGACATCATCCCCGAAGAGTGACTTGCTTGCGCTCGAAGCAGACCCCCGGGTTCGACAGCTGATCAGGTGCTGACCGAGTCAAGACGAGTCAAGCCGGTCAGGTCGGCGCAGCAGGGTCACGCTTCGTCTCGCAGCGCGCAGGCCGGCATCGAGGCTGCGCAGCGCCTGCGGGAGATGACCCGCACCCAGGCCGAGCGGGTCGCTGGGCTGCTCGCCAAGCAGGGAGAGGTCCAGGCCGGGCAGGTCAGCCGGGTCGCCGAGGACCTGCTGCGGCGCACCCGCAAGAACCGCGAGCAGGTCAGCCGCCTGCTCCAGCGGGAGGTCAAACGCCAGCTCGGCGCGGTCGGCATCGCCACCCGGGAGGAGGTGGCGCGGCTGCAGCAGCGCGTCCGCGCCCTGGAGCAGGCGGCCGAGCGGTCCAGCCGCCCGGCCGGTGGGCAGGCGACCGGCCGCCTCCCGCGCCGCCGCGTCGCCGCGCACGTCGACCCGGACCCGGACCACCGGCACAAGATCCAGGTCGTCGGCCGCCTCGCCGGGCACCGCCCGCCAGGGGCGCGGTGGAGCCGCGCCCACGGGCACGAGCAACGGCGACACCGGCACCGGCAGCGGCGGCGGCGCCTAGCGCACCGGCCAGTACCCACGGCGCATGCGGCAGGTGTCGCGGCGGCGCCGATACTTGACCGGCGTTCCGGATTCGGTCACCGAGGCCCAGCCGGGCGTGGGCGGCCCGGAATCGGTGCTCGGCGGTCGCCTTGGCGGACCGTCCACTGTGGAGCGGGACTTCCAGCCGGCCAGGCGCATCAGCTCGCCCTCGGTGCCGCCAGCGGCAAGCCACCAGGCCGCGAATGAGCTGCCGAAGCTGGTGCGGATGTAGCCCAGGCAGGCCGATCGAGGCGGCCCGCTCGAAGACCTGGAAGACGCCCGCGGAGTCACGGTGCCGTTGCGGCCGGAGCTGATCCTGGTGAGCACCGGCGCTACCTCACGCCTCCTTGTCCGTGGCCATGAAAAAGTCCCCGCTGGTGGCCATGTACAGGTCCCCGCTGGTGGCCATGTGGAAGTCCCACCCTCGCTCGTGTCGATTGGGAGCGGGTGCCCTGGACGGTGATGGTGGCGGTGCCAACCAGTCACCGCACCGCCCAGGGGACTCCATTGAAGTCTGCGAGGGAACGGATGGACATCATCGCCGCCTACCGCGAGGTGGGCAGCT
>Ga0307278_10000835_pt1 | contig 15136 bp, 14 predicted proteins | sample ER_DNA_117_FD_194482 | JGI IMG/M metagenome (GOLD analysis project Ga0307278, IMG submission 194482) | Bulk soil microbial communities from the East River watershed near Crested Butte, Colorado, United States - ER_DNA_117 | ecosystem: Environmental > Terrestrial > Soil > Floodplain | place... | reverse complement strand
GTGACGCGCAGCGCGAGACCGAAGCTCGGGGCATATGCCGGCCTCGCTTCGCTGGGCCTGCTCGCGGCCCTCGCAACGCGCCGGCCCGAGCTCGTCGTGCTCGCCGCTCCGTTCACGCTGTCCGCGGCGGTCGGGTTGCTCCTCGCCCGTCGGCCGAGCGTCGACGCCGAGGTCGAGCTCGGGCGGGATCGCGCCCTCGAAGACGACGAGCTCGAAGTTCGCGTGTCGCTGCAGGCCGAGCTCGGCGCCGAACGCGTCGAGGTGCTGCTCGACCTTCCGCGTGACCTCCGCGTCGAGCCAGGGGAGAACCCGTTGCTGATCCATCTGGCCGACGGCGAACGCCGCGAGCTGCGGTTTCGAGTCCGTTGTGGGCGTTGGGGCGCTTTCCGCCTCGGCCGCGTCTACCTGCGAACGCAGGACGCCTTCGGGCTGTTTCGCCACGAGACAGTGCTCGACCGTCGTGTGCCGCTGAAGGTCTACCCGTCGGGAGAAGCGGTGCGAGATCTCCTGCGGCCGCTGGAGACACAGGTCTTCTCCGGGAACCACGTCTCGCGTCAGAAAGCGGAGGGCATCGAGTTCGCCGACCTGCGCCCCTTCGTTCCGGGCGACCGCGTTCGCCATGTGAACTGGCGTGCCAGCGCGCGCCGCGGAGAGCTCTGGGTGAACGAGCATCACGCCGAGCGCAACGCCGACGTCGTCATCCTGCTCGACTCGTTCGCGGAGGCACGGCGCGGCGATCGAACGACACTCGATCCGGCGCTGCGCGCGGCGTCGACTCTCGCCGCGCGCTACCTGCGCGAGAAGGACCGCGTCGGGTTCGTCACGTTCGGCGGGATCCTCAACTGGCTGCTGCCGTCGACCGGCGCGATCCAGCTCTATCGCATCATCGACGCGATGCTCGACACCCAGATCGTCCTCAGCTTCGCGTGGCGGGACGTCAGCACCGTTCCGCGTCGGACGCTGCCGCCCCAGGCGCTCGTGCTGGCCCTGACGCCGTTGCTCGACGAGCGCTCGGCGGCCGCGCTGCTCGACCTTCGCGGACGCGGGTTCGACCTGGTCGTGATCGAGATCTCGCCTTTGTCGCTCGTCCCATGGCCTAAGGGGGAGCTGGGGGAGACGGCGTACAAGCTCTGGCGGCTTCGCCGCGAGGCGGTGCGTGGACGGTTCGAGCGTGCGGGTGTCCCGGTCGCGGTGTGGGGTGACGAGACGTCGCTGGCGGCGGCGCTGGAGGAGGTGAGCACATACCGGCGGCAGGCACGAGCCGTGAGCGCCTGACAGCCGCGCTGGGCAGCGTTGCGCTGGCGGCGGCGATCGTCGTCTACGCCGTCGTGGCGGGCGATCGCCTGCGCGAAGTCGTGGCCGGCGTCGGGGCCGGCGGCTGCGTGCTGATCGCGATCGCATTCCTCGCTCGGCGACTGTCCGTCTTCCCGGTCGGCCTCGCCGGCGTCGGGGCGGCCTACGGCGTCTACCTAAGCCTGCACAGCGGCGCGGTCGACCCGCGTGCTCCCGCTGTGGCGGCGGCGCTGTACGTCGCGGCGGAACTCGGCTTCTGGTCGCTCGAGCGCACCGCCTCGCGCAGCGAGCGCACGGTGATCGTGCGCCGCCTCGCCGCCGTTGCCGCCGGCGCCCTTCTCACCGGGCTCGTCGGAAGCCTGATGCTCGGGCTGACGACCGGAGTGGGTGGCGGACTGGCTCTCGAGGCGGCCGGAGTCGCCGCGGCCGCCCTGATGGTCGCCGCGATCGCCGTGCTCGCGTCGCGTTCGTCAGTCTGACGTTGCTTCGTCGGCGTCCCCGCTGGACGTCTTCGCCCACGGCTCGCCGTTGTTCTGCTCGCTCTCGTCCTGCTGGTCGGCCGGGTCGCCCGGCTCCTCGAGCTCGCCGTCGAATCGGTTCTCGCTCATGTTCTCCTCCTCACCGAGTGCGTCGGCGAGCAAACCGCACGCGTAGGCGCGCCACGCCAGATCGGGATCGCCGAGGCGTTCGAGCTGCTCGGAGGCTGCGAGCAGCGCCTCACGCCGTTCGGCCGAGTCGAGATCCCTCGCGAGCTCGGCGACAGCGGGATCGTCGAGGGTCGGTTCCCGCTGCAGGCCGCCGCCCGCGGCGAAGACGAACAACGCTCGCCGGACCGCAGCGTTGCGGTCCTCCTCGGTCAGCGGCACCTGCTGTCCTGCGACGAACGCCGCGACGACGAGATCGACGTCAGACGGTGTGCTCGTCGGCAACCGCGAGCGCTTCGTCGAGGATGGCGATGCCTTCCTCGATCTCCTCGCGCGTGATCGTCAGGGGCGGGCAGACCATGACGACGTTCCAGTGCGTCATCAGATAGAGCCCGCGGTCGAGCGCCGCCTTGTAGATGCGGGCGACCGGCGCGAACGCCTCGCCGGTCGCGTTGAACGGCACGAGCGGTTCGCGCGTCTCCCGGTTCTTCACCAGCTCGAGGCCCCAGAAGCAGCCGAGCCCGCGCACGTCGCCGATCGAGGGATGCTTCTCCTGCAGTGCGCGCAACTGTTCCGCGAAGACGCCGCCCATCTCCGCCGCGTTCTCGACGATGCCTTCTTCTTTGAACGCCTCGATCGATGCGACGCCCGAGGCGCAGGCGAGTGGATGGCCGGAGTACGTGAGCCCGCCCGCGAAGTACTTGTCGCGCACCCAGTCCGCGATCGGCTTGCGCACGACCATCGCGCCGAGGGGGATGTATCCGGAGTTGATCCCTTTCGCGACGCAGAGGATGTCCGGCACGACGTCCCAGTTCTCGACACCGAACCACTTGCCGGTGCGGCCGAAGCCGGCCATCACCTCGTCGGCGATCAGCAGAATCCCGTGACGGTCGCAGACCTCGCGGATCGACTGCAGGTAGCCGTCCGGCGGGACGATGATCCCGTTCGTTCCCGTGACCGTCTCGAGGATGACGGCCGCGACGGTCTGCGGGCCTTCGTACTGAAGGATCTCCTCGAGATGCGGGGCGCCGGTGCAGACGGGGCACGGGTCCGGATGGCCTGCGGGGCAGCGGTACGTGTACGGGTCGAGCATGCGTACGACCCCGGGGATACCGGGCTCCGCGGGCCAGCGGCGCGGGTCGCCGGTGAGCGTGATCGCGCCTCCGGTGGCGCCGTGGTACGACCGGTAGCGCGCGATGATCTTGTGCCGGCCGGTGTACCAGCGCGCGAGCTTGATCGCGTTCTCGTTCGCCTCCGCGCCGCCGTTCGTGAAGAAGGACATCTCCAGGTCGCCGGGGGTGATCTCCGCGAGCATGCGCGCGAGCGTCGAGCGCGGCTCGGTCGCCATCGGCGGTCCGATCGTGCAGAGCTTGTCGGCCTGCTCCTTGATCGCGGCGACGACCTTCGGGTGCTGGTGGCCGATCGAGACGTTGACGAGTTGGGACGCGAAGTCGAGGTAGCGCTTGCCGTCGAAGTCCCAGAAGTAGCGGCCCTCGCCGCCCGCCACGGGCAGCGGCTCGAGGGCGTTCTGCACCGACCAGGAATGCAGGACGTAGCGTTTGGCGTCGGCGACGACCTGCCGGCCGAGCTCGGTGTTGGTCTCGAGCGTCGCCACGGCTGGAGCTTACGGGAACTTCGAGGGGATGTGATCCGGCGGCTTGCCGATCACGATCGCGATCTCCCTCTTGTCCTTCAGCTCGATCGCCCTCGGATCGCCGTTGTACCGGTCGCCGTCCACGTAGACCGCGATCTTCTTCGCGGGTTTGCAGAAGCGACCCACACACTTTGCGTTGAGCCGCACCTTCCACTCGATGAAGAACTGGCCGAGCCGGTTGAAGGCGTGCTTCTTTGCCTCGGTGTGCAACACGCCGTCGTCGAAGTGCGTATGGAGCGGGGAGATGCATGGCTTTGCGCAGGGCGGGCTGATGCCGCCGTAGCCGATGCTGCCGTCCGGCGCCTGGAACCTCTTCACGGCAGGGGCGTGCGTGTCGATGCCGATGCCCGCCGGCACGAGCGTCTTCTTGCCGTTGACGAAGAGGTCGAGATGCGAGTGCACGTGCAGGAACACGAACTCGTGTGTCTCGGGGGTCAGACGAGCCTGCCGCGTCAGCGCCATCGGGTTCGCCGGCGCCGGCCACGGCGGGCCGCCGGCTGCTGGTGCGAGCACGCCGACGACCAGCAGCGCAGCCAGGCGGATCATCGCCGGAACCCTATGCGCGGTACCCTGCGGATGTCACGCGAGGAGGATCGAGATGACCGAGCTAGCTACCCCACCCGTCGAGCGAGAGCAGGACGTCAAGCGGATCAGCCACTGGATCGGCGGCCGCACCGTCGAGGGCGAATCCGGGCGCAGCGGGCCGGTCTACAACCCTGCGCGGGGCATCCAGACCGGCGCGGTCGACTTCGCGACGGTCGAGGAGGTCGACCGGGCGGTGCAGGCGGCGAAAGAGGCGTTCCCCGCGTGGCGGGCGCTGTCGCTGTCGAAGCGCACGGCGATCTTCTTCGCGATCCGCGAGCTCCTCGAGCAGAGGCATGAGGACATCGCGCGGATCTTGACCGCCGAGCACGGCAAGGTTTTGTCGGACGCGATGGGGGAGGTGGCGCGCGGCCTCGAGGTGGTCGAGTACTGCTGCGGCATTCCCGAGCTCCTGAAGGGCGGCTTCTCCGAGCAGGCGTCGACGGGGATCGACGTGTACTCGATTCGGCAGCCGCTCGGAGTGGTGGCCGGAATCACGCCGTTCAACTTCCCGGCGATGGTGCCCATGTGGATGTGGGCCCCGGCGCTCGCCTGCGGCAACACGTTCGTGTTGAAGCCGTCGGAGAAGGATCCGTCGGCGTCGCTGTACACGGCGAAGCTGTTGCAGGAGGCGGGTGTGCCGGACGGTGTCTTCAACGTCGTGCACGGCGACAAGGTCGCCGTCGACGCGGTGCTGCACCATCCGGATATCTCGGCCGTCTCCTTCGTCGGCTCGACGCCGATCGCGAGGTACGTGTACGAGCAGGGGACGAGCACCGGCAAGCGCGTGCAGGCGCTGGGGGGCGCGAAGAACCACATGATCGTCCTGCCAGACGCGGACATGGACATGGCGGCGGACGCGGCGGTCAGCGCGGCGTACGGCTCCGCCGGCGAGCGGTGCATGGCGATCTCGCAGGTCGTCGCCGTCGGTGACGCGGGCGATCGCCTGGTGGCGGCGATCAAGGAGCGGCTGCCGAAGATCAAGGTCGGCGACGGGCTCGAGCCCGACGTCGAGATGGGGCCGCTCGTGACGCGCGAGCATCGCGACAAGGTGGCGGGGTACATCGAGGGCGCACGTGAGCAAGGCGCGGACGTGGTGGCGGACGGTCGCGAGACGGCGCCCGACGGCGAGGGTTTCTTCCTCGGCGTGTCGCTGCTCGACAACGTGACGCCGGAGATGGACGCGTACAAGGACGAGATCTTCGGGCCGGTTCTGGGCGTGACGCGTGTCGCGACATACAACGACGCGGTGCGTCTGGTGAATGAGAACCCGTACGGGAACGGCACGGCGATCTTCACGCGCGACGGCGGCGTGGCGCGCCAGTTCCAGTTCGAAGCGCAGGCCGGGATGGTCGGCATCAACGTCCCGATCCCGGTGCCGGTCGCGTACTACTCGTTCGGCGGATGGAAGAACTCTCTCTTCGGCGACACGCACATCTACGGCCCGGAGGGGATCAACTTCTACACGCGCGGCAAAGTCGTGACCTCGCGCTGGCCGGACCCGGCCACGTCGAGGGTCGACCTGGGCTTCCCGCAGACGCGCTAAAGCATCCCCAGCGAACGCTGTGGAGAGAACGTCACGGTTTCCTCACACCCAGGGTCAGACCTAGGTACTTCGGACAGGTCCGGCGCGTTACCGTAATCCGGTGACGGAGCCTCCGTACCGGCCGCTCGACGCTCAGGTCATCCCGCGGTTCGCCGGGATCCGGACGTTCATGCGGGCGCCTCACGTCACGGATCTGAAAGGTGTCGACGTCGCCGTCTACGGGATTCCGTTCGACACTGCCACGACGTACCGGACCGGTGCGCGCTTCGGTCCCGAGGCGATCCGGTCGGCCTCCGCGCTGCTCCGTCCGTACCACCCCGTGCACGACGTCAACGTCGTCGAGGCGCTCTCGATCGTCGACTACGGCGACCTGCCCGTGTCCCCGGGAGACACCGAGCGCACGTACGGTCAGGTCGAGCAGGCGCTCGCGCCGATTGTGGACGCCGGCGTCTTTCCCGCCGCGATGGGCGGCGACCACTCGATCACGCTGCCGGAGCTGCGTGTGCTGGCGCGCAAGCACGGCCCGCTCGCACTCGTCCAGCTCGACGCGCACGCCGACACCTGGGACGAGTACTTCGGCCAGCGCTACTTCCACGGTACGACCTTCAAGCGGGCGGCGGAGGAAGGCCTCCTCGAACCGGCGGCGTCCGTGCAGGCGGGCATGCGCGGCTCCGTCTATGCGGCCGGCGACCTGGAAGGCGCGCGCGAGCTCGGCTTCACCGTGTTGACGAACGATGCACTGCGGGCGCTCACCCCGGAGCAGTATGCCGAGCGTGTGCACGCGAAAGTGGGGGACAGGCCGGTCTTTCTCTCCTTCGACATCGACTTCCTCGACCCGGCGTTCGCGCCCGGCACCGGGACACCCGAGATCGCCGGCTTCTCGACTGCCGAAGCGGTTGCCTATCTGCGCGCACTGCGCGGGATCAACCTCGTCGCCTGTGACGTCGTAGAAGTGTCACCGTCGTACGACGGCCCGGGTCAGCAGACGGCCCTCGCCGCCGCCAACGTCCTCTGGGAGTTGCTCGCGCTGAGGGCTACGCGGTAGCGGTCGCCCGCTCGGGCTTCAGTTCCTCACCGAACTTCGCCCGCGCGACGAACCGGCCGACGCCGGGCTCTGCGACGAGCTCGCCGCCCTCGACGAGGACGTTGCCGCGCAGCAGCACGACCTCCGGCGAGCCGGTTACCTCCGTGCCCTCGTAGAGGTTGTAGTCCGTCTTGGAATGCTGGTTCGCAGCCGTGATCGTCACTGTCTTCTCCGGGTCGAAGACGACGATGTCCGCATCGGAGCCGACCGCGATGGTGCCCTTCCGCGGGTACAACCCGAACAGCTTGGCCGGATTCGTACACAGCAGCTCGACCATCCGGTTGAGCGAGATTCGCCCGGCGCGAACGCCAAACTCGTGGATCATCTGCAGCCGGTTCTCGAGGCCGGGGCCTCCGTTCGGGATCTTCGAGAAGTCGTCGCGGCCCATCGTCTTCTGGCCGTCCCAGAGGAAGGCGCAGTGGTCGGTGGAGATGACGCTCAACACGTCGGTGCGCACGGCGTTCCAGAGCACGTCCTGGTTCTCCTTTGCGCGCGGCGGCGGCGTGTAGACGTACTTCGCGCCTTCGAAGTTGGGCCGCTCGAGGAACGTGTAGTCGACGAAGAAGTACTGCGTGCACGTCTCGCCCCAGACGTCCCAACCCTTCTCACGCGCCAGCGCGATCGGCTCGACCGACTCCTTGCACGAGACGTGGACGACGTACAACGGTGCGCCGGCGACGCGCGCCAGCTGGATCGCGCGGTTCGTCGCTTCGCCTTCGGTCTCCGGCGGACGTGTCAGCGCGTGCCAGTGCGGTTCGGTGTGGCTTTCCGCAAGAGCCTTTTTGACGAGCACGTCGATCGCATCACCGTTCTCGGCGTGCACCATCACGAGCGCGCCGGTGTCGGCCGCGACCTCCATCGTCTTGAAGAGCGTCTCGTCGTCGACCATCAGCGCGCCCTTGTACGCCATGAAAAGCTTGTAGGAGGTGATGCCCTGCTCGGGCAGCGAGGCGAGCTCCTCGAGCGTGCCGCCCTCGCGGAGATCGGTGACCGCCATGTGGTAGCCCATGTCGATCACCTGCTTGCCGTTCGCCTTGCCGCGCCACTCCTCGAGCGCGTCGGCGAACGTCGATCCCGGCGGCTGGATGATGAAGTCGACGTGGCAGGTCGTGCCGCCGAACGCCGCCGCGGTCTGTCCCGACTCGACGTCGTCGATGGTGGTCGTGCCGCCGAACGGCATGTCGAGATGCGTATGCGGGTCGACGCAGCCGGGAAGCAGGTACTTCCCGGCTGCGTCGATCACCTTGTCTGCCTGGACGTCGAGCGACTCGCCGATGAGTGAGATCCGCTCGCCCTCGGCGTAGACGTCGCCGACGTAGTCGTCGGCCGCTGTGAGGATGCGACCGCCTTTGATCAATACGGACATCGCGGATCTCCCTCCTTTACTTGCCGCCTGCGGTGACCTTGACGGTCGCCTTCTTCCAGCTCTTGCCGTTCACGTCGATGCCCTGCTTCTTCAACTGCGCAACCGCAGCTTTCGCGAGATCGGAACGGTAAGCGCCGTTGCCCGCGGCCTTCTTGATCGCGCCGAACTGCTTCGCGATCTTCGCCGTGCGCGCGTACGCCGCTTTGTCCATGATCCCGATGCCGAGCTTGCTCGGCCAGGTGAGCGCATTGATCTCGTTCATCTGCCACTTCTGGTGGCCGCCGAGCAGGGTTGGGCCCTGCTTGAGGACGATCTTCACGCAGTCGCTCGCGTGGTCGCGGCAGTAGATCCAGCCCTTGAACGACGCTGCGAGGAACTTCTTCGCGGTCGCCTGGTGGCTCTTGTTGTTGATCCACTTCTCCGTGGTGAAGATGCCGTCCTCGAGCATCCCCGTGCCGATGTTCTCCATCTTGATCACGTTCAGCTCGCTGAGCTTGGTCAGCTTGCCCGTCTTCGGATTGTTGGTCTCGAGCACTTGTGCGAGCTCGTTGTAGGTCATCGCCGAGGCCGAGTCGATCTGCCGGTTCAGGAAGAGGTTCATGTCGAACGGCTGCTTGACGATCGTCACGCCCTTGTTGTTCGCCGGGTCCATGCCTGCGCGTGTGAGTGCGGCGAAGAGCTCGTACTCGTTCCCGAGCAGCCAGTTGCCGACCTTCTTGCCTTTCATCTTTGCGATCGAGTTGATGCCGCTGTCCTTCCAGGTCAGCTGCGTCATGCCCGAGCGGCTGAAGACCTGCGCGATGTTAATGAGCTTCGTGCCCTTGTCTCGGAACGCGAGCAGGCTCGGAAGCCAGTCGAGGCCGAACTCGGCCTGGCCGCCTGCGACGACCTGCTCCGGCGTGATGTCCGGACCGCCGACCTTGATCTTCACGTCGAGGCCCGCCTGCTTGTAATAGCCCTTCGCGGCGGCGGCGTAATAGCCCGCGAACTGCGCCTGCGTCACCCATTTCAGTTGCAAGGTGACCTTCGTTGCCGTCGTTCTCGACTGCTTGGCGGTCGATGCTCCTGCTCCAACCGCTGCCCAGACGGCGCCTGCGAGCACGAGGGCCGCCAGCGCCCCGACCCAGTACCTACGGTGCTTCATCCATTCCCCTTTCCTCCATCGTTGCCACGGTCGATTCTGCCCCGTTCTCACTCGGATGTCGATGGAACCCAGCGCAGCGTCAGGCGTTCGAGCGCCGCAACCGCCAGGTAGAGGGCGATTCCGAGGAGGCAGGCGAGCAGAATCCCTGCCCACGCCTCCTGGAATTGCGACACGCGCGCTTTCGTCAGGATCTGCACGCCGAGGGCGTTGAGCGCGCCCCCGAAGTACTCACCGACGACTGCGCCGATCATCGCCAGCACAGTCGAGACCTTGAGCCCGGTGAAGATAAACGGCAGTGCGGTGGGTATCCGCACGCGCCTGAAGATCTGCATCTGACCCGCTGCGTACGACTCCATCAGCTCGAGGGCGCGGGGATTGACCGAGGTCAGCCCGCGCAAGGTGTTCACCATCACCGGGAAGAAGCACAGCACCGCGACGATGCTGATCTTGGAGCTCTTGTCGAGCGGGGAGAACCACGTGTTCGTGATCGGTGCGAACGCGATGATCGGAATGGCGTTCGCGGCAATCGCGTACGGCATGAACGCGGTGCCGACCATTCGCCAGCGAGCCAGGACGAGCGCGACCAGGATCGCGAAGCCCGAGCCGAGCACGAAACCCCAGAACGCCTCCTGGAAGGTGAACCAGCCGGCGGCCCAGAGGTCACCGCGCGTGTTCCAGAATGTTCGCGCGATCGAAGACGGCGTCGGCAGCAGGAACTCCTGCACGTCGAACGCACGGATCACGAGCTCCCACAACCCGATCGTCCCGACGAGGACGACGACTGCAGGCAGCCAATCGGTGAAGCGCCGGCCGACCAGGCGTGCCATGCCTCCGCGCGGAACGGGCTGCACGGCTGTCGGTGTGGTCGTCAAGCCGGAGCCTTCTCTGTGTCGTGTCCCAGGTGCAGTGCCTCGCGCACTTCGGTGACGAGCTCGAAGAAGCGCGGCTCCTCTCGCGTTGTCGCGGTGCGCGGCTGCGGCAAGTCGACCGAGATGATGTTCGAGATTCGCCCCGGGCGCGGCGACATCACCACGACGCGGGTGGAGAGGAACACCGCCTCGGAGATCGAGTGCGTGACGAACACGACCGTTGAGCCGCTGGCCTCCCAGATGCGCAGCAGCTCCATGTTCAGACGTTCGCGTGTCATCTCGTCGAGTGCACCGAACGGCTCGTCCATGAGCAGCAGCAACGGATCAAACGACAGTGCGCGTGCGATCGCGACGCGCTGCTGCATCCCGCCCGAGAGCTGCCAGGGATGGTGGTTCTCGAAGCCGGTGAGCTCGACCAGCTCCATCATCTCCTTCACCTTCGCGGCGCGGCGACGACGGTCCCAGCGCGCCAGCTCGAGCGGCAGCGAGATGTTCTTGCCGACGGTGCGCCAGTCGTAGAGCACTGCGTCCTGGAACACGATCCCGTAGTCGCGGTCGATCCTCGCCTGGCGTGCCGGCTTCCCGTTGACGCTCGCCGTCCCGGACGTCGGTTGGATCAGGTCGCCGATGATCCTCAGCAGCGTCGACTTACCGCAGCCGGACGGGCCGATCAGCGAAACGAACTCGCCGGGCTCGATCTCGAGGTCGATGCCCTGCAGCGCGGTCGTCTCGCCGAACCGCTTCGTGACGTCCTTGATCTCGACGACGCTCATGCGACGTTCTCAGGTGCGCGGCGGACGACGATCCGCTCGGCGATCAGCACGATCAGGAAGAACGAGATGCCGAGGGCGGCCGCGATCACGTTCGTGGCCCACAAGCCCTTCGGCTGGATCGTGTAGTACTGGCTGTAGTTGATGATCTGACCGCCGAGGCCGTCTTGGATCGACGACGGCAGCTCACCGATGATCGCCCCGACGACGCTTGCAGTCGCGGAGACCTTCAGCGCGGCGAAGATGTACGGGAGGGCTGCGGGGACGCGGAGCTTCCAGAGAATGTGCCAATCGCCTGCGGCGTACGAGCGCATCAGCTCGAGTGCGCGGCGGTCGGCCGAGTGGAGGCCGCGGATGGTGTTGATCGTGACGGGAAAGAAGGTGAGGTACGCCGCGATCACGGCGACCGCACCCCAGTCCTGAAGTCCCGTGGGCAGCTTCGGATTCAGCCAGACGACGACCATCGGCGCAATCACGACGATGGGGACGGTCTGGGACGCGACCACCCACGGGAGAAAGCCGCGCTGCAGCAGGCGGAAGTGTGCGAGCAGGACGCCGAGTACAAAGCCGAGGACGGCGCCGAGCGCGAAGCCGACGGCCGCCTCCTTCGCGGTGAAGAGCGCCGCGTCCACCAGGATGCTGATCAGGCGCGGGCCGACGCCGCCGGGACGCGCGGGGTCGAAGAGCGCCTGCACGATGCTGTGCAGGTGCGGCATCGCCGTGTCCGTCACCGTGAACGGCCACGTCCACTGCTCGTGCATCCAGAGCCAGCGGTAGCCCTCCCACAGGCCCCAGAGCGCGGCGCCGACAAGCACGAAGAGCGCCACCTGCCCGAGCCCGCGGCGCACGGCGACGGCTCGAGCGCGCGGTCGTTCGAGCGCGATCGCCGACATCGAAGGGATGCTTACCACACTGAGGTGCCGACTTGGCGGCGCCGCAGAGAGGCAGTGCGAGCTTGGCTCGCGCTGCCGTCCGGGACGCTAGATTCGCTCCATGCCCCTCGACCCGAGCCGGACCGTCGCGGAGCTGCGTGAGCTCCAGCAGTTGACGGGAGACGACGACGGTGCGCAGCGCGTGGCCTGGACGGATACCTGGGAGCGCGCACGCGAGTGGCTGCGCGGAAAGATGAGCGACACGGGGGCGGAAGAGACGATCGATGCCGCCGGCAACCAGTGGTTCACCCTGCGCGGCAACTCGGACCAGGCTCTCCTGATCGGCGGACACATCGACTCCGTGCCGAACGGCGGCTGGCTGGACGGCGCCCTGAACGTGGTCGCCGGGGTGGGGGTGCTGCGGAGGCTTGCGGCCGACGGCTCGCCGCCGGTGACGGTCCGTCTCGTCAACTGGGCCGACGAGGAGGGCGCCCGCTTCGGCCGCTCGCTGTTCGGCTCGTCGGCGGCTGCCGGCTCGATGGCGGATCAGGACGAGCTGCGGTCACGCAAGGACGCGAACGGCGTCGCACTGCCGGATGCGCTGCGAGAGCACGGCGTCGACCTAGATTCAGCGCTCGACGCCCACGCAGAGCTCGCTGGTGCGGCGGCGTACCTCGAGCTCCACATCGAGCAAGGCCCCGTGCTGGAGTCGATGGACTTGCCACTCGGCGTCGTGCTGGGGACGTTCGGCGTCGAGCGCCACCAGATCACATTTCGGGGTCAGGCTGCGCACGCGGGCTCGACTCCGATGGACAAACGGCGCGACGCGCTCGCCGGGGCCGCGCGGCTCGAGCTCGAGATCCGTGAGATCGCGAAGCGGACCGGGGAGGGAGCCGTGTGCACGATGGGCGGAGTCGTGACGAAGCCGGGAATCGTCACGTCCGTCGTCGAGACGGCCGAGTGTCTGCTGGACCAGCGCCACCTGGACGCGACGAAGCTTGCAGAGATGCTGAGCAACGCGGAGGCCGCGTCACGCCGGTTCGCGCAGGAGGAGGACATCGAGGTCGAGTGGGAGCGCATCTGGAGCATCGAGCCGATCCTGTTCGACGAGGCGCTGATCGAGCTCGCCGCCGAGTCGATCACGGAAGTCGCCGGCACCTCCCACCGTCTGCCGAGCGGTCCGTTGCACGACGCCGCGGAGGTGGCACGTGCAGGCATCCCGACGGTGATGTTGTTCGTGCAGTCGCTGCGCGGCCTCTCGCACACCAAGCTCGAGGACACGAAGGAGGAGCATCTCGAGCTGTCGGTACGGGCACTGGACAGCCTGGCCGCGAAGACGATCGCCCGCATCGCAGCTGGGTGAGCAAGAGAGTGAGCCGGACGGTCGAAGGCAGCGGCCCACCTCCCCCAATCCGGCTCACAGAGCGGGCGGGGGGGAAAGGGCTTGCTCCCTCCACCTCGCCGCCCAACCGTAGTACGTCGCGCTCGCCTCTGCCACGCGGAAAATGTCCAGGTAGAGGAGGAGCGCCTGCAGTTGCTCGGCTAGCCGCTTTTCTGGGGCGCGAAGTCCCTCGCCGACCGACTGAAGACGCTCTCCTGCCCACGAGTGTCCCGCAGAGCGGCAAAAAGTTTCACACGCACAGAGAACACACGTGGCGTCCCGACTTCGCGGCGATATGCTCGTTCCCCTGCAACGCGACCGGGGAGGCTCCATGCTCAGCTTTGGCGTGACGGTCCTGCCGGACCCGCCGTACCAGCGGATGATCGAGCTGATGCAGCTCGCAGAACAGCACGGGTTCGAGCACGCCTGGACGTACGACTCGCACATCCTGTGGGAGGAGTCTTACGCGACCCTGCCGCTCGCGGCTGCACAAACGAGCAAGATCAAGCTCGGGCACTTCGTCACGAATCCGGGGATTCGCGACCCGACGATCACCGCGAGCTGGTACGCGACGATGCAGGACATCTCCGACGGCCGGATGGTGATGGGCATCGGCCGTGGAGACTCGTCACGCCGTGTCGTCGGCCTTCAACCCGTGAAGGTCGCCGAGTTCGAGCGCCGCTGCGCGATGATCAAGGAGCTGATGAACGGCCGTGCCGTTCAGTGGAACGACAAGGAGCTCGAGCTGAAGTGGGTCCGCGACGAGCTTCCCGACGTTCCGCTCTGGGTCGCCGGCTACGGGCCGAAGGCGCTGGCGGTCGCAGGCCGCGTCGGCGACGGCGTGATCATCCAGCTCGCAGACCCGGTGATCATCCAGTGGATCATGGACACGGCGCGCCGGGCTGCCGAAGAAGCGGGGCGCGACCCGAGCGAGCTCAAGTGCATCGTCGGCGCGCCGAGCCACATCTCGGACGACGTCGCCGACGCAAGGGAGCAATCGAGGTGGTTCCCGGCGATGGTCTCGAACCACGTCATGGATCTGATCGAGCGGTACGGCGAGAACTCCGAGATCCCGAAAGACCTGACCGACTTCGTCAAGGCGCGCAAGTTCTACGACTACCAGGAGCACTCGCGCGTCGGCGCGAAGCACGGCGAGTTCGTCACCGACGAGATCGTCGACCGCTTCTGCGTCCTCGGCAGTGTCGCGGACGCGACCGCCAAGCTGAAGGAGCTCGAGTCGATCGGCGTCGACCAGTTCAACGTCTATCTGATGACGAAGGGGCAGGAGGACACGCTCAAGTCGTACGGCGACGAGATCATCCCGCAGTTCAGCGGCGTCACCGCATAGGCCGCCGCTAGCCTGGATCCGGTGAGGGTTGGCGTCGCCTTTTGCCTGGCGTTTTGCGCGGTCGTGGCGGGATGCGGAGGTTCTTCGCCGGGTTCCGCGCCGGCCACCACGTCGACGATCGGCGCAGTTGCGCAGCCGAACCGGCACTGCGAGGGCTCGAAGGTCGCGGCGAAACGCGCACGCCAGCGCCACCGGCTGAACGCCGACCTGGTAGCGCTTCGCCGGGCGGCCGCGACCGTGAAGGGTCACACGCAAAACGGCAACGCCAGGCTCGATGCGGCGCTCGACCGTTTCAGCCTCGACGTCGCTGAGGAGTCGATCTCGGTGCACGAGCGTTCCGACTACATCAATCTCGGCGCGGCGATCGTCGCGCCGAAGTGCTACCTGTGCTTCCAGACGCTCGAGTCGAATCGGCCGATCGCCGCCGGCGCAAAGCTGCCCTGCGATTAGGCTCGCGAGATGGACACGCTCCTCGTCTTCGGTGCGCGCAACCTCGGGCGAGTGGTTGCACGTGAGGTGGCGGAGGCAGGCTGGCGCGTCGCGGCGGTCGCGCGCAGCGAGGCGACGATTGACCTGCTGCATG
>Ga0307278_10000834_pt1 | contig 15150 bp, 11 predicted proteins | sample ER_DNA_117_FD_194482 | JGI IMG/M metagenome (GOLD analysis project Ga0307278, IMG submission 194482) | Bulk soil microbial communities from the East River watershed near Crested Butte, Colorado, United States - ER_DNA_117 | ecosystem: Environmental > Terrestrial > Soil > Floodplain | place... | reverse complement strand
CGGCGTCGAGAAGGCGGGGGACATGGTCGACGAGAAGACCGAAGGCAAATACGCCGAGCAGGTTGACCAAGGTCAGGAGATGGCCAAGGACAAGCTCAGCGACATGACGGCTGGCGAGCCAGAGCAACCCGCCTGAGGTAGCACCTGCCCTCCGACCCCGTTCTGACCTAACCGCCCGCGATCGCCGGGGTGGTTGGGTCTGTTGACTTCCGGCCCTGCTCGCGCTGGACGTACAACTCGACTGCCTCGATGTTGTCGCGTGATCGCCGCATCACGGCGACCAGGTCACTCATCGTGGCAACCTCCTCCACCTGTTCCTTGATGAACCACTGCATGAACTGGTCGGAGGCAAAGTCGCCCTCTTCGCGAGCGATTCTGGTCAGCTCGTTGATCTGAGCCGTGACCCGCCGCTCCTGCTCGAGAGCGAGTTCGACGGGTGCGACCACATCGGCGAAGTCCACCTGTGGAGCACTCACTCCCGGAACGATGGCTGCCGCGTCCTGGTCGATGAGGTACTTGATCATCATCATGGCGTGGTCGCGCTCTTCCAAAGCTTGGGAGTAGAAGAAGCGCGCCATCTGCGGCATGGTCAACGCGTCGTAGTAAACCGCACACGCGACGTATTGCTGGTGGGCGGCGAACTCGTGACCGATCTGAGTGTTCAGTTGCTCGACAAATCGTTCGGCGGGCATTGAGCGGCTCCTTGGTCGGGTCGTCAGTATGCAGCGCAGCGTTCAGCGGGCTGCACGCTATCAGGAACTCCGACCGCTGGGATCCCGAGATCGACCGTACGGCGAGCAGGTTGGGTCGTCGAGCGGATCGCCTGCCATGCCTCGCCACCTGGCGTGCGACGCAGCGCGACGAGCCCGGCATCTGCGTTGAGGTGGTGCGGGGCGGCGTAGGTGATGACGACGTCAGCTATGTCGCCGGGACGTGGACGCCCCGCCGGCTCCGCAGGCACAGAGACATGCACAAGCCGGTTGTCACGTGCGCGCCCGGACATCCGATGGGTCTGTGAGTCTTTGCGCCCCTCGCCATCGGCGAACATCACCTCGACATGCCGGCCGACCTGTTTGAGATTCTCCTGCCAGGCGATCTCGCCGACCAGGTCGACTAAGCGGTCATAGCGTTCCTGCACGACCGCCTTCGGTACTTGAGCATCCATCGTCGCTGCAGGGGTACCTGGGCGTATGGAGTACTGGAACGTAAAAGCTGCCGCAAACCGCGCTGCGGCAACGACATCAAGCGTCCCCTGGAAATCCGATTCAGTCTCGCCCGGGAAGCCGACGATGATGTCGGTCGTGATTGCGGCGTCAGGCATCGCGGCACGGACTTTGTCGATGATGCCCAGATACCGCTCGCTACGGTAGGAGCGGCGCATCGATCGCAGGATGGCGTCGGATCCGGATTGCAGCGGCATGTGTAGCTGGGGCATCACATTGGGCGTTTCCGCCATCGCTGCGATCACGTCGTCGGTGAAATCCTTGGGATGCGGAGAGGTGAAGCGGACCCGCTGCAGTCCGTCGATGTCACCGCAGGCGCGGAGCAACTTCGCGAAAGCACGACGGTCTCCGAACTCCACCCCGTACGCGTTGACGTTCTGGCCAAGAAGGGTCACCTCCTGCACACCATCGGCCACCAGAGTTCGGATTTCGGCGAGGATGTCGCCTGGCCTACGGTCGGTTTCGCGACCGCGCAGCGCGGGGACGATGCAGAACGTGCAGGTGTTGTTACATCCAACGCTGATCGACACCCAGGCGGCGTACGCGGACTCCCGACGGGTCGGCAGGTTCGACGGGAAGGTCTCCAGAGCTTCCTTGATCTCGACCTGCGCTTCGCGCTGGATGCGGGCGCGTTCCAGCAGCACCGGCAGCGAGCCGATGTTATGTGTGCCGAACACCACGTCGACCCATGGCGCCCTGTTGAGGATTGCGTGCTTGTCCTTCTGCGCCAGGCAGCCACCAACGGCGATCTGCATCCCGGGGCTGGCCTTCTTAGCCGGCAGCAGGTTGCCGAGGCTTCCGTAGAGCCGGTTGTCGGCGTTCTCTCGCACCGCGCAGGTGTTGAACACCACCACGTCGGGCACTGCGTCTGCGGCCGACTTGTGGTATCCCGCCTCCTCGAGCAGCCCAGCGAGCCGCTCGGAGTCGTGCACGTTCATCTGGCACCCGTGGGTGCGGATCTGGTACGTGCGCGGAGCAGCAGACATCGGCGCGTTGGGCATTGTCGACATAGCAGACCAAGGGTAATGCTCTGGCACATTGCACTCTGACAGCCAGCCCGCCGGATTCGCCTCCTTCGTCGCTCGCGAACTCGGCTGAGCCTGCCACATTGGCCGGCCGCGAGTCTCCTGCAGTCGGCGAAGCGGACTGCCCGTCATAATGCTCGGAGGTGGATGGCGATAAAGTGCCGATTCATGAGCGCTGCACCTACCGGGGAACAGTACGAGATCATCTCCGGCAGCCACCAAGCCGTCGTCACCGAGGTGGGCGCGACCCTTCGCAGCTTCTCAGTCGGCGGTCGCGATGTCGTGCGCGGGTTCGGCGTGGAGGAGATGAGCACGGCGGGTCGAGGGCAGAATTTGATCCCTTGGCCGAATCGGATTCGTGACGGTCGGTACACCTTCAACGGCGTCACACAGCAGCTTGCGCTCACTGAACCGGCTCGGCACAACGCGAGTCACGGCCTAGCCCGCTACGCACCGTGGGTTCTGGTCGAGAAGAAGACGGACGCAGTGACCAATCGCGTACGCATCCATCCGCAGCCTGGCTGGCCCAGCACGCTCGAAGTGATGATCACACATCAGGTCGGTGAGGATGGCCTGACCGTCACGGTGGAAGCGACCAACATCGGCGCGACCGAACTGCCGTTCGGCTACGGGGCACACCCATACTTGACTGTCGGTGAGTCGACAGTCGATGAGGTTGCTGTCATGGTGCCGGCCGCGTCTTATCTGGAGGTGGACGACCGACTGCTTCCCACCGAAGTCTCACCGGTCAATGGCACGGTCTACGACCTGCGCGAAGCTACCGTCCTTGGTTCGACGAGCCTCGATACAGCCTTCACCGACCTCCGGCGTGATACCGATGGACGCTGGCGAGTGAGAGCGGTACTGGGTGAGCGCTTTGCCGAGTTGTGGGGCGACGAAACCATGGACTGGGCACAAATCTTCACCGGCGGGCGGAACCGTGACTGGTCCATCGCCGTTGAACCGATGACCTGCGGGCCGGACGCGTTCAATCGCGGCCCGACGCACGATGGCGTAAGGATCCTGACACCCGGAGAGACCTTTGTTGGCCAATGGGGAATTTCCGGCAGATAGTCTCCCGACGCGCCTGGCGCCCCCGATAATTTGAGCTTGTAACCGAAACTCAACACGTATCTGTGCCTTTTCGTCGGGTAGAGGTCTAGGGTCGGGCCCATGACGGAATCCGAAATCTCGTCAGAGAGTTCGCCCACCCAATCCCCGTCAGAGTCTCCTCCGGTTCCGGATCCCACAGCTGGTCCGTCGGTGGCTCCAGACCACCTCGGTGGGCCCTTGGTCGTGCTCAGTGATGTTGACAAGTACTTCGGTGAGCTACATGTGCTCCAAAAGATCAATCTCACAGTGCGCAAGGGTGAGGTCGTCGTCGTCCTGGGACCGTCAGGCTCGGGCAAGTCGACCCTGTGCCGGGCCATCAACCGGCTGGAGGCGATCGAGGCCGGGACCATCACCATCGACGGTCAGCAACTGCCCGAAGAAGGCAAGGCATTGGCTCATCTGCGCGCCGATGTCGGGATGGTGTTTCAATCCTTCAACCTCTTCTCCCACAAGACGGTCTTGGAGAATGTCACGCTCGGCCCGATCAAGGTTCGCAAGAAGCCCAATACCGAGGCCAAGCAACGTGGCATGGAGCTGCTCAAGCGGGTGGGGGTCGAGTCGCAAGCTGAGAAGTATCCGGCACAGCTGTCCGGCGGCCAGCAGCAGCGGGTGGCGATTGCTCGGGCGCTCGCGATGGATCCCAAGGTGATCTTGTTCGACGAGCCGACCTCGGCCTTGGACCCGGAGATGGTAAATGAGGTGCTGGATGTGATGGTCTCGCTGGCTCGCCAAGGTATGACGATGATCGTGGTCACCCACGAGATGGGCTTCGCCCGTAAGGCCGCGAACCGGGTTGTTTTCATGGATGACGGTCAAATCGTCGAGGAGGCGGACCCGAACTCGTTCTTCACGAACGCGCAGAGCGCACGAGCAAAAGACTTCCTGAGCAAGATCCTGACCCATTAACAACGCAAGGAGAGCAATGCACATCAGCAAGAAGATCCTCGCCATAGCAGCGGGATCGGCCGTGGCGCTGACCATGGCTTCGTGTGGTGGCGGCGGCGGCGGGGCCGGAAGCACCACTGGTGACACCATCAATATCGGCATCAAGTACGACCAGCCCGGCCTTGGTCAGAAGGTCGGCGAGGACTACAAGGGCCTCGACGTCGACGTGGCGCGCTACGTCGCCAAAGAACTGGGCTTCGAAGGCGACAAAGTGATCTTAAAAGAAACTCCGTCAGCTCAGCGCGAGACGGCTCTTCAGGGCGGCCAGGTCGCGCTGATCTTCGCGACGTATTCGATCACCGACGAACGCAAGCAGAAGGTGTCCTTCGCCGGCCCCTACTTCATTGCCGGTCAGGATCTGCTCGTGCGCGCGGACAACACCGATATCACCGGGCCGGACGCGATGAACGGCAAGACGCTGTGCTCGGTCACTGGCTCGACCCCGGCGGCGAAGATCAAGAAGGAATACGCCACGACGGTGAAGCTGTTTGAGCAGGACACCTACTCCAAGTGCGTCGAGGCCTTGGTTGGTGGCACCGTGGACGCGGTAACCACCGACAACGTGATCTTGGCCGGCTTCGCCGCACAGCCGCAATACGCTGGCAAACTCAAGGTTGTCGGTAAACCATTCTCGACCGAGAGGTACGGCGTTGGCCTGAAGAAGGGCGACACTGAGCTATGCAACAAGGTGAACACTGCGCTCGAGAAGATGGTCTCCGACGGATCCTGGCAGAAGGCTATCGAGGCGAACGTCGGCCCATCGGGGTTCAAGATCGACACCTCGACGAACCCACCAAAGCCCGACGCCTGCGCGGCAGTCTAGGGCGTCGTCGACTGTAATCGGGGCCGGCAACTTCCGGCCCCGAGAGGCCCAGGAGGCGTATTGAATGCTTAACGGTCTCAGTGAGCTCTTCGCCGAGTACAACGTGCTCGCCGCATTCTGGATGACGATCAAGCTAACCGTCGCAGCCGCTATTGGAGCGCTGCTGATCGGCACGATCGTTGCAATCATGCGGGTATCTCCGGTCGCGGTGTTTAGGTCCGCCGGGACGGCGTACGTCACGCTAGTGCGCAACACACCCCTGACGCTGATCGTGTTCTTCTGTGCGTTCGGCTTCTACATCACCTTGCAGTACCGAATCGGGGCACAGGACTCACCCATCGACGTACAGAACTTCCGCTGGGGAGTTCTTGGGCTCGCCGTCTACCACGCGGCATTTGTCGCCGAAGCGCTGCGAAGTGGCATCAACACCGTCCCGAAGGGTCAGGCCGAGGCCGCTAGGGCCATCGGCCTGGACTTCCGCCAGAGCTTGTCCAACGTGGTGCTGCCCCAGGCGTTCCGCGGAGCTATAGCCCCGCTGGGGAACGTGATGATCGCGCTCACCAAGAACACTACGGTTGTGGCCACCATTGGCGTGGCCGAGGCGTCCTACCTCATGAAGGGCATGATCGAGTTCCGTCCCGACCTGATCTACATCATCTTCGGGATCATGGCGGCCGGGTTCGTGATCTTGACGCTTCCCCTCGGAATTCTTTTCACCACCTTTTCACGGCGACTGGCAGTGAAGCGATGAGTGCCGAAACGAGCGTTCTGTTCGACGCTCCCGGCCCCAAGGCCCGCACCCGCCACCGAGTCATCGCAATCGCCGGCGCCCTCGGGATCCTTGCTCTGCTCTTCCTACTGATCAGGGCGCTCGCGGCCAAAGGCCAGTTCACTGCCGAGAAGTGGAGCCCGTTCATCGACCCGGTGACCTGGACCTCCTACCTGCTGCCAGGCCTACGGGCCACTTTGGTGGCAGCCTTCTTCTCGGTCATCCTCTCGATGATCTGCGGGATCTTGCTCGGAATGGGGCGTTTGTCTCAGCTGAAACCGGTGCGGGCGGCCTGCGGTGTCTTTGTGGAGTTCTTCCGCGCCGTTCCGGTGCTGATGATGATGCTCTTCGCCTATTACGTCTTCCTTTTCGGCATCCAGATCTCCGGTGAGCTTCTTCCGCTGTTGGGCGTCATTGCGGGTCTTACGTTTTACAATTCCAGCGTTATCGCTGAGCTCATCCGCTCCGGTGTCGGGTCGTTGCCAATGGGTCAGCGGGAGGCGGGCCTGGCCATTGGGCTCACACCCTTCGCGACGCTTCGGCTCGTGCTGTTGCCGCAGGCCATCACCTTGATGCTGCCCTCCATCGTCAGCCAGCTCGTCGTCATCTTGAAGGATTCTGCTCTGGGGTTCCTGATCTTGTACCCGGAACTGGTCCGCAGTGGGCAGACCCTGGCCTCGCTCAAAGGGAACCTCATCCCAACCTTCATAGTGATAGCCGCGATCTTCATCATTATCAATTACTTGCTGACGCGGCTCGCCCGCTACCTGGAGCGCCGGCTGCAGGCCAGCGGGCGCGGGCGCGGGCCGAAGGTATCGGAGTTCGAAGAGCTCGTAAGCCCCTCGATGGCACCCGGCGGTGCGCTAGCAGCGCCTGGTCAGACCTAACGAGCAGTTTCGGTTGCCCTGGACTCTCGTACGACTGTCACCTTGATCTGGCCAGGGTAGGTCAGCTCCTCCTCGATTTGCTTCGCGATGTCGCGGGCCAAGACCTGCGCCGCGATGTCGTCGACTACGTCGGGAGCCACCATCACCCGAATCTCGCGACCCGCTTGCATCGCGAACACCTTGTCCACACCTTCCCGCGCACCAGCGATCTCTTCCAGCCGCTCCAGGCGCTGAACATACGCCTCGATGCTCTCCCGCCGAGCTCCTGGCCGACTCCCGCTGATCGCATCGGCCGCCTGAACCAGAACTGCTTCGACCGTGCGTACCTCCACCTCGTTGTGGTGGGCCTCGATAGCGTGCACCACATCGGCATGCTCGCCGTACTTGCGAGCCAGATCGGCTCCGACGATCGCGTGCGAGCCCTCCACCTCATGTGTCAACGCCTTGCCGATGTCATGCAGGAACGCCGCACGTTTGCAGTGGGCGACATCGAGCCCGAGCTCGGCTGCCATCAAAGCAGCGATGTGCGCGCTCTCCACCAGGTGTTTGAGCACATTCTGGCCGTAGGACGTGCGATAGCGCAGCGTGCCAAGCACTGGGACAAGGGCTGGATGCAGATCAGAGATTCCCACCTCAGCCATCGCATCTTCGGCCGCTCGCAGACACTGAGCCTGGATCTGGCTCTTGCTTCGCTCGTGCACTTCCTCGATGCGAGCTGGATGGATTCGGCCGTCCGCAACCAGCTCGGTCAATGTCATGCGGGCGGTCTCTCGCCGGACCGGGTCGAAGCATGACAGCAAGACCGCTTCCGGCGTGTCGTCGATCATCACGTTCACTCCGGTGACTTGCTCGAAGGCGCGGATATTGCGGCCTTCTCGACCGATGATCCGGCCCTTCATGTCGTCGCCGGGAAGGTGGACCGTCGAAACCACCGATTCCGAGGTCAGTTCGGAAGCGAGACGCTGGATGGCTCCCACGATGATCATCTGCGCTCGCGCGTCAGCCTCTCGGACCGCCTGCCGTTCGATGTCGCGAGCGACCAGAACCGACTGCCGCTTGGCGTCGTGGGCGACCGAGGCAACGAGCTCGGACTTGGCCTGCTCCGCAGTCATGCCGGCGACCCGCTCCAACGTGAGCTGATGCTGCGTCTCGAGATCGGCTAGCGTCCTACGCTGATTCTTGAGCTCGTTCTTGAGCTCCTCAAGCTGCCGGGTCTTGTCCTCCAGCCCGCGTACGTCGCTGTCAAGACGTTCCTCCCGATCCGACAGGCGCTGTTCGCGGCGTTCCAGGTCGGCACGGAGCTCGCGAAGCTCGGTTCGCCGAGCGCGTGATTCTTCCTCAGCCTCGGCACGTGCGGACTGTGCGGAGGCGAGCAACGTCTTGGCTTTCGCGCGCAGGTCCTCGAGGTCAGCCTCAGAGCTCGACTCCTCCTTCGCATCTGAGGCGCCATCAGAGCGGCCCATCTGCGGTGCGCTCGATGAACGAGGACTGGACAGCAGCGCCGACGCGGTTGATTGAGCGGCTCCAGATTGTCTTCCGCTGGTGCTGTCGTGATGTCCGCGTCGAACCATGACCACCGTGGCCAACCCCACCACTGCGGTGAGCAAGAAAAGGCCGACAACTACAAGTGCTTGAAAGACCCCGCTCACCGTCGCGCTCCTGTCTACACGCTTGTGCGTGTACTCAAGAGGATCCGCAACACGAAATGCAAATCAGCCAACGCTCAATCAGTGAACGTTGGGTTCCCCATAAGTCCTCTCAATTAGCAGAAACTGCGTTTTCATTAGCTCTACATTCCGGAACTGGTGTTTCGTCCGGGCTTTCGTCATATCGTTCAAGCGTTGCCGGATACCTCGTGATTGCAGAGTATGTCTGGCTACGGCCTCGGTCAAGCACAAAAGTGCGGACCAGCCAGCACCTGGACGCTGGACTCTCGGCTCACTCGCTTAGCACATCGGCCAGTACTCGAGCGGTGGTGCTGCTATCGAATCCGCGCCTGCTGAGCATCCCGGCAAGTCGCCGATACTGCACGTCGCGTGATAGTCCGTTCATCCCCGCTCGCTTGCGCTCCACCAGGTCACGTGCGGACCTGAGTTCCGCATCAAGATCGACATGGTCGAGCGCGCTGTCGATCTCGCTGCGCTCGACCCCCTTCGCCTGCAGCTCTTGCCTGAGCACTCGACGAGAGAGGTGCCGACGCTGCTGCCGGGAGGTGACCCAATCAACTGCAAACGAAGCGTCGTTGAGCAGGCCCCCCTCTTCGAGTCGATCGAGTACTGCATCAATCGCAGCGTGAGGCACCTTCTTGGCCTGGAGTGCCTGCTCAAGCTCATGTCGGGTGCATGCTCTGCCAGTCAACTTGCGCAGCGCGATGGTACGTGCCACCGACTCGGCATCAGCGTCGACATCCTCGATCGTCACAGGCTAGAACTCCACCTCACCGGTGACTGGATCGATGCCTGCAGGCAGATCGATCTTCGGGCCGATGCCCATTCGCTCCTTGATCTTCTTCTCCAACTCATCAGCTAGATCCGGATTGTTGCGCAGGTAGCTGCGAGCGTTCTCGCGTCCCTGACCCAATTGATCGGCGTCGTAGGTGAACCAAGCGCCAGCCTTGCGAATGATTCCAGTGTCCACGCCCAAATCAATTAAGCTGCCTTCGCGACTGATTCCGTGTCCATAGAGAATGTCGAACTCGGCTTGCTTGAATGGCGGCGCCACTTTATTTTTGACCACCTTCACCCGTGTCCGGTTGCCGACCATTTCTTGGCCGTCTTTGAGTGTCTCGATACGGCGCACGTCTAGCCGCACTGATGCATAGAACTTGAGTGCACGGCCACCCGTCGTAGTCTCGGGCGATCCGAACATCACCCCGATCTTCTCCCGCAGCTGATTGATGAAGATGGCTGTGGTGCCAGCACCACTCAACGCACCCGTCATCTTCCGAAGTGCCTGGCTCATCAGCCGTGCCTGAAGACCGACATGATTGTCGCCCATCTCCCCCTCGATCTCGGCTCGCGGTGTCAGCGCGGCTACCGAGTCGATCACAATCAGGGCCAATGCGCCCGAGCGGATCAGCATGTCAGCGATCTCCAACGCCTGCTCTCCGTTGTCGGGTTGGCTGACCAAAAGCGCATCGGTATCGACGCCAAGACGTCCCGCGTACTCCGGATCCAGCGCATGCTCGGCATCGATGAATGCGCAGATCCCACCTTCAGCTTGAGCATTGGCGATCGCGTGCAGAGCCACAGTGGTCTTGCCGCTCGACTCAGGACCGTAGATCTCCACGACCCTGCCGCGTGGCAAGCCTCCGATTCCCAGAGCCACATCAAGGGCGATGGAGCCGGTTGGAATGACCTCGATTGGCGCCCGGACCTCCTCACCAAGGCGCATCACCGATCCTTTTCCATACTGCTTGTCGATCTGCGCGAGTGCTGCCTCCAGTGCTTTCTCCCGGTCTTGCGTGGCCATCGTGTTCCTTCCCTCGTCCGGACATTTCCTGTGCCTCCGGCGCTGCCTGTTGTGTTTGAAAGTCTTGCGCTGTGACCCTAAGGACGGGCACTGACAATCGTTCGATCGCACGGGATTCTGTGGATAACCAATCTCGACCCTGGTGGATAACCTACCGAACGTTTGTTCGAACCGCATTCGACACGCCACGCCTGAAATGCATCTGCAGGCTTAGCGATCGCGTGCCGGCAGCTCAAGCGCAGCCCATACCGCGCGCCAGATGATCTTGCATGGCACCCCGTCGGCCAGCGCTTCCACAACGGTGCGCTGGCCCAGCGCCGCGAGGCTGTACTCCGCCGCCCACACCCGGAAGTAACCCGCACCGAGGTGGAGCTGCAAACGCTGCCATAGCTCGGTCTCTTTCACAGCCGCCATTGTGCCTGGCCAACGAGCGGCGAGTGGACCGTGACTCACGGGAATGTCTGTGGTCGAGGGCAAGATAGACAACGTGCCTGCTGATCCACTGGAGGTCTTCTCCCCGGCGACCGCGACCTGGTTCCGGGAGGTCTTTGCGCGCCCGACTGCTGCACAGATCGGAGCATGGCAGGCCATCTCCGCCGGCGAAAATGCGCTGGTCATCGCACCGACCGGGTCCGGCAAGACGCTTGCCGCCTTCTTATGGGCTCTCGATGATCTGACCCGTACGTCGCAGCCCAGCGCGAAAGAGCGGTGCCGTGTCCTGTACGTCTCCCCGCTAAAGGCGCTCGCGGTCGACGTCGAACGAAACCTCCGGGCACCTCTGGCCGGCATAACTCAGACCGCCTTGCGGTTGGATCAAGTGCCTCCGAGTGTCACCGTCGGAGTGCGATCCGGAGACACGTCGGCAGCGGACCGGCGTGCGCTCGTCGCCCGACCGCCGGACATCTTGATCACCACCCCCGAGTCGCTGTTCTTGATGCTGACCTCGGCGGCGCGCGATCTCCTTCGATCGATCGAAACAGTGATTGTCGACGAGGTGCATGCCCTTGCTGGCACGAAACGCGGAGCCCATCTCGAAGTCTCCCTCGAGCGGCTGGAAGCGCTGACCGAGTCTGCCGCTGAGGCAACGTCCTCACGGCATCCGCTACAGCGGATCGGCCTGTCGGCCACGGTACGACCACCCGAACGGGTCGCAGCTTTTCTCGGAGGACCGCAGTCGGTCCGGGTGGTTGCGCCCTACGCCGAAAAATCGTGGGATCTGTCGATTGTGGTGCCGGTCGAGGACATGAGCGATCTTGGTGCGACAGCATCGACCCCGACACACGCACCTCCGAGCTTGGACGATGAGCAGGCCCCGCCACGGCCGCCCTCGATCTGGCCTCATGTCGAGAACCGGATTCTTGACCTCATCAGCGAGCATCGCTCGAGCATCGTCTTCGCCAACTCACGACGGCTGGCGGAGCGGCTCACCGCACACCTCAACGAACTCAATGCCGAGCGCCTCGGCGAGGCTACCGAGACGTTCCCACCACCAGCGCAAGTGATGGCCCAATCCGGCGCGTCCACCGGCCGCGACGGCAGCCGCGGGCCCGTCATCGCTCGAGCTCACCATGGCTCAGTCAGCAAGGAACAGCGCGCGCAGATCGAAGACGATCTCAAGTCGGGCCAGCTTCCGTGTGTCGTGGCGACATCGTCACTGGAGCTCGGAATCGATATGGGTGCCGTTGATGTCGTCGTGCAGGTCGAGGCCCCACCATCGGTTGCGAGCGGACTGCAGCGGGTCGGTCGGGCGGGGCATCACGTGGGGGCTACATCTCGTGGAGTGTTCTTCCCCAACCATCGTGGAGATCTGATCGCATCGGCGGTCGTCGTCGAGCGGATGCGACAAGGTGCGATCGAGGAGGTCGCCGAGCTCGGTAATCCACTCGACGTGCTGGCCCAGCAAATCGTCGCGATCGTCTCGGTCGAGGACGCGAAGGCAGAGGAACTCTACGCCTTGGTGCGCCGGGCGTTCAGTTTCCGGCAGCTGCCCTACAGCGCGTTTGAGGCCGTGCTTGACATGTTGAGCGGTCGTTATCCCAGCGAGGAGTTCGCCGAGCTCAGGCCACGCCTGATCTGGCATCGCGACACCGGTGTGCTGGTGGCCCGTCCCGGAGCCCAGCGGCTCGCGGTTACCTCAGGTGGCACGATCCCCGACCGTGGGCTGTTCGGCGTGTTCTTAGTTGGTGAAGGGAATGCGTCCGGCCGGCATGCACCCGGCCGTCGCGTCGGCGAGCTCGATGAAGAGATGGTCTACGAGACTCGGGTGGGCGACGTCTTCACCCTGGGCACCACGAGCTGGCGAGTCGAGCAGATCACCCACGACCAGGTACTGGTCTCCCCCGCCCCGGGCGCTCCAGGACGACTGCCTTTCTGGAAGGGTGATGCACCAGGCCGGCCATTGGAGCTGGGACGCGCGTTCGGCACTTTCGTTCGCGAGGTAGGCGCAATGCGACCGTCAGCTGCACGAGCTCGACTGCACGAAGCGGGGCTGGACGAATTTGCCGCCAACAACCTGGTTTCCTACCTGGCTGAGCAGCAGGCAGCCACGGGTGCGCTGCCGACCGACCAAACAGTGATCTTCGAGCGGTTCCGCGACGAGCTCGGTGACTGGCGGGTTTGTGTGCATTGTCCCCTTGGTACCGGCGTCCTCAGACCATGGGCGCTGGCCGTCGAACACGCGGCACGCGAGCGTTACGGCATGGACGTGCAGGCGACCGCGACCAATGACGGCATGGTGCTTCGTATCCCTGACACGGAGTCGGAGCCACCCAGTGCCGAGTTGATCGTCTGTGACCCGGAACTGATCGAATCGGTCATCAGCGATGAGGTCGGCTCATCGGCCCTCTTTGCCGCTCGGTTCCGAGAAAATGCGGCCCGCGCGCTGCTGCTGCCCAGGCGTGACCCACGGTTGCGCTCTCCGCTCTGGCAACAGCGCATGCGCTCGGCGCAGCTGCTGACGGTTGCCGCGCAATATCCGGAGTTTCCGATCGTGCTCGAGACCATGCGCGAATGCCTGAACGACGTCTTCGATCTCGATGGCCTGCTCGAGGTGCAACGGCAAGTAGCGTCGCGGTCGCTCCGCATTGTCGAGGTTGAGACACGGGAGCCGTCTCCCTTCGCCCGCTCCCTGCTCTTCGGCTACGTCGGGGCATTTGTGTACGAGGGTGATGTACCTCTCGCGGAGCGGAAGGCCGCAGCGCTCTCGCTGGATGCCACGCTGCTGGCCGAGCTGCTCGGCAAGGAGGGTATCAAGCAGCTGCTGGATGCCGATGTCATCGCCCGCGTTGAGGCCGACCTCCAGTGCCTCAGCGCCGAGCGACAGGTCTCCACGCTGGAGCAGGCGTTTGACCTGCTGCGCACCGCTGGACCGTTCACCCCCCTTGAGGTGTCGGAACGGGCCGCCCCCGGGCTTGACGTCGGTGATGTGATCGAAACGCTGATCCGGGATCGCCGCGTGGTCGAGCTCCGGATTGCCGGGCAGGAAATGCTGGCCGTCGCTGAAGACATTCCACGACTCCGCGACGGCCTGGGGATTCCGGTCCCGCCCGGAGTAGCGGCCACATTCACCGACACTGCTGAGCATCCCATCGATGATCTTGTGTTGCGTTGGGCCCGCACCCACGGCCCGTTCGTCGCGTCCTCAGTCGCGCAGCGGTATGGGTTGGGGCGAGCGATCGTTGAGTCGGCCTGCGACGGGCTGGTGACGCCCGGCACACTGGTCGCCGGTTCGTTCGTCGACCTGCCGGGTGAGGCAGCCGGCCAACGGCGCCAGTACTGCCACAGTCAAGTCCTGGCGCTGATCAAGAGACGCACGCTGGCGCTACTGCGCAAGGGCGTTGAGCCTGTCGAGCAGGTTGCATTTGCCCGCTTCCTCGCCGAGTGGCAGGGCGTCGGCAAGGCAGGCCGTGGCGTCGATGCTGTGCTGGGCGCCATTGAACAGCTGTCCGGTTATCCGATGCCCGCCAGTGCTGTCGAGTCGATGATCTTGCCGGCACGGGTGGCCGACTACACGTCTTCGATGCTCGACGAGCTGACTGCGGCAGGTGAGATCTATTGGGTCGGAGACGGGTCCATCGGTGATGCCGACGGCTGGGTGCGCTGGTACGTCGCTGATCAGGAGCCGCATCCTCCACGGGGCGAGCCAGCGCAGTACCGCAGCCAAGAGCTCCTCGCCGCCCTTGGCAGCGGTGGGGCATATTTCTTTGACGCCTTGCTACCGCCGGGACTGTCGGGCCCAGATCGCTCGCAGTACGTGGATGCCTTGTGGGAGCTGGTGTGGGCCGGTCTGGTTACCGGAGACACCTTTGCCCCGGTTCGCAGCCTTGCCGTAAGCGGAGCCCACAGGAGACCCAGCCGCCCTATCGCACGAACCCATCGGACGCGTCTTGCTGGCCGGGGCCTCGGCCAGCTGCCTCGTACGCCGCGCTTCACGACTCCGACGGCGGCGGGTCGTTGGTCGTTGGTGCAGCGGTCGTCATCGTCAGCTTCGGACCGATTGGCCTCGGATATCTTGGCCCAGCTGGACCGCTATGGAGTGGTGACTCGGGGCAGCGTCCTCACTGAGAACGTCGAAGGTGGATTCGGTACCGCCTACCGAGCGCTCAGCTCGCTCGAGGAGTCAGGCCAATGTCGCCGTGGATACTTCGTGGAAGGCCTGGGTGCGGCCCAGTTCGCGTTGACCGGGGCGGTGGATCGACTGCGCAGTCATCAGCGAGAACCGGTCGAACCTGACGCTGTCGTACTTGCCGCATGTGATCCTGCCAACCCATACGGCGCAGCCCTTCCGTGGCCTGATCGAGAAGGCCACCGCCCCGGACGCAAGGCGGGAGCCCTGGTTGTGTTGGTCGGGGGCGCTCTGATCTTCTACGTGGAACGCGGCGGCAGGACGCTGCTG
>Ga0307278_10000832_pt1 | contig 15177 bp, 10 predicted proteins | sample ER_DNA_117_FD_194482 | JGI IMG/M metagenome (GOLD analysis project Ga0307278, IMG submission 194482) | Bulk soil microbial communities from the East River watershed near Crested Butte, Colorado, United States - ER_DNA_117 | ecosystem: Environmental > Terrestrial > Soil > Floodplain | place... | reverse complement strand
GACCTACCAGGCCCTAGCCGAACAAGTCACCCCCGACAGCCTCCTCACCGCCGTCCTGGCCGCGATCCCACCACCCCGCATCGACCTCGCCCGAGAACAACCCGCATGAGCTTCCGCTGGCCCGAGCTGCTCTGGGCGGTGCTGCTGGTACCGCTGGTGCTGCTGGTGTGGCTGCGGGGCGAGCGCCGCCGCACCCAGCGGGCGGGGGCCTTCGGGAACCCGGCGCTGCTGCCCAACGTGGTCACCGCCCGGCCCGGCTGGCGGCGGGTCGTCCCGGTGCTGCTGTACCTGCTGGCCGCGACCGTGCTGCTGCTGGCCCTGGCCCGGCCCGAGGCGACCGCCCAGGTCCCGCGCGACCAGGCCACCATCATGCTGGTCATGGACTCGTCCGAGTCGATGCTGAACACCGACGTGTCCCCGACCCGCACCGAGGCGGCCAGGAAGGCGGCCGACGCCTTCCTGCAGGAGATCCCCGACCGCTTCCAGGTCGGCCTGGTCACCTTCGCCGGCGCCCCCAGCGTCGAGGCGCTGCCGACCACCGACAAGGACGTGATCCGCTCCGCCCTGCGCAACGCCCCCATCCGAAGGGGCACGGCCGTCGGGGACGCGCTGGTCCGCGCCCTGCAGGCCAGCCGCCCCCGCAACGCGGTCGGCAACGACCGGCCGCCGACGGCCGTGCTGCTGCTCACCGACGGCGAGAGCCGCAGCGGCATCGCCCCGCTGGCCGCCGCCCAGCAGGCCCGCGACGAGAAGGTCCCGGTGTTCACCGTCGCCCTCGCCTCCCAGCCCCCGCCCGAGCTGCAGCAGGTCGCCGAGGTCAGCGGCGGCCAGGCCTTCACCGCCCCGACCAGCGAGCAGCTCACCGCCGTCTACCGCGACCTCGGCACCCGCCTCACCTACGTGAAGGAGAAGCGGGAGCTCACCTCCTACTTCATGGGCGGCGCCGCCGTCCTCCTGCTCCTCGGCGCCGCCGCCTCCATCACCTGGTTCCTCCGCCTCCCCTGACCCGGGACCGCTACGGGGTGAGCTCGATCCGGCCCTCGATCTGGCTGGTGAACGGGGTCGGCAGGGAGGCGACGTCGTCGCTGCGGGTGACCTGACCGGCCGGTGACCGTGGGGGCGGGAAACCGGCTGCGGGCGACCCAACCGCCCGGGGGCCGCGGGGCGTTAGAGTGCCGGGGACGGCACCTCGACCTCCAAGGCCACCAGCGACGTGACCCCGACCGGCGCGCCCGGGCCGTCGCCTGGCGACCCGGGCGCCGACGCCTCCTCCTCCAGCCAGGTCCGGCTGCACGGCTGGCGCCACCCGGCCATCCTGGCCGTGGCCGCGGCCACCGTCGCCGCCGGCTTCGCCCAGTTCGGCGCCACCACCGCCCTTGGCGACGTGGCCCGTGGCTTCGGCCAGGCCGGCGAGGGCGCCTCGGTGGTGGCCAAGGTGGGGCTGTCCGGCACCACCCTCGGGGTCGGCCTGGCCGTCGTCCGCCTGGCCTCCCTGGCCAGCCTGCCCCTGGCCGCCCTGGCCGACGGCCACGGCCGCCGGCGGGTGCTGCTCGGCTGCGTGAGCGGCGGCCTGGCCGCCACCGCCCTGGCCGCCCTCAGCCCCGGCTACTGGTGGTTCGTGGCCCTGTTCGCCCTGGGCAGGCCCATGCTCTCGGCCACCAACGCCATCGCCGGCGTGGTCGCCGCCGAGGAGACCGAGAGCCGCGACCGGGCCAAGGCGATCGGCCTGGTCACCGCCGGCTACGGCATCGGCGCCGGGCTGACCGCGCTGGTCCGGGGGGTGGCGGGCGACGGGCTCGGGTTCCGGGGCCTGTTCGCCCTCGCCCTGGTGCCGCTGGCGGCCACGCCCCTGCTCGCCCGCCGGCTGGAGGAGCCGGACCGCTACCAGCGGCTCCGGGCCGCCGCCGACCCGCGGGTGGCCGCCACCCGCCCCCCCGTCCTCGGCGGCGTCCGGCCCGGCCTGCGCCCCCGGTTGTGGCTGCTGGGCGCCCTGGCCTTCTCGATCGCGTTCGTCACCGGGCCGGTGAACACCTTCCTGTTCGTCTACGCCGAGAACGCGCTCGGGATGTCCCGATCGGCGACCGCGGCCATGGTGCTGGCCGCCGCGCCGGTCGGCCTGGCCGGGCTGCTGATCGGGCGCTGGGCGGCCGACCGGCTGGGCCGGCGGGTCACCGCCGCCGGCACCCAGGCGATGGTCGCGCTGGCCGGGATGCTCACCTACAGCGGTTCGCGGGCGGCGGTCGCCGGCGGCTACCTGCTGGCGATCCTGGTCGCATCGGCGTACGCGCCGGCGTTCGGCGCGCTCGGCGCCGAGCTGTTCCCGACCAGCGCCAGGGCCACCGCCGCCGGGTGGCTGGTGGCCGCCGGGGTGCTGGGCGCCGTGGCCGGGCTGGTCGCCTTCGGCCTGCTCACCGACGCCCTGGACAGCTTCGCCGCCGCCGCCGTCCTGATCTGCGCCCCGGTGGTGCTGACCTGCGTCCTGTTCGCCCGCCTGCCCGAGACCCGCGGGCTGGAGCTGGAGCAGTCGGCTCCCGACTGAGGCCCGCCGTCCCGTATCCTGTCCTGCGGCTTTGCCCGGTTAGGCAGACCGTCCGGCGGGCAGTGAGGATGGGCGCCGCCCCAGCGGCGCAGTGGCGAGTGCAAGGAGGACGAGCATGGCGGCCTTCGACCCGGCGACCCTCGACCGCTGGCGGGCGCTCGCGATCGTCGACCGGGACGGCACCACGGTCGGGACCATCAGCGAGTTCTACCTGGACCGCGAGACCGGCCACCCCACCTGGGCGCTGGTCACCACCGGGCTCTTCGGTGCCACCCAGACCTTCGTGCCCCTGGTCCACGCCACCGAGATCGGCGACGGCCTCCAGGTCCCCTACGAGAAGCGCCACATCAGGGACGCCCCCCGGATCGACCTCCACGACGAGCTCAGCCCCGACGAGGAAGCCGCCCTGTTCGCCCACTACGGCGTCGACTACCAGCCCTCCCCCGACCCGGTCGCACCGACCACCGAGAGCTCGGAGGCGGAACAGACCGAGCCCACCGAGGCCGAGGACGCCGAAGCCGAGTCCCCCGACCAGGAGTCGGTCGAGAGCCCCGGGCCGGTGTCCGCGGAGACCGAGGCGGTTCCACCCGACCAGGGGTCGGTCGAGGGCCCGGGGGCGCCCGCGGCGGAGCAGGGGTCGGTCGAGGGCCCGGCAGCGGTCGACGCGGACCAGGAGTCAGTCGAGGGTCCGGGGCCGGTGCCGACCGAGGCCGGAGCGGCCGGGCTGGCCGACCGGGAGGACGATCCGGCGGCGACGGGGACGACCGGACCCGACCCGGCCGAGCCCGGGACGTTCACCGGCGCTGGACCTGGCTTCGGTCCCGGGTCCCCGGAGGCGGGCGATGGGGCCCCGGACGAGCCGGGGAGCGCCGCGCCCGACGACGCCACGCTAGTCGCGCCCGGCGGGTTCGGGTCGGCGCCCGAGCACCACGACCAGCACCCGGCCGACCCCGGCGCCCCAGGAACCGCGCAGGTCGGACCCGACACCGACCCGGCCACCCAGGCCCCGCCGGCCGACCCGGACCTGTCCCGGCCGGCGCCGGTCGAACCGGGGCTGCCCGGATCGACCGCGGCCTCGCCCGGTCCCACCCCCACCACCGTCGGCAAGGACGACGGCGGCGACCCGGCCGGGCATCCCGCGGACGACACCGTGGCAACCTCCGAGGAGGCCGCCTGGCCCCCGGGCTTCGACCCGAACGAGCCCGCCGACCGTTCCGCCGCCAGCGACCGCTGGCGCGAGGCCAAGCTGGCCGCGGAACGGAACCGGATCGCGCGCGCGGCGGCTGCCCAGCCCGAGGAGCGCTCGCCCCTGGAGCGGGCCCGGCGCCGCCTGGAGCGCCTGGTCGGCGTCGGCCAGGACCATGCCGATCCCGACGACTTCTCCCCCGCCGACCGGGAGGCCGCCGAACGCGCCCGCCGGGCCCGCCTCGGCCTGGAGGACGACGACCCGCGCCACCGCTGACCCGCTGCGGGGAGCACGTCGCCGGCAGCGCGCGGGTGCAGGCTCAGCTCGGCCCGAATGCTGGCCCCGGCGGGGCGGGCGAGTCGCGCAGCCCGGTCGGTCCGCCGTCGGGCGACGGGGCGGCCGCAGCGGCGAGGCGGCCGGCGGCGGACGCGGCCAGCCGGCGGAGGGCGGCGGCCCGGTCGGCCACCCGGTCGCCCTGGAGCCGGATCGACACGGCACCACGGCCCTGGATCACCGCGATCGTGTCGTCCCGGAGGAACGCCTCGCCGCCGATCTCTGGGACCGTAGTGCCGAACCTCCGGTTCACCCGGGCCAGCAGCCGGACCAGGTCCCCGGCGGCCGTGAACACCGACACCGAGCCGGCGCCCGATGCCGCCGGGTAGCGGCAGCCGCGCATCCGGCCGACCGGCAGCGGCTGCTGGAACAGGGGCTGCGCCGGCCCGACCGGCTCCCCGAGGGCGAGCGCAGCGTCCTCGGCCGTGACCACCACGGCCGGGTCGACCTCGGCACCCGGGTCGGCTCCCACGCCCGCCACGCCCGCCACGCCGCCCATCCAGGCCACCGCCGCCGGGTCCGTGGGCACGCCCGCCACGCCGGCCATCCACGCCGCCGCCGGGTCCGCGGCCCGGCCCGGCCCGGCCGCCGGCTGCTCCTCCGGCTGCGCACCGTCCGAGGCCGGAACGACGACGGCCGCCCGAGGCGCGCTGACCAGCTCGATCTGGAAGACGTGCCCCAGCCTGGGCCCGACGGTCGCCCTGACCACCGCACCCTCGCGGAACCGGGCGTAGGTGGCGGCCGGGACCAGCCAGGCCTTGAGCTTGTCCGAGCGCCCGGTGTCGACGGCCATGAAGTGGTCGGTCTTGTCGTTCCCCCGGCTGTAGGCGCGCCTGCGCACCACCTGGCCCTCGACCTGGCGCCTGGAGGCCAGGTCGAGGACCGCTCGCAGCACCGTCCAGGCTCCCCAGGCGGCGACCAGCAGGGCGGCCACGGCCAGGACGGTCGCCCCGGCGCGCACCCAGCCGGCCGCCCGGTCGGTGCCCGGGAATCCGTCGGTCCAGCCGCGGACCCCGAGCATGAGCCGCAGGGCCAGGTACCCGGCGCCGGCCTGGGCCAGCCCGACCAGGGCGGCCAGCACCGGCGTGCGCCCCCAGGTGAACCCGGCCCGCGAGTAGCGGACCTTGACCAGCCGCCAGCGCTCCCCGTACGACGACCACGCCCGGTGGTCGTCCTCGGCACCCATCGGCAAGCCTCGCAGCGCCGCCGTGGCCACCCCGAGGGCGGCCCCGTAGCCCAGGTACCGGTCCCAGATGGCCACCGAGGCCGGCGGCAGGGTCGGGAACACCTCGTTGCGACCGAGGTAGTCGCGTACGCCCAACCATCGCGCGGCCGCCTCCGCCCCGACCGGCGTGTCCCGCTGGTCGCCGAAGAGCCTGAACGACGAGGTCAGCACCAACCAGATGACCAGCCCGGCGCCGATGGTCCCGAAGCTCAGCCCCTCGGCCGCGTTGGCCAGCAGCACCCCGAGACCCGCGGGCACCACCGCGGCCGCCCGCAGGAACGCCTTGACCGGCGCGCTCCAGCGGTCGCGCGCCAGGCCCCGCTCCCGGGCGTCGTCCACCACCGCCCCCTGGAACGCCCACCACCACCTGGCCGACTGGTCCTGCGGGCCGGTGGTGAGTGCCTCGGCGGGCACCACGCCGTCCACGGCCAGCCCGGCGACGTGGTCGAGCACCATCCGCTCGTAGCGCTCCAGCCCGTCCCCCGACGCCCGCCGGACCCGGCACACCGTCCGCCCCGGCCCGTGCTGCTCCAGGTCGACGTAGTCCCGAGCCGCCAGGTCCAACAGCGTCGCCGGGATGGCATCCGGCGTCACCCGCCAGCCGTTGGTCAGCAGGTCCACCACCGCCGGCGGCTCTTCGCCCAGCTCCATCGTCGCCGGCCCCGCTTCGACGCCCCGGGCCCGGGTCGCAAACGCCACCCCCAACAGCAGCAACACCCAGAGGACGACCGCTCCCACCGTCGCCACCAGCAACGGCGTCACCAGCTGCGGAAAGGTCAGCGCCCCCTCCTCAGCCAGCATCACGCCAACCCACCGCCGACCGAGCCAGCCAGCCAATAGCTGCGGGGCTGGGTCCCACCGCACCCAGCACCCAAAGCTCGCCGCACCCCGGCGCCTAGAACTGGACCCGGACCGGCCCCCGCTCCTCCCCACCGGCCTGGAAGTACTCGCGGGCCCGGAACTTGAAGATGGCCGCGAAGATGCTCTGCGGGACCGTGGTAACCGCGTTGTTGTAGGTCAGCACGGCGTCGTTGTAGTACTGGCGCGCGTAGGCGGCCCGGTCCTCGGTGGCCGACAGCTCCTGCTGCAGCTCCAGGAAGTTCTGGCTGGCCCGCAGGTCCGGATAGGACTCGGCCACCGCGAACAGGCTCTTCAGGGCGCCGGTGAGCGCGTTCTCGGCCGAAGCCTGGTCCGCCGGCCCCTGCGCGTTGATCGCCCGCGCCCGCGCCTCGGTGACCGCCTCCAGGGTGCCGCGCTCATGGTCCGCGTAGCCCTTGACCGTCTCGACCAGGTTGGGGATCAGGTCGTAGCGCCGCCTGAGCTGCACGTCGATCTGGCTCCAGGCGTTGTCGACCTGGTTCCGCCTCCGCACGAGCCCGTTGTACATGAGCACCGACAGGACCAGTACCACGACGACCAGAACCGCGAGGACGATGAGAGTGGCGGTCACGAGCAGTCCTTTCACCGGCCAGAAGGGACCACGGTTCCAGCCCGCCCAAGCCACAGACCGCCCGCCAAGGACACCCCGATCAGGACCGGCTCATCGCAGGCTATCCCAAAGCAAGCCAGCCAAGGAACCCCGTCCCGACCTGGTCAGCGCCCTACCAGCCGCCTCACCCGGTCAGCACCGTTCGCAGCTCCGCCACCGGGTAGCTCATCTCGGCCCGCGACACCAGGTCGTCCACCTCCCCAACCCTCCTCCCATCCAGGAACGCCTCCGCCGCCCACATCACCGTCACCTCGACCGGATACACCCCACGCCGCCGAAAGGTCGTATTGACCTCACTCTCCAGCCCCGGCCTCCCCGGCCCTCCGGTCACCAGGGGTTCTCCCCCACCAAAGCTCCACCGATACTCCACCACCCGGAACTCCGCATGCACCGTCGACCCGCCCACCCGCAGATCAACCGGCCCCTGCCTCACCCCCTCCACCCAAAAATATGACTCAAGATTCGCCAATCCCCTCACCCCCGGTTCCACCCCAATCTCCCCACCCGGCAACCGAACGCTCCGCACCGCCTCAAACACCTGCGCCAAAGTCACACCGGGCGTTGCAACCGCCTGTTCCAGACTCACACATGAGAAGCCCGCTGACGCACTGCTCCCATCAGGACGATGAATCGTTCGAAACGCAAAGAACCGCCCGAAATTCGGACACGGAGTCGCGGAACAAAGTCCTTCCGCAGCAGCCTGACGATCGGTCGAGCATACGACCTCATAGGTAAAATAGGCTCGACGCGACTTTGCCTGGATCAATTCAGGACTATTAGCCGAGCAATCCGAAGTACCTTGACCAGCAACAGTTGCGGCGTCGCCTTCGCCATATAGAGTTGCCGTAGCGGCAAGTCGGCAAGAATCTCCAAGCGCCGGTCTCGCCTGGATACCTACCAGCACCACACCTACAGTCATCGAAAGCGCGATTAGCGCCAAAGGGCTTCGAGTCAAGAACGCGGATCGCATATTAGTCCCGCCCTGTGATGACTGATGCTTGCCCCAGTAACCATTCCTCCTGGCCTTGTGGTTTGGCAAGCGCAAAACGCGAGTGCTCTTCGCCCGGTGGTACCTCTCGAACTTTTTCGCCCGACTCATTCTGTATCTCGAATGGACTGGTCTTTACAAGTGCAGTGACTATCCACAGTCGATCATTGACTCGCTGAACATCTTCAACCACGAGGGAAACTGTGACGCCGTTCCAGACCAAGCCTTCCTTCCGCAATCTATTAATCAAGGCTCGGTCGCCCCTAAGGCAGGGGCAATCAACAGTATAAATGCCGTTTAACAAGCTCGACGTTCTTGTCTGAATCGCTCGATCTCGGACGCGGAAGATAGTATGGAGCCTTTCAATAACCTCAGCACGAGCTCCAATAGTTGTTCTCGGTGTTTCAGACGTTTCTGGCTCGCTTACCCGCGTAGTATCAGCCGTGCCATCACTCGGCCTCTGTTGAGGAATGACGGCCAAGATCAACACCAGCAGGAGGGGTATGGCCACCAGTCCCACGAGAAGCAAGCGGGACGGACGACCGTTCGGCTCATCTGATTGCTTTGCTCTTCGCATCTGGATCCTCTTGGTGAGGGCCGGATGGTAGGGGACCTGGGAAGCGCCTACAACCGGCAATGATGATCTTGTGGACAAACGATCCACTCATCAAGAGGGAACTGGTCTGCTGGGCCGCGACGGGGCCGGGACCTGCGGTGATGCGGTGATGCCCGGGTGGTGAGGTCGAGAACCTGCCCGGGGATGGCTATCGGGGGCGGGTGGGGGGCGGAGCCAGAGGGAGGCGCCGGAGGGTTGCATGGTCTGGTCGACTACGGAGAGGAGCTCGGTGTTGAGGGCGTCGAGGTCGACCTGGTCGCGGAGGCGGAGGGTGAAGGCTTCGACGGTGCGGGCGGCGTCGTAGCGGCGGCGGTTGAAGCGGCGGTCGACCAGGTTCTGGACCCGGCGGCGGACGGGAGAGAACAGGGCGACGACGGTGAGGGTGGCGGCGGCGACGGCGAGGCTGCCGGAGCCTTCGGCCAGGTGGCTGGCGGCGGGGACGATCAGCAGGTAGGGGACGACCAGCAGGGCGGTGACCAGGGTGTAGGTCACGGTCCGGGAGACCAGGCGGTCAAGGTCCCAGAGGCGGTAGCGGAGCACGGCCACGGCGACGCCCAGGGGGATGCAGAGCACCATGGCGTACAGGACGCCGGAGATCAGGGTGCTCTGGGGGGCGACCGCTCCGCCCAGGAGGCCGGCCACCGAGGCGGCGGCGCCGGCGGCGACCCAGCGGAGCTGCTGGCGCTCGACGCCACGGGCGGTCCGGAACCGCAGGACCACGCAGGTCACCGCGGCCAGCATGCTGAGCGCCCAGAGGATGGCGCCGATGCCGCTGGCCGCGCCGGCGACGGCGCCGGCCGGTCCGGTCAGGCCGAACGGGTTGGCGATCGGGAGGTTCTCCAGCCGCCCCGGGGACAGGCCGCTGCCCACCAGGACAAGGACGCCGCCGGCCACGCCGGCGACCGCCACCGCCCGCCAGCGGCGCGAGCGCAGCCGCCCCTCGGGCACCAGCAGGGCCGGCAGGGTGACGCCGAGGACGGTTGCCGGGGCCCAGGCGAACTCCCACACGACGGCGGCGGCCTGGGCGAGCAGCGGCAGCGGGCGCTGCTCGCGAACCAGCCGCTCCAGCCACGGCTGGGCGGGGCTGGTCAGCGACCAGGCCAGCCCGGCGGCGGCATAGAGCCAGCCGATCGGGTTCTCCGGCCGCCGCACGCTCAGGACCAGGCCGATGGTGGCGAAGCCGAGCGGGTACACCAGCGCCCTGGCGGCGCCCTCGGCCAGGACGGCGACCGTCAGCGGCCGGGTCACGGCCAGGGTGACGGCCAGGCCGCCGGCGCAGCAGCCGAAGGTGGCCAGCCACAGGCACCAGGCAAGCACGGTCCTCGAACGGGTAGGCGTCGTCACCGCTGGTCCTCGGCGCGGTCGGGGCTGGTGCCGCCCATGATGGCGGGCCAGCGGTACGGGACCGTTACGGCCGCGGCCGCGGCCCCCGAACCCTACGGCCGATCGTCCAGCTCGCGGACCAGGCGTTTGGGGGCGACCCGGCGCCAGGCGTCGGTGAGCAGCTCCCGGAGCTGGTCGGGCTGGACGGTGGCCAGGCGGACCAGGACGGCGGGGTAGGACTCGTAGTGGGGGGTGACGAAGAAGGTCTCCGGGTCCTCCTCCAGGAGCGCGGCCCGCTCGCCGAAATCGGTCCTGACCATGAGGAACTCCTCGTGGTCGGGAACGTCGTCCGGGCGGCTGCGGCGGTTGCTGGGCAGGCAGGTCACCAGCTTGCCGCGGACCCGGACCGCCGGGTTGCCGTGCAGCAGGCCCTCCTCGGTGCCGGGGAGGGCCGCCAGCACCCCCCAGACCGTCTCCCAGGTCGCCATGCCACCAGTGTTCCACCCCGCCCCGAACGCTGGGCGGTGAGATAGACGGCTGCGTCCCACTCGCGTGCTGTCCAGCGGTGATCCAGGGCTCGAGGCGGCCGGCGTCATCCCATCTCATCGAATTGCCTCATTTGGACGACTACTGCCCATGCGATTGGGTGTCGAACTACCGATAGAGGCCCGGTACAGATCCACGAAGCAGAGGTTGGGGGGAGTCGTGGCGCAGTACGAACGGGGCGACCAGGTCGTCGACCGGCGGAGTGGGGAAGTTGGGGTCGTCCTGAAGGTCGAGCCCGCTGGGGTGGCGGTGATGTATCGCGTTCAGCTGGCGGCGACCAGCCGGTACATCAGCGAGGAGCATCTGGAGCCGGCGTCGCTCGACCCGGTCGATCGGTTGCGCGACGGGTCGCTCGGCCATCCGCGGGAGTTCCATCTCCGGCTGCGGGCGCTTCTGCTGGAACACGCCTACCGGAACGATGCCTACTCGGGCCTGACCAACGCTCGTATCGAGCCGAAACCGCACCAGGTCTCGGTGGCGGCCCGGGTGCTCGAGAAGGTCCGGCCAAGGATGCTGCTCGCCGACGAGGTGGGGCTCGGGAAGACGATCGAGACGGCGCTGGTCCTGAAGGAGCTGTTCTCGCGACGGATCGCGCAGCGGATCCTGATCATCTGCCCTGCGAGCCTGCTGACCCAGTGGGAGAACGAGCTGCGCAGCAAGTTCAACGAAGAGTTCACCATGGTCGACTCGATCACCCTGAAGTACCTGGAGAAGCAGGGGTTCGAGAACCCGTTCCTGGGCGTGGACAGGGCGCTGTGCAGCATCCACCTCGCCCGCAGCCGAGGGCGTGCCCAGCAGGTCGTCGATGCGGGCTGGGACGTGGTCGTGGTGGACGAGGCGCACCATCTTGCGCCGCGGCCGAACAAGAACAAGCTGTTCGGGTTGGTGGAGGACCTGTCGACCAGCGTCTTCGGGCTGCTGCTGCTCACCGCCACCCCGATCCAGCTCCGGGCCCTCGAGCTGTTCCACCTGGTGGAGCTGGTCGAGCCCGGGACCTTCGCCGACCTCTGGGAGTTCGATCGGCGGCGGACCGACATCCCGAAGCTCAACGGGCTCTGGAAGGCGCTGGTCGACTGGCCGGTGGCCGATGCCTCGGACCGGCGGGAGGTGCTTGCGACCCACCGGCAGCTGCTCCAGGAAGCCATGCCGTCGGCCAACGGTGAGCTTGAGCGGGTGCTCGACCAGGACGACGCCCGGCTGGCCGTCCAGCGGTTCCTGGAGCAGCGCCATCCCTACATCAACGTCATGGTCCGCAACCGCAAGAACGTCCTCGGCATCGGGGTGCGGCGCGACGCCAGGACGGTTCGCTGTCCCCGGACCGACCTGGAGGCCGAGACCTACGAGGCGGTCACCGAGTACCTACGCGACCAGTACGACATGGCGATGGGCGCCAAGAACAACGCCCGCGGCTTCCTGATGGTGACGTACCTCAAGATGCTGTCGAGCTCGACCTATGCGCTCGCCCAGAGCTTCGGCCGGCGGGTCGAGCGGCTGACCACCGCCAGGAAGGCGGCCAAGGCCCGCTCCGTCGACACCGACACGGTGCGTGACCTCCCCGAGGTCGATGACCTGCTGGCCGAGGTGGAGGCGGCGGTCCCCGCCGTCGAGCAGGAGATCCTGGTGCTCCGCGACCTCATCGACCGGCTCAACAGGGTCGAGGACACCAAGGTCAAGCACCTGCTGGCCGAGCTGGACGGCCTCTTCGACGAGAACCCGTCGCAGAAGGTGCTGATCTTCACCCAGTCGCTCGACACCCAGGAACTCCTTCGCCGGCAGCTCAGCCCCAGGTATGCCGTCGGCGTCTTCAACGGGCGCATGTCGGTGTACGAGAAGGACCAGGCGGTCGCCATCTTCCGCGACCGTGGGCAGATCCTCATCTCGAGCGAGTCGGGGGGCGAAGGCCGCAACTTCCAGTTCTGCCATGTCCTCGTCAACTACGACCTGCCCTGGAACCCGATGCGGGTCGAGCAGCGCATCGGGCGCCTGGACCGGATCGGGCAGCAGCATGTCGTGCGGATCGACAACCTGGTCGCCGCCGGGACGATCGAGGAGCGGGTCGAACGGGTGCTGCGGGAGCGCATCGGCGTGTTCGAGGAGAGCATCGGTGGCCTCGACCCGATCCTCGGACCGGTGGTCGAGGAGCAGATGGAGGCCGCCGCCTTCGCCGACCCGGCCCAGCTGGACGAAGAGTTCCAGCAGATCGAGCTGTCGCTCGAACGGCGGGTGTTCGAGGCCAAGCGGATGGAGCAGCAGCTCGAGGACTTCATCCTCGACAAGAACAGCCTCCGGCGAGACGAGGCCGCCCGCATCCTGGAGCACCGGACCAGGACCCTCCTGCCCGACCTTCGCGAGGCGGTCATGGAGGAGGTCGAGGCGCTCGGCGGAACGGTCGACCGTCACGCCGACGGCGGCGAGGTGATCGCCCTCCCCCTTCTCGCCGCCCAGCGGCTGGGGTGGACCAAGCAGCCGCGTCGGCGAGGGACCTTCGATCCCGAGGAAGCGCTCCGGCTGGAGGAGATCGACTTCTTCGCCTTCGGCCATCCTGCCATCGAGCAGCTCCTCGGCGAGGCCGCGGCATCCCGCTCGGAGCGTCTGGCCACCGCCTACGAGACCGAGGGCGCGGCGCCGTTCGAGGGCCTCGAGGTCGTCTACCGGGTGCGGACGGTCGGGCTCCGCAACCGCGAACGGATCCTCCGGGTCCGAACCGACGCCGACGACCGGTCGACCGCCGACGAGGTCGACCGGTGGCAAGGACCCGCCCATGCCGCGTCAGCCGACTCCTTCGCAGTCTCCACGGACCCGGAGGCCCTCGACCATGCCGTCGCGGCCTCCCATGCGGCGGCCATCGAACAGCTCAAGGAGTTCCAGGTCGCCGACCGCGAGGACGGGGAGCGGTGGCTCAAGCGCGAGATCGATCGGGAGCAGCGGATCTACACCAAGCGGCTCGCCGCCGCCGAACAGCGGGTGGCCACCCTGACCGACGAGTACGCGGCGAAGTCGCAGTCGCTGGACGAGGGGGACCGCAAGATCCTGCCCGCCCTCCGGGGACGGCTCGACAAGGCACGTGACCAGGTCCGCGAGATCGAGGAGGAGCACGTCCGGGAGGTCGAGCGGCTGCAGAGCCGGGCCGAGCCGAGCCTGGACTTCGAGGTCGTGGCGGCCGCGTTCGTCCGGGTCCGGCCGGCGGAGGCTCGGCCATGACGGTCGCCTGCGGCATCGACTTCGGCACCACCAACTCGTCGATCGCCGTCAACGTGGACGGGGACGTGCGGGTCGTCCCCCTCGACGACGACCTTCCCTATCTGCGGTCGCAGCTGTTCCTCCACCGGGACGGCGACCGCAGCTGCGGTAACCGCTCGACCCGCCGCTACCTCAACGAGAGCCAGTACCGGACACGGTGTGTGGCCTGCGACCGGACCCCTGACCACTTCATCGCCCCGCTCGGAGGGAGCGTGACCTGGCTGCCGGACGGCTGCCGGCAGTACCAGCCGGGCGGTGGCTGCAGCGACGCCCGCCTGCTCCGAGGCGTCAAGGCGGAGCTCCCCGACCTGCACCTGACCCGCACCACCTCATGGGCCATCGAGTACAGCGTCGAGGCACTGGTCGCCATCCTCATGGAGGAGGTCAAGCGCCGGGCCGAGCTGTCCGTCGGCCGGCCGATCACCAGGGTCGTGCTGGGACGACCGGTGGTGCTGGGGCAGACCGAGGAGGAGGACCAGCTCGTCGAGGACCGCCTGCTGCGGGCCGCGCAGCTGGCCGGCTTCGACGAGCTGGCGGTCTGCCCCGAGCCGGTCGCGGCCGCCCTGGAGCCTGTCTTCGGCCCGGCCCGTGGCCGCATCCTCTCGCTCGACTTCGGCGGCGGCACCTTCGACGCCGCGATCCTGCTGCTCCATCAGGACGACGGGATGCTCGACCCGGAGCTGGAGGGGATGGGGGGCGCCAACGTCGGCGGCGACCTCGTCGACGGCCTCATCTTCGACCGCTACTTCGCCGACTACCTCGGGCTCACGGCGAGCGAGCAGCAGCTCGGCTTCCGGCTTCCCAACCGGATCCGGGCCCGGCTCAAGACCCGGGCCGGCCTGGTCCGGCTGGCGACCGACCCCGCCATCTACGAGCTGCTCCACCGCGGCCTCCGCGCACCGGGAGCCGCCCGAGAGATGGCACGCCTCCGGGACCTGATCCTTGGTGGCTTCGGGTTCGGCTTCTACGAGGCCATCGAGGCCGCCAAGTGCGACCTCAGCAGCAAGGACCACACCAGCGTCCAGTTCCACGGCGGCACACTCGACGTGGACCAGCCCCTCAGCCGCGCCGAGCTGGAGACGGCCGTGGCCCCGATGCTCCAGGCGATCGACGAGGCCATCGACGACGTCTTGGCCGACGCCAAGCGGGAGGCCGACGAGGTCGACACCGTGCTGCTGACCGGCGGCAGCTCCCAGCTCCCCGCGTTCCAGGGTCTGGTCCGCAAGCGCTTCGCCCGCGCCCAGATCATCGACGGCGACACCTACACCAGCGTTGCCAGAGGGCTCGCGACCATCGCACCACAGTTCTTCGGGGGGTACGCATGAAGCTGTCGTTCAACCCGTTCCGCAAGCGCCGGCCGGCGGGACAAGGGGACCCCGCGCGGCGCCGGGAGGCGACCTACCCTCGACCCGCCCCGCCACCACCGGCCCCTCGGTCCAAGCCGTCACCGCCCCCGAAGCCGCCGGCACGGCGTCCCGGATCGGAGTCCACAACAAAGCGCAACCAGGGCTTCGGCCGGAGGGCCGCCCCGCCGCCGGAGCCCGCCTCACCCCCAACCAGCGAGACCAGGAAACAGCTGTCCGAAGCCGAGCTGCGTCGCCGGATCGGCCCGACGATGCAATACGACGACCCGACCTGAGCAGCGGCTCCTGGCAGGACCGTAGGAGACTCATGAACGAGCTAGTCTGACCT
>Ga0307278_10000830_pt1 | contig 15193 bp, 9 predicted proteins | sample ER_DNA_117_FD_194482 | JGI IMG/M metagenome (GOLD analysis project Ga0307278, IMG submission 194482) | Bulk soil microbial communities from the East River watershed near Crested Butte, Colorado, United States - ER_DNA_117 | ecosystem: Environmental > Terrestrial > Soil > Floodplain | place: USA... | reverse complement strand
GTTGCCGCCGCTGGTGGCGTTGGGGCGGACGATCCCGACGGTCTGGATGCCGTCGCCGTCCCAGTCGCCGACCACCGGGAGGTCGCCGGCCTGGCCCCACCGGTAGCTCGTGAACGCGTCCGACGACATGGAGCGCTGCTCGGCGTTGACGTTGCTGACCGTCCACGCCCCGGCAGCGAACCCGCCGGTGCTGGTGCCGCTCGGCGGCGGGGTCCGGTCGACGAAGACCTGGCTGGTGGCCGGCCGTGCGGTCGCGCCGGCGGCGGCGGCGGTCACCGTCATGGTCGCCCAGCCGGCGGGGGCGAGCTGGCCGGAGGCGGTGCGGCCGTTCCACCGGACCCTGGCCTCGCCGCCCGTCCCGGTCCAGGCGCGCACGTTCGCGCCGCTGGAGCCGGTCACGCCGACCCGCCAGCGGGCGGTGGAGCTGAAGCGGGCGTGGACGCCGACGGACCCGCCGAGCTCCGGGCTGACCACCGGGGCGGTGGCGGCGCCCCCGTAGATCTTGGGTCGCCCGATCCTCGACACCGCGGAGCGGATGGCCGGCAGCAGGGCGATGACCGGGTCGCCGGGGCAGGTGGTGTAGGAGGTCGAGCGGTGCCCGAGGATGGTGTGCGCGGCCACCCGGCGGCCGGCCGGGTAGCGGCCGTTGGCGCTGCCGGCGCTGGTCAGCGCCGTGAGGCCGAGCGGGTCGACGTGGGTGAGGTCCAGCTTCCAGGCCAGCAGCCGCTCCAGCGCCGCGACCATGCCGGCGGGCGGCCGGCTGGTGGTGAAGGTCCCCAGCAGCGCCACGCCGGTGGTGTCGGTGTTGAAGCCGCCGGCGTGGGCGCCGAGCACCGCCTTGGTGACGCCGCCGTAGCGGCCCTCGAAGACGCGGCCGTAGCGGTCGACGAGGAAGTTGTAGCCGATGTCGTTCCAGCCCCTGCTGCGGACGTGGTAGACGTAGTCGGCCCTGATCAGCGCCGCGCTCTCCGACGGCGCGTAGCTGTTGGCCTGCACGGTGTGGTGGACGAAGGCGGCCTTGACGGTGTCGCTGTACTCGGGGGCATGCCGGCGCAGGGACTCGTCGGCGCCCCAGCCGGCGCGGCTGACGATCGCCGGCTGGGTGGTCATCGCCGTCGCCTGGCCGGGGCGGGCCGGTTCGGTCCCGGGCGTGGCGGTCATGTCCGGCGTCACCAGGTGGGCGGCCAGCCCGTTCGCGGGGCCGCCGGCGGGGGCCGCGGCGGCCGCGCCGGGCCGCTCGGCGCCGGCGCCGGCCGGGCGCTCCACCCGGACCTGCAGGTCGGTGGTGCCCGCGGCCAACCAGACGCCGTCGGTGAAGACCCGCTCGGGGTGGTGCTCGGGGCTGGTGGTGTCGGGGCCGTCGCCGGACGGCTCGACCTCCCGCCATCCCGACCACCCCGCCGCCGTGCGGGTCCGCAGCCGCAGCGTGCCCATCGCCGCCTCGCCGCCGGTGGGTCCCGGGGCGCCGCGCCCGGCGGCTCCCGCGGGAGCGCCCGGCCAGGAGAAGCCGACGAACCTGGCCGTGCCGACCGCGACCGGCGGGGAGTCCAGCACCGCGGCCACGGTGGCGGGGGCGCCGGCCAGGCCGGCGCGGGCGGGGCCGGCCGCGGGCGCCGAGGCCGGCGCGAGCGCGAGCTGCACGTCCTCGACCTTGCCCGGGTGGATGCGCCGGACGCCGAGCGACGGCTGGGCGACGTTGAACGCGGTGAGCGCGACGGCGCCGGCGGTGCCGGCGACCATCACCCGGCGGGCCAGCCTGCGCAGGGACCGGAACAGCACGAGCAGAACCTCCAGTGCTACGGCGGGAGAGGCCGGGAGCCCCTCGGCTATGGGGTGACGTGGAACTTCGTCGACTTGAGCCCGAAGGCGGTGCGGAACTGCGCGCCCGTCACGGTGACCGTCCCGCCGGTGCCCCGGACCCTGATCGTCGACACCCGGCCGCCCCACGAGGGCACCTTGGTCTCGGCGACCGCGAGCGCGGTGCCGACGCCGAGGCGCGCGCCGAGCGTCGCCGCCGACACGTCAACGCGCCAACGGAAGTTCGGGTTGGGGTGGCTGCCGCCGCCCCGGTCGTAGGGGTCGTCGGAGCGGCTGGGGTACCAGGGCAGCGGGGCGCTGCCCCACTGGGCGTTGCTCGAGGTGTAGCCGCCGGACGAGGACGAGTAGAACGCCTGCACGACCCGGCTGCCGTAGCGCACCACCAGCGAGCCGGTGGCGCGCACCGCCGCCACCCAGCGGGCCCCCCAGTAGCCGGTCTCCTTGGCGTAGCCGGCGTAGGCCTGGTCGCGCACGGTGGCGTAGACCGCGCAGCGGCAGCCGTCCCAGCTCCCGGCGCCGAAGCTCTGCCCGCGGGCGAGCACCGCCGCCAGCGCGTAGCTGCGGGCCGCGACGGCCTGCGCCCGCAGCGCCTCGTTGGCGAACGAGCCCGGCATCTCGGCCAGCCCGCGCAGGTAGTGGTTGAACGGCAGGACGGCCACTGCCTGCTGGCGCAGGGTGCCGCGGTCGTCGCGGACCAGGTGGACGTCCAGCCGGCCCCAGCGGAGCTGCTGGCCGGTCTGGGGCAGCAGCAGGCGGGCGGGGCGGCTGGCGGTCTGGTAGCGGACGACCACCCCGGCGCCCGGCCGGGTCGGCCCGAACACCCGCGACCCGCCCGGGTCGAACACCGAGGTGCCGCCGGCCTCCGGCCGGATCGACCAGGTGACATGGCCGGCGAGCGCCCGCTTGTGCACCCGCCCGCTGGTGGCCACGCCCGCGACGGTGAAGCCGCCGCTGCCGCCGAGCCCCGGCACCTCCACGCCCCTGACCAGGACCCGGCCGAGGCGGCCGCCGGTGCTTGGGTCGCGGCCGGCCTGGAGCAGCCCGACCCGGATGGTGGCGGGCAGGGTGGCCGGCCTGGCCGCCGCCCCGCCGTAGTAGAAGGAGATGATCCTGCCGGCGGTGGCGCCGCGCAGGGCCATGCCGTGGGCGCCGTACTGGCTCATGCCGATGCCGTGGCCGTAGCCGCCGCCGACGATCTGGAACGTCGACGGCGCCGCCAGGGCGCTGGGCCGGTTCCCGCCGACGGCCAGCCCCAGGGCCAGGACCAGGACGCTGGCAGCTCCGACGGCGCGAAGCCGACCTCTCCCTGGCATCCCGAGCCCCCCTGCGATGGCGTCCCGCACCCTCGAAGGGTCGGCGCGGCCATGGATCGTCTTGAGCAGACCAGGTAGTTCTGCCGAGGAGTGCGCCGTCCGGGGGGGTCAGGCGCGCCAGAGGGTGCCGCGGGTGGCGGCCAGGAAGGCGCCCAGAGCGTCGTCCCAGCGACGCAGGGGGGGCACGCCGACCAGGCGGGCGAGCCGGTTGTCCAGCACCGAGAAGGCCGGCCGCGTTGCCGGGCGCGGGAAGTCGGCGGTGGTGGTCGGCCGCACCCGCTCGGGGTCCTGGCCGGTGCCCTCCAGGATCGCCCGTGCGAACCGGTACCAGGAGCAGGCCCCGCCGTTGGTCAGGTGATAGGTCCCGTGCTGCCCGGTGCGGACCAGGGCGCGTAGCCCTCCGGCCAGGTCGGCGGCCCAGGTCGGGCTGCCCACCTGGTCGTCGACCACCCGCAGGGTGTCCCGCTCCCCGGCCAGGCGCAGGATCGTCTTGACGAAGTTGCGCCCCGTCTCGCCGTACACCCACGCGGTCCGGACGACGTAGCTGCGGCCCCAGACGTCGCGGACGGCCCGCTCGCCGGCGAGCTTGGAGCGGCCGTAGACGCCGGCGGGCGCCGGCGGGTCGTACTCGCCGTAGCCGTCGGGTCGCTCGGCGCCGCCGCTGCCGTCGAAGACGTAGTCGGTGGACAGGTGGACCAGCTCGGCGTCGACCTCCCGGCAGGCCAGGGCGAGGTGGCGGGCGCCGAGGCAGTTGGCCCGGAACGCCCGGTCGGGGTCGGTCTCGCAGGCGTCGACGTCGGTCCAGGCGGCCGCGTTGAGGACCAGGTCGGGCGCGACCTCGGCGACGGTGGTGGCCACCGCCGGCCAGTCGGTGACGTCCAGCTCGCCATGGCCGAGGGCGACCAGCTCCTTGACGTCGGCGAAGGCGGCCTCCAGCTCGGCGCCCACCTGCCCGCCGGCCCCGGCCAGCAGCACGCGCACGGCGCTAGTCCCGGTCGGAGGAGTTCACCGGGGGGCTAGGCTTCAGTCCCCCGGACCCCCCCGGCCCGCGGCCGTGGTCCAGGGTGCGGGTCGCCCCGGCGGGCTTCATCGGCCGCCACCAGTCCTCGTGGTCCCGGTACCAGGCGATCGTCTCGGCGAGGCCGGCGTCGAAGTCGTGGGCGGGCGCCCAGCCGAGCTCCCGCACCCTGGCGGTGTCCAGCGAGTACCGCCAGTCGTGGCCGGGACGGTCCGCCACGTACTCGATCATCTCCTCCCCGACGCCGAACGCCGCCAGGATCCGCCTGGTCAGCTCCTTGTTGGACAGCTCGTTGCCGGCGCCGACGTTGTAGATGCCGCCGGTCTGGCCGCGGCGCAGCACCAGGTCGATGGCGGCGCAGTGGTCCTGGACGTACAGCCAGTCGCGGACGTTGCCGCCGCTGCCGTACAGCGGCACCTTGTGGCCGTCCAGCAGGTTGGTGACGAACAGCGGGATGACCTTCTCGGGGAACTGGTAGGGCCCGTAGTTGTTGGTGCAGCGGGTCACCACCACGTCGAGCTTGTGGGTGGTGGCGTAGGCGAGGGCGACCAGCGAGCCGCCGGCCTTGCCGGCCGAGTACGGCGAGGACGGCTCCAGCCGGTCGGTCTCGCGGAACGACCCGTCGCTGATGGTGCCGTACTCCTCGTCGGTCCCCACCTGGACGAGCCGGCCGACACCGGCCGTGCGGGCCGCCTCGGCCAGGGTCGCGACCCCGACGGTGTTGGTCCTGATCGCCTCAAGCGGCTCCACGATCGAGCGGTCGACGTGGGTCTCGGCGGCGAAGTTCACCACCACGTCGTGGCCGGGCAGCACCTCGCCGACCAGGCCGGCGTCGCAGATGTCGCCACGCACGAAGGTGTGGCGGGGGTCGTCCTCCAGGTCGGCGACGCTGGCCCTGGTGCCGGCGTAGGTCAGCTTGTCGAAGTTGGTCACCTGCGCCTCCGGGTCGGTGGCGAGCAGGTGACGGACGTAGTTGGAGCCGATGAAGCCGGCTCCCCCGGTCACGAAGAAGCGCATCGGGGCAAGCTCCTGGTCGGTTCGTGGGAGCTTAGAGGGTAAACGAAGTCCCGACGGTGAGGACCAGCCCGTCGGCGGTGTCGCTGCGGTCCAGCTTGACGCGGTTGCCGAGCAGGGAGCCGAGCAGCTTGGCCTGCTGCTCGAGGGCCGGCGGGTAGGCGAGGGTCGACGCCGCCCCCGTCGGCTTGGTCGCGTTGCCGGTGGCGGCCACCCTGACCCCCAGGCGCTGGAGGCCGGCCGCCGCCCGCGCCGCGGCGCCCGGCACGCCGCCGCCGTTCAGCACCGTTACCCGCACGCTGGCGAGCGTCACCCCCTTGCCGCCGGGCAGGCCGACCGGGGGCAGCTCGGCGGCGTCCCGGGCCAGCGCCTTCATCAGGATGGACGCCTCGGGCAGCGGCTCCACGAAGGCCGCGCAGCCGCCGCAGCGGGGCGGCACGGCTTCGCTTGGGTAGACGCGCATGTCGACATGTTGCTGGTCCAGCTTGCGCAGGCGCTGGACGAGCCCGATCGCCTCGCGGGTCTTCAGGGTGTCGTCGGTCTTGACGTGGGCGGAGACGATGTCGGCGATTCGCAGCAGCTTGGGCAGGTTGACGAGGTTGCCCTTGCTGGCCACCTTGTCCATCACCGCCCTGAGGAACTCCTGCTGGCGGCCGATGCGGCCGAAGTCGGAGTCGATGTGCCTGGCCCGCACGAACGCCAGCGCCTGGATGCCGTTCATGTGCTGGCAGCCGGGAGGCATGTGGAGGTTGGCGAACCGGTCGTCGAGGGTGCGGTCGGTCCGGTTGCACAGCTTCACCCCACCGACGGCGTCGACGACCTTGAGGAAGCCGGCGAAGTCGATCTCGGCGTAGTGGTGGATCGGCAGCCCGGTGACCTCCTGGACGGTCTTGACCAGCAGGTCCGGACCGCCGAGGGAGAAGGCCGCGTTGATCCGGTTGGTCTGGCCGCCGACGTCGGCGCGCAGGTCCCGCGGGATCGAGACCATCACCGCCTTCTCCCGCCCGGGGCTGATGTGCAGCACGATGATGGTGTCGGTGCGGCGGCCGTCGACCGTCTTGGTCTGGATCTTGCCGAGCTCCCGTTTGCTCAGCCCGTCGCGGGAGTCGGAGCCGACCAGCAGGATGTTCACGGGTGCGCCGGAGGCGATCGGGATCAGGTTGCCGACGCGCTGCTTGCCCTTGCCGACCAGCCGGTCCGCGTAGCGGTAGCCGACCAGCGCCCCGGCCGCGGCCATCACCACCACCAGCCCAAGTGCGACCGCGATCGTCCAGGTCAGGCGGCGACGACGGCGCGGGCTCATCCGCTTCCTCGGCGTCCGGCCCCGGGTGGCGTGTCCGAGCGCCTCGAGGTTCGCCCAGCGATCGTCCGGCGTCGAGACGGTTCCCGTCCTGCGCTCGGTCACGATCGGGCAAGCTCCTGATCGGCGGCAATAATTTCGGAAGGAACCAGCCTAGTGCATCTTCGGCCGGCGTGCGTGGGGGGCAGCAAGCGCCGCTCGATCCTGCTTGGTTCAGGAGGCCTTGACGATCTCACCGTCCGTGACAATCCGGAGCCCATGTGAGCAGCTAGTTTCACTCCAAGCGTTCATTCTTCGATCCTCAGGGTAGATGGGGCGCACACGTCCCGGCGGGTGATGCCTAGCGCTGTGACACCTGGCAGATGGCCGGGCGCGGGGTGGCCATCGTCTGATAGCCTAGCGACGCGAAGCCTACAGCTAACTGAGGGGTAGCGATTTGCTATGCGCTTATCTACACTGGCATAGAGCTTGTAGGCAGATAGCTATCTGGCTTACTGCCAGCTAGCAGTCAGGAGTCAGTCAATCTCATTCAGGTCGTCGGAGGGATCAGACCCATGTCGCCAGTCCAGGATGCTGCGGTCCAGCGTCGTCGCCTTCGGGGCGAACTTCGTCGCGCACGTGAGGCAGCAGGTCGCACCCAGAAGGATGCCGCCCTGGCCATGGACTGGTCGCTGTCGAAACTGACCCGCATCGAGTCTGGGAAGGTCGGAATCTCCACCAACGACCTCAGGGCTCTGCTGCACCACTACGGCGTCAACGATGCTGCCGAGGTTGATCGCTTCATCAAGATGGCCCGAACCAGCAAGACAGAACGGGCGTGGTGGACTGGTTACAGGGAAGCCATCTCCCCGCAGTTCTTGTCATTCCTGAGCTACGAGAACTCGGCTTCGGCCATCTATCACTTCGAGCCGATGGTGGTTCCCGGGCTCCTGCAAGAGGAAGAGTACGCCCGCGCCGTCCTCCAGGCACTCAGCGGATCTGCTACCAGCAAGCGGGTGGAAGAATTGGTTGAGCTGCGCATGAAGCGGCAGGAGGAGCTGTTGTACCGGCAAGACCCACCGGAAATGCTCTTCATCATGGATGAAGCCGCCTTGCATCGCTGGATAGGGGGGCGTGATGTGATGCGTCACCAGCTCCTCCATCTAAGGGAGATTGCCGCCGAGCAGAGCAAGGTAACGATCGAGGTCGTACCCTTCACTGCCGGCGCCCACCCCGGCATGAAAGGGCCATTCGTCATCTTGGAATTCGCCGATGACGTCGATGAGGACGTCCTATTCTTGGAGGACTTCCGTGGCGACGTGATCAGCCGTGACGAGCGAGAAGAGATCGACCCCGCCCGCGAAGCTCTCGGCAGCCTGCGAGACCTGGCCCGGAAAGAGAATATCGAATCTGCAATCGATAGAACGCTAAAAGAAATGTCGTAGAGAAGGCCCTGGCTGGCGAGCGCAACGTCCTGGAGATCCGACAAGCGGAAGAGCGAATGGCGCGGCGTGGGGAGACAGAGGGTGAGCACGTCCGATCAGACTCCAGAGGTTAGCTCGAACGAGCCACCCTCTGGCGCTTCTCGGGTGGCCGGTTCGCCAACCGAGCGCCCCCTACGTGCCTCCCGAAGCAAGGTCAAGAATATATTGGAACTCATCACCTACACGATTGATGATCCTGCCCGGACGCGCCGGCTGGTGGTGCTCATAGCCACAACAGGCATGTGCCTAGCTGGCATCATCTTCGTCATCGAGTTCCGGCCTGAGCGATGGGCATACGTGGCGATAGTGGCCTATTCGATCATCACGATGGCCCGCCTCGGCCGACGCAGGAAGGGCGCCAGCCAAGCTCAACGCCCCCCGATCAAGAGCGATCAGAGGAATCGGAACCCGGATGTGGGGAGAGGAGCCAACTCAAGACCGAGTCGGCGGAGAGTCCAGTGATTACGGTGATGACCGCCGTCGCAAGCAACGAAATAGCATTGACGAATGGGTCCCATTGTCGCTCTGCCTGGGCGAGGAGCGTGCTTGCGCTGACGATCAGGATCCCTGTCGCAAGGGCGTAGAGCACCAAGGGTAAGTCGGTGGATGCGCGAGAGGACGCAGCCGTACGATAGCGATCCGCCTCAGGTCCTGCGTCCACCACGGAACCTTCCTTTACGAGGGGCGGATGGTCAATCTGGGTGGTGATCGAACTCCCCGTTGCGCGCTCCTGTCAAGAAGGCGGCCCACTCAGCATGGGAAAAGATCAGTACCGATCCCGACTCGTCTCTGGAGTGGCGAACCAGGACGGATTGTCCGACGAACGCGACCTCCACACAGTTTGAGGTCTGGCTAGCGGTGCTCTTCCGCCACTCCAGATGAACTGGCTCGAACTGGGCCACGCAGCTTCTCCTTGTTCAGGGGAGCATCAGGTGGAGCTCCGCGGCTTCGGCGACACGTCACTTGCACTGATTCCGCGCGCCCGGGACTGTGGCAACAGGACGATTGAGTCATACAGGATACTCTAGACGTGCCTTCTTGACACTATCTATCTCATTCAGTGGGGTTGACCGGCTCAGCGCATCTGTTCTCGATCTCTTCGCATGCGAGATAGGCCCGGCTGGCGATGCCCGGAGCGAAACGTTGCCGAGAACGGCTAGCATGCGCGGTCACGGACGTGGCCGCAGGCCACCGTCCGAGAGCTGCTCGCCACCGTTGAGCGACCAAGGATCCAGGCCAGCGTGGAAACTGCCGGCGGCGCGTTCAGAGCTTCACGACCCTCGCCGAGCGCCAGCTGGGGCGCTACGGCTCTTCCTCGAGAGGCTCCGGCCTTCAGGCCCGAGGTGAATTGCGTCGTGGGGTTGGCACTGCTGCTCGATGTAGGAGCGGAGCACGTCCAGGGGTGCACCGTCGACCGACCCGGCGAAGTAGGACCCCGACCACAGCCGCCGTGCCCGCCAGTCGTGCCGGGCCAGGTCGGGGAACTCCTGCCGCAACCGTCGGGAGGAGGCGCCCTTCAGGGAGTTGACCATCCGCCACAGCGCGACGGTGGCGGGGGTAACGAACAGCAGGTGGGCGTGCAACGCGAAAACGCAGTGACGGCCAGTGTGGATATCCTCTTCCTGTCGTATGCGCCAAGTATCCTTCAGGCCGTGCGACTCCGCTATCGCTACCGCCTGGACCCGACCCCGGCCCAGCGTCAATCGCTTGCCCGAGCGTTCGGGTGCGCCCGGGTGGTCTACAACGACGGGCTGCAGCTGCGGGAGGCCGCCTACCGGGCGCGCCAGCCGTTCATCGGGGATACGGAGCTGTCCCGGCGGGTGGTCACCCTCGCCAAGCAGACTCCCCAGCGAGCGTGGCTCGGCGAGGTGTCCGCGGTAGTGCTGCAGCAGTCCCTCGCCGATCTCGGTCGCGCCTACCGCAACTACTTCGCCGACCTGAAGCGGGTCAAGGCGGCCCGGGCGCACAGCGAGCAAGCCAAGCTGAAGGTCCGCAAGCCCCGCTTCAAGTCCCACCACCACCAGCAGGCAGTCAGGTTCACAGCCAACAGCCGCTTCCGGGTCACCCCCGCTGGCCGCCTGTCGCTCCCGAAAGTCGGCGAGGTCAGGGTGCGCTGGTCACGGCCACTCCCCGCGGAACCGTCGTCGGTCACGGTCACGCTGGACGGCGCCGGCCGGTTCCACGCCTCGTTCGTGGTGGAGGTCGCCGAGGCGCCGCTGCCCACTGCCGACACCGCGGTCGGGGTCGATCTCGGCCTGAGCAGCTTCGCCGCCCTGTCCACTGGGGAGAAGGTCGACAACCCGCGCTGGCTGCGGCAGCGGGAGAAGGCGCTGCGGCGCTCCCAGCGCAACATGGCGCGCAAGCGCAAGGGGTCGAAGAATCGGGAGAAGGCCCGCCGCAGGGTCGCCCGCCTGCATGTCCGGGTGGCCGATGCCCGTCGGGACTTCCACCACCAGCTCTCCACCCGGCTGGTCCGCGAATACCGGATGGTGTGCGTGGAGACCCTCAACGTGGCCGGCCTGGGCCGCTCCAAGCTGGCGAGGAGCGTCCACGACGCCGGCTGGGGCCAGTTCACGGCCATGCTGGAGTACAAGGCCGGGCTCTACGGTCGCACGCTGATCAAGGTCGACCACTGGTACCCGTCCAGCCAAGTCTGCTCAGGCTGTGGCCGCCGCGACGGCCCCAAGCCCCTGACGGTCCGCGTCTGGACCTGCCCCGGATGCGGCACCACGCACGACCGGGATCTCAATGCTGCCAAGAACGTCCTGGCGGAGGGACTCTCCGTTGCTGCCTGTGGACCCGATGTAAGACCCGGCTCGCGCCGGGCGGTCGGGGATGAAGCAGGAACCACCCTGGCCGGTGCCAGATGAGCTGGGCACCGGCCAGGAATCCCCGCCATTCAGGGCGGGAAGGAGGTCAAGGCGACAAGCCCTTCCTCACCTGGTACGACGACGCCCACGGCCAGCGGGTCGAGCTGTCGTTCAAGACCTTCGGCAACTGGGTCGCCAAGGTGGCCAACCTGCTCGTCGAGGAGCTCGGCGCCGGGCCCGGCGACCGGGTCGCGGTGCTGGCCGGCCGCTGGCAGGCGGCGGTCGTGCTGGCCGCCTGCTGGCGCGCGGGCGCCGGGGTGGTCGCGGTCGAACCGGAAGCGGCCGTGCCAACCGGCGTGGTGGCCGCGTTCGTGGGCGAGGAGCGGGTCGCGCAGGCCGCCGCCCTCTCAGCGGCGCCGGGCGGGCCCGCGCTGGTCGCCATCACCATCGACCTTGCCGGGCGCAGCGAGCACGACCTCGGCGCGGCCCGCAACTTCGCCCGGGTCGTCCCCGCCATGGGCGACCTGTTCACCGGCGGCGCCGAGGTGGAAGGCGAGGCGCTGCGGCGTGTCCCGGCGGCAACCGCGCCGCCCGGCGGCAACCCCGCCACGGGCGGCGCCCCTGGACCCGAGGGCGCCCACGGGTCCGCGGGTGTGGCGCCCGCCCAGGCGGCGACCATGGCGGAGCTGCTCGGGGAGGCGGCCCGGCTCACCGAGCGGACGGGGCTCGGCGACGGCGACCGGCTGCTGTCGGGACTGCCGCTGCTGACGCCGACCGGCGCCGCGACCGGCCTGCTCGCGCCCTTCGGCAGCGGCGCCGGGGTGGTGCTGGCCAGCGCCTTCGAGCCGGCGCGGTTCTGGAAGCGGGTCGCCGACGAGCGGGTGACGGTCGCCGCCCTCGCCCCCGCCCAGGCCGAGTCGGTGCTGGCGGCCGGCCCGCCGCCCGAGGACCTGGACCGCTCCCGGCTGCGGGCGGTGGCCTGCCCGGCCGCGCACGTCGCCGAGACGCTGCGGACGGGCTTCAGGGATCGGCTGGGCGTGCCGATGCTGCCGGACGACTGAGCGCTCGAGCGCCGCACCCGGGACCGACGACCATCTCCTCGGATGCCGCGACATGGTAGTTTGCCTGCTCCTGCCGACTGAGGGGGAGATGTCATGAAGCTGTCGGTGGTCGTCCCGTTCTACAACGAACTGCGGACGCTCCCGACGGTCGTCGACCGGCTGCTCAAGGTCGACTTCGGTCAGCTCGGGCTGGAGACCGAGCTGATCTTCGTCGACGACGGCTCCACCGACGCCGGCCGCAGCGTGCTGGACCCGCTGCCCCGCGACGACGTGCGCGTGATCGTCCATCCCCACAACCGCGGCAAGGGGGCGGCGGTCAAGACGGGGCTGGAGGCGGCCACCGGCGACATCCTCTGCATCCAGGACGCCGACCTCGAGTACGACCCGCGGGACCTGCCGGCGCTGGTCGAGCCGATCGTGGACGGCGACTTCCAGGTCGTCTACGGCAGCCGCTTCAAGGGCAGCGCGGCCGGCCTGTACTACACCCACCGGGTCGCCAACCGGCTGCTCAACCTGATGATCAACGTGGCGTTCAACCGCTACCTGTCCGACGTCTACACCGGCTACAAGGTCTTCACCCGCGAGGCGTTCCAGGGCCTGCGCCTGACGGCCAGGACCTTCACGGTGGAGATGGAGCTGACCGCCCACTTCCTCCGCAAGGGCCTGGTCATCTTCGAGGTGCCGATCTCCTACCGGGCGCGCACCTACGCCGAGGGCAAGAAGATCCACTTCAAGGACGGCTTCCTGGCGGCCGGCGCGGTGCTGCGCTACCGGTTCCGGCGGGCGCCGCGCAGGACCGGCCCGGCCGCGCACGGCGCCCCCGACACGCCGGGGGCGACCCACGCGGTCCAGGGCGGCGCCAGCATCCACGCCCTCGGCCTGGAGGACCTGGCCGCCGCCCACCGCTACCACCGCTACCTGTTCGGGCTGCTCGCCCCCTACCTGGGGCGGTCGGTGCTGGAGGTCGGCGCCGGCCTCGGCGACTTCTCCAGCCAGCTCCTCGACCGCGACCGGCTGGTGGTGAGCGACGACGACCCGGTGTGCCTGCGCGCCCTCGACGAGCGCTTCGGGCACCGCCCCGGCATCGAGGTGCTCGGCGCCGAGGTGCTGCGGCTGGAGGTCAACCCCCCGGTGGACACCGTGGTCGCGGTGAACGTGCTCGACCGGCTCGACGACGACGTCGCCGCCCTCCGCTCGATGGCCAGGGCGGCGCTGCCCGGCGGCCGCCTGCTGCTGGTGGTGCCCGCCCACCCGGGCCTGGCCGGCGCCTACGACCAGGCGCTGGACCACCGGCGCCGCTACTCCACCGAGGCCCTTCGCGGCGCTGTCGAGGCGGCCGGCCTGGTGCCGGAGGTCCTCCGGCCGGTCAACCTGCTCGGCGGCCTCGCCTGGTGGGCAGCCGTCCGGGTCGGCCGGCAGGCGCGCCCCACCCCCGTCCTGGTCCGCCTCTACGACCGCCTGGTCGTTCCCGCCGAGCGCCTGCTGGAGCGCCGCGTCCAGCCCCGCTTCGGCCAGTCGATCCTCTGCGTCGCCCGGGTCCCCGAGGCCGAGGCCGACCCAGCGTCGGCCCGTCCCGAGCGCGAACGCTCCGCCTGAGGCCGACCTACCAGTCGCCGCCGAGGTAGGCCCCGCCACCTTGGCCGGCACCTGGGGAGCCTCAGGACCGGGGGGCCGGGCTGGTCGAGGGTTCCGCGCCGGTCAGGCACTCCGGCGGGAGCACGAACCAGCGCAGCGCCTCGAAGTCGGCGGACATCCCCGGGGAGGCTGGGGTGTCGCCGCCGGGCGGCGCCGGGCGGGCCGCCAGCAGCCGGCGCGCCTCCTCGAGGTAGCCGGCAAGGGCGCTGTCGTGGGCCTTGGCGTGCGAGGAGGTGAAGCGGAGCCGTCCCTGCTCGTCGTAGCGGAGCCCGTGCAGGCGCAACGGCGGCTCGACCGGTCCGCGCCGGTGCCGCCACAGGCCGCGCGCGGGGTCGAACCGGTAGTCGGTCAGCAGCTTGCGGCCCTGGTCGGCGACCAGATGGACGGCGTCGAGGAGGTACTCGAAGACGGCCTCGGAGATGAAGTAGTTGAAGTTCACGCGGACCCAGCCGGGCTTGATGCCCTCGCACCCGCGGGCGATCTCCCGTTCGAACTCGTGGGACCGGTCGATGTCGATGCCGAGCAGCCGGTGCCCGTAGGGACCGGCGCAGGAGCAGCCGCCCCGCGACTGGATCCCGAACAGGTCGTTGAGCAGTGCCACCACGAAGTTGTGATGCAGGTACTTCGGGCCGTCGCGGACGACGAAGGACACGATCGACAGCCGCTCCGCCTGGAGGTTGCCGAGCAGCTCGATGTTGGGGTTGGCGCTCCAGGAGGCGATCGCGCGGCCGATGAAGGACCGCTCGCGGAGCTGGATGGTCTCCGTCCCGACCGCCTGCTTGAGCTGGAACACCAGGCCCGCCCGGATCGAGTCGACGATCGCGGGGGTGCCGCCCTCCTCGCGCTCGACCGGGTCGTCCAGGTAGCGGTGCTCGGTCGGGTTGACGTAGGCGACGGTCCCGCCGCCGGGGACCGTCGGGACCCGGTTGCGGAGCAGCTCGCGCCGCACCACCAGCACGCCCGGCGTGCCCGGGCCGCCGATGAACTTGTGGGGCGAGAGGAAGACCGCGTCCTTGTAGGTCAGCTCGGCCTGTGGGCCGTCGCCCACGGTCCCCATGTCGATCTGGACGTAGGGAGCGGCGGCGGCGAAGTCCCAGAACGACAAGGCGCCATAGCGATGCAGCAGCGCCGCGATCGCGCGCGTGTCGGAGACGATGCCGGTCACGTTGGAGGCGGCCGAGAAGCTGCCGATCTTGAGCGGCCGGTCGGCGTGGCGGCGCAGCTCCTCCTCGAGCTGGCGCACGTCGATGTGGCCGTCGGCGTCCTCGCGGATCACCACCACGTCGGCGATCGACTCCCGCCAGGGCAGCTCGTTGGAGTGGTGCTCGAACGGCCCGATGAACACCACGGGCCGCTCCTCGGGTGGGATCCGGCCAGCCAGGCCGTAGCGGGCATCCAGGTCGGCCGGGATGCGGAGGTTGAGGATGCCGATGAGCTTGTCGACCGCGCCGGTGCTGCCCGAGCCGCAGAACAGCACCACCGTGTCGTCGTCGCCGCCGACGGCGTCGCGGATGATCCGCCGCGCGTCCTCGCGGAGCCTGGTGGTCTGCAGGCCCGTGCCCGAGCTCTCGGTGTGGGTGTTCGCGTAGCGCGGCAGGACCTCGAAGCGGATGAAGTCCTCGATGAACGCGAGCGCGCGGCCGGAGGCGGTGTAGTCGGCGTAGATGATCCGCCGGGGGCCGTACGGCCCGTCCATCACCTGGTCGTCGCCGATGACCGACGCGCGGATCGTCTCGACCAGCGGTGACATGGGTGCGCGCG
>Ga0307278_10000829_pt1 | contig 15230 bp, 16 predicted proteins | sample ER_DNA_117_FD_194482 | JGI IMG/M metagenome (GOLD analysis project Ga0307278, IMG submission 194482) | Bulk soil microbial communities from the East River watershed near Crested Butte, Colorado, United States - ER_DNA_117 | ecosystem: Environmental > Terrestrial > Soil > Floodplain | place... | reverse complement strand
CGGCCAGGTTCGTGAACGCCTTGGCGGCGCCGAAGGCGACGACGAAGGCGAGGATCGCCGAGGTCGAGCTGAGACCGAAGTCTTGCTTGCCGACGAGCGGCAGCACGCTGCGCTCGAGACCGACCATGCCGCCGACGAGCGCGTTCAAGGCGACGAGCAGCGCGAACTGCCGTGCGTTTGCGCGCAGACCCAACCTGACGTCGCCGGTCACGCGGTCGCGCCCACCCAGCCGGCACGGTTGGCAGCGACGATCCGCTCCTGCTCTGCCGGTGGCGGCGGCATTTCGGCGACGAGCGCCTCCGCGAAGGCGCCGGCATCGGTCATTGCGAGCATCGGGTTGTGGGCGCGTTCGAAGCCGATCGAGGAGACCGGGTTACCGGAGAGGCCGCGGCCGCAGACAGAGCCCGCGTAGTGGCTCGGATAGAGCACAACATCGTCTGGCAGCTCGAGCAGTCTTGCGAGGCTGGCGTGCAGTAGCCGCGCCTGTTCGCGCGCATCGCCGGCGACGTGCAAGTCGGGCCGGCCGACGTCGCCGATCAAGAGCGAGTCGCCGCTGAAGACGAGCCACGGCTCCTCCGTTCCACGCCGACGGTCGGCGACCGTGTAGGCGTGATGGGCGGGAGCGTGCCCCGGTGTCGCGATCGCGGTCACGAGCGTGTTCCCGAGCTCGACCGCATCGCCGTCGGCCAACGCGACGTGCTCGAACTCGACTCCGGTGTCAGCCGGCAGATAGGCGGTCGCACCCGTACGCGCGACGAGGTCGGGCAGGCCGGAGAGGTGGTCTGCTTGCAGGTGCGTCTCGAAGATCGCCACGATCGGCGCGCCCAGCGCGGCCGCGGTGGCGAGGTAGTCGTCGACGAGGTCGGCGTGCGGGTCGACGACCGCGAGCTTCGCGTGCGTGCTGCAACCGAACACGTAGCTCGCACAGGAGGTCGCATCGTTCAGGAAGGGACGTAGCAGCATCGGGCCTTCCTCTTCAGCTCGTTTCGACCGGCAGGCCCGCCCGCCGCCACTCGGGAAAGCCGACGTCCAGGCGGCGCGCCTTCAGCCCGTTCCCATGCAGCAGGCGAACGGCTTCGTCGGCATAAACGCAGTAGGGACCCCGGCAGTAAGCGACGATCTGTCGGCGGCGCGGCAGCTTGGGCGCAAGCGAAGCGAGCGCCGGGAGCGGCACCGATCGCGCGCCCGGGATGTGCCCCGCCCGGTACTCGGGCTCCGGCCGCACGTCGAGCACGACGACGTCTCCCCGCGCCAGCCGTGCCTGAAGCTCTGCCGCGGAAACCTGCTCGATCCCGTCCCGCTCGCCCAGGTACTCGTCGGCCAATTGATTCACCTCTGCGACGTGGCGCACCGCGACATCGCGGACCGCTGCCCAGAGATCGCCCACCCGCTCGCTCGCCAGCCGATAGAAGATCCGCGTCCCCTCCCGGCGCGAGCGAACGAGACCCGCCCGAGCCAGAACATGCAGGTGCTGCGAGGTGTTCGCGACGCTCTGCGAGATCTCGCTCGCGATCTCCTCGACCGAGCGTTCGCCCTGCGCGAGCAGATCGACGATCTCCGCCCGGCGTCCGCTGCCGAGCGCCTGCGCCACAGACGCGAACGCATCGAACAAGGCCACCTTCGCCGTGGCAACTGCCATATCTTCAAGTTATCACTTGAATAGTTGAAGATCAAGCGTTACGCTCTGTAGCGACTAGTCCTTCACTCGCACAGAACGGAGGCGACCATGAGCGTGACCATCAATCCGAACAAGGCACTGTGGGAGAAGGGCGACTTCACTCGCATTGCAGAGAGCATGCGGGAGAGCGGCGAGGCGCTCGTCATGACGTTGGGAATCACCGACGGGCTCCAGGTCCTGGACCTCGGGTGCGGCGATGGGACCACGGCCTTGCCGGCGGCGAGGCTTGGGGCGAACGTCCTGGGCGTCGACATCGCAAGCAACCTCGTCGAGGCGGGGAACGCACGAGCACAGATCCTCGGCCTCACCAACTGCAGATTCCAAGACGGCGATGCGTCCGATCTAAGCGAGCTCGAGGACGACAGCTTCGACCTCGTCGTCAGCATCTTCGGCGCGATGTTCGCTCCAAGGCCGTCCGACGTGGCAAAAGAGGTCGTTCGTGTGACACGGCCCGGCGGCCGGATCGTCATGGGGAACTGGATCCCCAATGACCCGACGCTCGTCGCCCAAATCCTGAAGATCAGCTCCTCCTACTCGCCGCCACCTCCGGAAGGATTCGTCAGTCCCATGACCTGGGGCGTCGAGGAGAACGTGATCGAGCGATTCGCGAGCGCGGGAGTGCCCGAAGCGAAGATCTCATTCGAGAGGGACACCTACACGTTCAACTTCCCAGGCCCACCATCCGAACTTGTTGTTCTCTTCAGGACGTACTACGGACCGACGATGAACGCGTTCGAAGCTGCGGCAGCCAACGGTCGCGAAGCCGATCTGCAGGCCGAGCTGGAGGCCCTCTTCAACGCCCAGAACGCAAGCCCGAGCAACGATGCCACCTCCATTCCCGCAACCTTCCTGCGTGTGACGGTCGCGGTGTGAGCGTCCCGGTCCAAGCTGGCCGCCCTACGTCGGTCCAAGAAGCTTCCTGCTCTGCTCGGCGTGCCACTCGAGTCCCATTGCAGCGAAACGGTCGACGGCCTGCTCGATAAGCAGGTCGTCGTCGCGGACTGCGCCGAGGGCCCGCAGCGCGAACGGTTCGAGATAGAGACCCGGCTTCAAAAGTGGTGGCACTTCCCGCTCGACGAGCGACCGTTTCTTCAAAGCCGCGAGTGCGTCGAGGCGCGCCGCGGTTGCGGGCAGGTCGTACTCGTGCTGAATGCGCCAGAGGTTCATTGGTTCGAGACGGTCGACTTCGTCCATCTCACCCCGCAGCAGTGCGAGCCAGGTTCTCGGTGCGGCCAGCACGAGGCCGTAGCCTTCGTTCTCTACCTCCTCGGCGCGTCGCTCGTAGTGCCGTGCCGTCTCATCGTCTCCCGTGCACGCGGCGGCAAGCGCAGTCACGAGGAGGGCACGCGCGTTGCGTACACAGGGAGTCGTGAGGTTGGCTTCGACTGCCGCCTCGGTCCGTTCGGCGAGTTCGAGGATCCGGTTCCAGCCGCCGCAGACCTCCTCGACCTCGAGCAGCACGGCGATGCCGTGGAGACGATGGTGATCCGAGAGCGGCTCGACGATCGCGTCATGCTCGGCGGCTAGGCGCCTTGCCTCGGAGAATCGGGCGTTGGCGCAGAAGGACGGGATTGCGCTCTCGTAGATGTCGGCAACGTGGTCAGGATCGCTGATTTCGTCTATGACGTTCAGCCGCCGTCGCGACCAGGTCAGCGCCGACTCGAAGTCCCTTTCTCCGAAGGCGACCGCGCCCCGCGCTCCCCATGCATATGAGCGCAGATCGACATCACCCGAGCGCTCTGCCAGCTCGCTCGCCTCGCGTGCGGCCACAGGAGTGTTCCGCTCCCAGTAGCTGTGCGCGATGAGTGCCTTCGCGCGCGATTCGCCAGCGGGGTCCGTGAGCTCGAGCGCTTGCTCGATCCAGCCGGCGACGAGTTCCCGATCGGGTCGCTTCGCCCACATCGACGAGCGGAGCGCGGTTTGGAATGCCAGCTCGCTGTAGGTGTCGGCGCAGGTGACTTTGTTCGAGCAGACCTTGAGCGAGTTCTGCATCGCGGTCCAGAAGGCCTCCCCGTCGAACTTGAGGGCGTTGGCCTTTCCGATAGTGCGCCAAACCCGCGCCTGCGCTTCCTCATCGGGCTGCAGGGAGAGCGCCCGCTGCAACAGCGCGACTCCGTCCTTGAGTTCGTAGCGCCGCAACGCGAGCTCGGCGGCCCGCTCGAGCCAAAGAAGGGCTGTGCCGCGCAGGCGCTCGAGTTCGTTCTGCTGTCCTGCCCAGGCGAGATCCGCATCCTCAGGTCGAACCGCCTCCACGTAGTGGTGGGCGAGCAGCGACGCAAGGTCATCGCGGCCCGGCTCTCGGCGCTCGAGCCACGCGGCGAACGCGGCGTGGATCCGCGCGCGCCGTGCTCGGGGAAGGCTCGCATACGCAACCTCGCGCGTGAGTGCGTGCTTGATCACGTACTCCCGCTCACCGGCCATGCTCGAGCCCGCCCGACGACGAACGAAATCGCGATCCTCGAGCACGCGCAGATCGGGTTTCGCCTCGACTAGCTCGTAGATCGGTCCGGTCCAAAAGACGCGCCCGATCACCGCGGCCGCCTGAAGCGCCGCCTTCTCCGCAGCGCCGAGAAGGTCGATCCGCGCCGCGAGCACGGCGTGAACCGAGTCCGGAACGCTGAACTCGCCCGGAAGCTCGTGCAACACCCAGTCGCCGTTCTCGCGAACGAGGATGTCGCGATCCATCAGCACGCCGAGCAACTCCTCGACGAAGAAGGGATTGCCCTCGGCCCGCTCGACAACAAGCTCACTCAGCTCGGCAGGCAGGCCGCCGGCCAGCATCTCTTCGAGCATCCGGTCGGCGTCCTGCGCGGAAAGCGGGTCTAGCTCGAGCAGCTCACCGCCGGCGCGCGCGCCCCAGCCCGGCCGGCGTTGAAGAAGCTCAGGTCGCGCGGTCGCGATCACGAGCAACGGCCCCTGGGCGCTGCCGAGCACGTACTCGAGCAGGTCCAGGAGCGGCGTTTCTGCCCAGTGGATGTCCTCCACGAGCACGACCGTGGGCCGGTCCGCGACGACATCGGTCAAGAACTCGGCCCAGGCGTCCTGGAAGCGATCGCGGACAGCGAGCGGGTGCAAATCCCGGGCGACGTCGAGACCGAGCGTGAGCCCGAGAATCTCCCGGGCGCCAAGTCGGTCGAGCGCCACCTCCGGCGGGTCGCTCTCCAAGAGACCCAGGTGCTCTCTCAGCACCTCGCCGAGCGCCCAATACGCCGTTCCTGTTCCGTACGAGAGGCAGCGGCCGGTGCGGCGCAGCGGTTCCGGGTCCTGTTCGGGCAGCCGCTGCCACAGTTCGCGTGCAAGCCGCGTCTTGCCAACGCCTGCATCGCCGACAATGGTCACGAGCCGCGGCCGTCGCTCCTCGACGGTGGCAAGGTAGGCCCGAGCGAGGCGTTCAAGCTGCCGCTCGCGACCGACGAACGCACTTGCAAGGCCGCTAACCCCGCGCGGCCGCATCAGCGAGAGCGCGCGCACAAGCCTTCGCGCGATAACGCCTTCCGGTTTACCCTTCGCATCGACGGTCGCCGGCTGCTCGAACTCGAAAGCCCCACGCGCCGCCGCAACGGTGCGTTCACCGACGACGATCGCACCCGGGTCAGCAGCCTGCTCCAGCCGAGCAGCAACGTTGACCGCGTCGCCGCTAACGAAGGAGCTTCCCGCACGAGCTTGCCCGACGACCACATCGCCGGTGTTGACGCCGATACGCAGCTCGAGCTGCCCGTCGAACAACTCCGCAAGCCGGCGCTGCATCGCGAGCGCAGCGTGCAGTGCCCGCTCGGCGTGATCTTCGAGCGCACTCGGTGCGCCGAATGCCGCCATCACGGCGTCGCCCGCGAACTTCTCGACCGTCCCGCCGGCGCGCTCGATTTCCTCGGTCATCGCGTCGTAGAAACGCTCGAGCAGAGCTCGCGTGCGCTCCGGATCCTCGGAACCGGCGAGCGCCGTCGAGCCGACCAAGTCGGCGAACACCACGGTCGCCAGCTTTCGCTCGCCGCTCGGCCGCTCGTCCGCGACCGGCGCACCGCAGGTCGCGCAGAAGCGCGCCTCACGCGGGACCTCCGCTCCGCAACGGTCACAAACCGCCATGCCCCGATTGTCGCGCACAAACAGCAGGTAGTCAGACTGGCTGCGGCGCCCGCCCGGTCTCGACGCCGTCCTAGGATCTGGAGATGACCCCCGGCGAGCGCTGGCTAGCCACGCTATGGCCGCTCGTTCGCGACCGGCTCCCTGCGCCCCCTGCGCGCGTGGTCGACATCGGCTGTGGCCCACTCGGCGGCTTCGTGCCATGCTGCGCGCCAAGGGCTACGACGCCGTCGGTATCGACCCGCAGGCACCCGAGCAACCGCACTACCGGCGGATCGAGTTCGAGCGCGCCGAACTTCCTCCGCACGACGCGGTCATCGCCTCCACCTCCCTCCATCACGTCGCCGATCCAGCCGCTGTGATCGACCGCATCACCAGCACGCTTACGAGCGGTGGCGCGGTCGTGATCGTGGAGTGGGCCTGGGAAAAGTTCGACGAGCAAACCGCGGCGTGGTGTTTCAAGCGGCTCCGACCCGACGACGAAGCAGGCTGGCTACACCGCCGCCGAGACGAATGGCTCGCCTCAGGCCGCGAGTGGCCGAGCTACCTCCGCGATTGGGCAGAACGCGACAGGCTTCATCCTGGGGACGTGTTGCTCCGCCTCTTGGACGAGCGGTTCGAGCGCCAGCTTCTCACGCGCGGGCCTTATTTCTTTCCCGATCTCGTCGACACAACTGAAGCCGACGAGCAGACCGCGATCGATGCTGCGCTGATCCGACCGACCCGCATCGACTACGTCGGTACGCGTCGTTGAACGAACGAGACGCGTTGCGACACGACACTGTTGTCGAAGCTGACACGCGGACACGAAACGGACACATCAGAAACGACACACGCGACGACTCGCGGCGCAAGTCCCGTCGCCGGATCAGCCCGATTTCCAGGAGAAAATACGTCGCGAGTGATCGCGCGTGAACGCGCGTGACGCCCCAGAACCTCCATGGTAAGGAGGGGGTCGACGGTTCGAGTCCGTCAGAGGGCTCTGCAAAAGCCCGGAAACCGAGACATTTCCGTTCAGGTCGACTTGCTCCTCGTCCAACGTGCGGTAGGTATGGAGCCGTTTATGGAGCTTTTCAGCTTCAGAACCGCCACGAAATCGCGTCAGTTCCGGCAACAGCAGCCATCTTGTCTCCGGACATGTGAAGAGAGGCGGGTCGGCGCACGTCGATTGTGCGATCCCGAGCTCGTGCGCGAGTGCTTTGTTTGGGGATTCGCCCCTGCCGCTCCAAGATCCGCAGCGTCCGCAGATCCGTCGCATCAAGCTGCCGCCGCGTGAGGTGTGGGTTAAAGCTTAACGACCTGAGCCAAGCAAGTTGTCACGACGCCGGAGGTGCGTCGAAGCAGTAGCCGACGCTCTGATAGTCGGCGCGGAAGGCGAGGACCTCCCGCCGCACCGTCTCCGGCGAACGGTTCTCGACGAGCACCGCGGCGACGAAGTCCGCGATGCGCACCATCTCGGGCTCGCGCATCCCGAGCCTCGTCACCTCGGTCGTGCCGATCCGGAGGCCGCTTGGCCGATCCCAATCCTCTGGCCGGTCGCGAGGAATCAGGTTCTTGTTGGTGATGACGTTTGCTTCCGCAAGTCGCCGCGCCACGATGAGCCCGCCACCGAGACCGCTCACGTCGGCGATCACCTGGTGGGTGCGCGTGAAGCCCTTTTGGGCGCCGAGCATCGGGATACCGCGATCGGCCAGTGCTGCGCCAAGCGCACGTGCGTTGGAGACGATCTGGGCCATGTACTCCGGCCCGAACTCGATCAGCTCGGCCGCGGCCGCTGCCAGCGCAGCCACGCGGTTCACCTGATGCGTCGCGGCGAGGGCGGGGAAGACAGCGTCGCAGAGCGGTTCCGCCAGCTCGGGGTCGTTCCACACCATCACGCCGCTCTGCGGGCCGCTGAACGTCTTGCCGGCCGAGCCGGTGAGAACGGCCGCGCCCTCGCCGAGCGGGTCCTGGAACTGCCCGCCCGCGATCAGGCCGAGCTGGTGCGCGCCGTCGAAGAAGATCCGGCCGTCCCATTCGGAGGCGATCTCGGCCATCTTCCGCACGGGGAGGGGGAAGAGCGTCATCGAGGCGCCGAGCGCGACGAGTCGTGGACGTAGCCGGCGTGCTTTCGCAGCGAACTCGTCGAGATCGACCTCGAGCTCGATGGGATCCAAAGGCACGTCCACGATCGCCAGACCGCGGATGCCGGCCGGGCCGTCGTCGCGATTCGAAGAGTGCCCTCCGACCGGCTGGGCGAGCGACATGATCGTGTCGCCTGGCTTGGTCAGGGCGGCGTACACCGCCATGTTGCCGAGCATGCTCGCGACGAGGCGATGCTCGGCGTAGCGCGACCCGAAGAGCCGCTTCAGCAGCTCGACGCAGAGCGATTCGATCTCATCGATGTGGCGCGTGCCAGCGAACCAGCGGTTCACCGCTCCGATGTGACCTTCCGCCGCACGCTGGCCGACCTCGGCCGAGAGGAGCTTGCGCACGGTCGGCGAGACGAGCGCCTCCGGTGCGAGCAGGTTCAGGCACTCGCGCCCGCGCCAGCGCTCGTTCCGGTCGACCGCAGCGAGCAGCTCTTGTTGCATGTCCGCCGGCGATGCGCAGGCGGCGAGCACCTCGCGCGCCTTCGCGAGCGTCTCCGCGTCGTGGATCTCCAGGGACTCCGTTGCTGACGCCAGCGTCATGTGTCCTCCTGTTCGCGATCGAACGTCTGGTCGATGAGCGCCCCGAGCGACAGCCAGTTCTCGCGAACCGCCCGCGCAGCCGCCTCTGCCTGGCCGGAGGCGCAGAGCACCACGATCTGGTCGTGCTGCTCGACCGAGCGACGGCCCGCGAGCGACCCGAAGCGCGCCCGTTCGAGCCGCCTGACCTTGGGCATGAGTCGCTCGAGTGAGCGGGCGATCTCTCGGTTGGCCGAGGCTTGCACGAGCACGCCGTGGAAGCGATCGTCGGCGGCGAGCGCGCGGTCGACATCGGCGGCACGAAGCGCCGCGGCGAAATCCTCGTTCGCCTTGCGCATCGTGGCGAGCTCAGACTCCGCGACTCGGGGCACGCCGAGCCAGGCGGCCAGGGAATGCAGCGCCGCGACGACCGAGAAGGCGTCCCGGGCATCCCCGGCGCTGAGCGGCGTGACGCGCGTGTAACGGTTCGGCGCCGTCTCGACAAGTCCGTACTCCTCCAGCCGAGCTAGCGCCTCGCGGATGGGGGTCCGGCTGAGACCGAGCCACTCCGCGATCTCCGCGTCCTTGAGCTTCTCACCGGGCTCGAGCGTTCCGTCGAGGATGGCGTCTCGCAAGCGCACATAGGCCTGATCTCGCAGCAGCGTCCGCGACGCTCCGGCTTTCCGCTTCGGAACCGGCATGTGACATATTACATCTCAGATGTGGTCGCATGTCAAGACCTGGACGGCCAGGCGCCCGGTCAGGCTTTCGCGACGAGCGCAGCGACGACTGGCTTCCTGTCAGGCAGCCTCCCCGCGTCCTGCGCCCCAACGCCTTGGAGGGTCATTGGCGGGTCACGGATAGCGGTAAGCCCATAGGCTCCGCCCGCCAGCACCTGTCGTCCGGAGCTCGAAAACGTGTCCCCGCAGCAGCACCGCCATCACCTCTTTCAACCCCTGCGAACTCCGCTCTCCGCTACGCGTGAAACGCCCCGCTCCCGCGCCATATCAGCTTCGAAAGATCGGGTTTCGACCGCATAGACGCAGCATGCGGGCGCCGTAACACTCCCCTCGTGGCCAATATCCACGACTACCGCGTCGTGACGACGGAGGGGAAGACGGTCGGCCACGTTGTCGGGGAATCGGAGCGAGCACTGGTCGTGGAGTGCGGAACGTGGCCGCGGAAGGTCTGGCACGCGTTACCGAAGGCCCATGCCTCCGTAAAGGAAGAGGAGCGCCGCGTGGTCAGCGAGGTGTCGAGAGAAATCCTGGCGCAGTCGCCGAAGCTGAGGCGGGGTGCTCCGGTTGATGATGAGGCCGTCGCTTCCTGGTGGGCCCTCGACTAGCGAGTGGTCTGGTGGTACGACACGCCTGATGGGCGCGAGCTGAAGATCGCCCTTGAGGGAAACGAGTGGCTCGTGCTCGTCGAGGGCGACGAGCACACCTACCGCGGGCGGGACCTTCGCCTAGTGTTGGCCGAGGCCGTCGACGCCGCAACGGGCACGCCCTGGATCGTTGCTCTCGCAGATCAGGTCGAGGCCGAGGCTCCTCCTCTCGACATCTGAGAACGCAGCCTCGGGCGGCGACGATCGCCGAACCGACGCTCGGCGCTAACTACCAAGCGAAGCCGAGCACGAGGCCGATCACGAGATCCTCGGCGACGAGAATGGCCAACAATCGTCCGCCAGGCGACGAAAGTCGATCAAGCCCTTGACGGTAATCGCGCCCGAGGAGACGTCGATCGCCGCGGCGAGGACCAGCGACCCGAAGCTGATCCCGAACGCGGCCACCCCAACCACGAGCCCGAGCCCGGCGTTTGCGAGGAAGTCGATCGCCCCGCCCACGAGCGCGTGCTGGCGACTGCGAGCGAGCCGCCCGAGCGTGAACTCCAAGCCGATAAAGAAGAGCAGGAACACCAGCCCGATCTCGGCGACGAAGTCCATGACCTCGGACGGGCGGACGAGGCTGAGCGCCTTCGGCTCGTTCGGCCCAAGCAGGAGCCCGGCGAACAGGTAGGCCGGGATCGCGGACAGGCCCAGGGCTCGCGACGAGCCCGAGACCGGCGAGCAGGCCGACTGTGATCGCGAGTTCGGCGAGCGTCATCCGCCAGTGCGCGCCAGCCTAGTGCGCTCGCTTCGTTCGCTTTCCCGCCCTCTTTCTCGGCGCCGGCTTCGGCGGCCGCTTCGGCTCGCGTTCGAGTGCGAGCAGTCGCCGAGCCGCCGCGACGATGAAGATTGGCAGCCCCATCGACCGCCCGCCTTAGCCGCTGTAGTAGCCGTCGGTTGCCGGGTCGAGCTCTCCCTTGCGCCCGACCTTGGGGGCTTCGAAGAGGACCTTTCGTGGCGTGCGCATCAGCACTCGCTGTTGCTCCGGATCAACCTCGGCTTGACGCTTGGGCAGCGGGTAACGACCGCGGCCGAGCGAGCGCTTGACGATGTAGTAGTCCCCCTTAGCTCCGGTGATGCGACCGACGCGTTTCTCGCCGACAGCCGTCACGACCGGGAAACCCTCCACTCCCTCGCCTCCATCCATGGCGCCTCGAGGAGTGAGCCTGCCGTAGAGGGCCGCTTGAAGCTATGGGGGCAGCACTCCATTTGCAGGCCTCGCTCAGCCGGGCCTGCGGGGCAGCTCCCTGGGGGGTGGAGTAGCGAAAAGATGCCGGTCAGCCCCCATAGCGCGAGAGGCCGTTCGCGGCGACTCTTGTCTGTGACCGAGCCCGGAGGAGGGACGGGGTGGCAACCATCGTTTGCGGGATTGATGACTCGCCGGGAGCGGTTGCAGCACTCCGCGTCGCCCGCACTCTGAGCACGGATCTCGAGCTGCGACTGGTACTTGCCCACGTCGCCGCCGGCTGGTCCGCGGGCGCGGACGAAAGCTTGACCACAAACCAGGCTCGCCAGGGAGGCGATCGCTTGCTCGAGCGGGCCGCGCGGGAGCACGACCTCCAAGCAGAGCGCCGAGTCGAGGTCGGCGAGCCGGCCGAAGCGCTCGCCCGAATCGCCGCCGAGGAAGCCGCGACCTTGATCGTCGTCGGCTCGCGCCGCCAGGGCCGCCTGCGCCCCGGCCTCCGCAGCGGCCTGGCCGGCGAGCTCGCCGCGAGCGCGCCCTGCCCGGTCGTGATCGTGCCGCCGCCGCGGCGGTAGATTTCGGCTGCCCATATCGGCACTGATGCGCATGTCTCTCTTTTGGCGCGTGTTCCTCGTGAACGCCGCGCTCCTGATCGCGGGGGTCTTGGTGTTGGCGCTGACGCCACTCAGCGTCAGCGCCGAGATCCGACTGATCCAAGCGATTGTGCTCGCCGTCGGCGTCGTCATCGTGCTGGTCGCCAACCTGCTCTTGCTGCGGCCGCTGTTCGCGCCGCTCGAGCGGCTCGCCCATCGGATGGAGGAACTCGACGTCCTGCGCGCCGCCACGCCCATCCCGGCGACCAGCCCCGGTGAGATCGGCGCGCTCGAGCGAACGTTCAACCGCATGCTCGCGCGCCTCGAGACCGAGCGGCGGCAAGCCGGCGCGCGTGCCCTGCAAGCCCGAGAAGAGGAGCGACAGCGAATCGCCCGCGGCCTCCACGACGAGGTCGGACAGACGATGACCGGCATCCTCTTCCTCCTGCAACAACTTCGTCGAGACGCGCCTCCGGCGCAACGGGCCGCGCTGGAGGAGACGCAACAAGCAGTTCGTGCCAACCTCGAAGAGGTTCGGCGGATCGCCCAGGAGCTGCGCCCCGAAGCCCTCGACCACTTCGGACTCGCAAGCGCGCTCAACAACCTCGCGCGCGCGTTCACACGGCGAACGAGCATCACCGTCGACCGACGGATTGACCCTCAGCTCGTTGAGCTCGATCGCAACGTCGAGCTCGTCCTCTACCGCGTCGCCCAAGAGGGTCTGACCAACGTCGCCCGCCACAGCAATGCGACCGAAGCGCTCCTCGCGCTCTCATGTAACGGCGACAGCGTCGTCCTCCAAGTCGCCGACAACGGGCACGGCTTCAACCACCCGCTCCGTGAGGGCGCCGGCCTGCGCGGCATCCGCGAGAACGCCTTGATCGTCGGCGCCGCACTCGCGATCAAGCCAAGCCCGATGGGCGGCCTCGAGGTACGCCTAGAAGTGCCAACGACGAACGCTGGCTGATGCCGATCCCGCAGCTCACGAGAATCCTCGTCGCTGACGACCACGCGCTCGTCCGCCAAGGCGTGAAACGTGTCGTCGATCACGAGCCCGACCTCGCCGTCGTCGCCGAAGCCGCCGACGGCGCCGCGGCGGTCGAACAGGCGCTCGACCCGAGCATCGACCTCGCGATCCTCGACATCAGCATGCCGCGCAAAACCGGCCTGCAGGCAGCGCGCGAGCTCTCCCGCCGACGACCCGAACTGCGGACTCTGATCCTCTCCATGTACGAGAATGAGCAGTTCCTCTTCGAGGCGCTCAAAGCGGGCGCGTCCGGCTACGTGCTCAAATCGGGCGCCGACGACGACATCATCGAAGCCTGCCGCGCCGCCATGCAGGGCCACTCCTTCCTCTACCCCTCCGCTGTCCACACGCTCGTCCGCGACTTCATCGAACGAGCCGACGAGCGCGGAGACGACTTCGACCTCCTTACGCCACGCGAGCTTGAAGTACTGAAGTTGATCGCCGAGGGACACACCTCGAAAGAGATCGCGGCGATGCTCGTCATTAGCGTCAAGACCGTCGACCGCCACCGCACGAACATGCTCGAGAAGCTCGGCATGCGCGACCGCGTCGAACTCACGCGCTACGCGATCCGACGTGGCTTGATCGAGCCCTAGCAGGCGTCCTCGCCTAACGGCTCCGCGAGAAGGAAAAAGCCGTCAACGCCTGCCTCCGTGGGCCGTCGCTGGACTTCGCGACCACGGCCGAAGGTCGCCTCGGACACACCACGAGCCGAGTTCGTCGAAGGCAGACAGTTCGACAACCACAGAGCCGCGGATGGAGCCTTTATGGAGCCCCGGGGTTGCAACCGGCGGCAATCAGCCGCAAATCGATGGGACCGCAGACCGAGAAAATGAGCCAAATCCGTTGCTACCGGCTGTCACGGGTTGCCTGCGACGTTCCATGGTAAGGAGGGGGTCGACGGTTCGAGTCCGTCAGAGGGCTCTACCAAAGCGCCGGAAAGCGGCGCTTTTTCTTTGGGATCGGTTTGCAGGAGCTCCCGTCTGCGGTGGGTATGGAGCCGTATATGGAGCTTTCAGATTCAGAACGGATCCACAACCAGCCTCTGCTATGCAGTAGCCGCCGCGCGCAGGCGCTCGGTCCAGTCCTCACCTCGGTCGAGAAGGGCATCAATGGCCATGATGCGGTACCCCCGGACGTGCTCGATGAACCCTGGCGGCGCGGCCGTGCCTTGACATGTGACCATAAGGTCACATATAGTCCTCCCGTGACCGATGACGACCGCGTCTTCAAGGCACTCGCCGACCCGACGCGCCGCTTCCTGCTCGACCTGCTCTTCGAACGTGACGGCCGCGCGCTCACCGAGCTCGAGTCCGAGCTGGAGATGACGCGCTTCGGCGTCATGAAGCACCTGCGCCTTCTAGAGGACGCGGGGCTCGTGGTCACCCGCCGGTCGGGCCGGGAGAAGCTGCACTTCCTGAACCCGGTGCCGATCCGCCTGATCCACGACCGCTGGATCGACAAGTACCGCGAGCGCCAGGTGTCGGCGCTCGCAGAGCTCAAGACCGAACTGGAGGAGACGGCATGACGACGACGACGACGACCGCGCTCGCGACGCAGGTCTACCAGGTGTTCATCCGCGCGACGCCGGAGGCGATCTGGGAGGCGATCACGAAGCCGGAGTTCACGGAGAAGTACTTCTACGGCTCGCGGATCGAGATCACGCCGGCCGGCCGCCGCTCGTTCGGGCCGGACGGCGAGGTCCGGGGCGACTCGCCGGTGCTCGAGTTCGACCCGCCGCGCAAGCTCGTCCACGGCTGGCAGTCGCTCTACGACCCCGAGCTCGCCGAGGAGGAGCCGAGCCGCGTGACCTGGGAGATCGAGCCGCAGGACGGTGGTTTCTGCAAGCTCACCGTCACGCACGACCAGCTCGAGGGCGCGCCGAAGACCGCCGACAGCGTCTCGGGCGAGGGCTGGATGATGGTCATCAGCGGCCTGAAGACCATGCTGGAGACCGGCAAGGGCCTCACGGACTGACGCGCTGCGCGGCCCGGGCGACCTCGTCGTCGCTCGGGCCGCCGCGCTGCAGCGCCCGAAACGCCTCGAGCATCGCGCGCGCGTCCCGCTTGTGCCGCTTCGCGGCCATCGTGAGCGGCTCGTTGAACGCGCCGCCGCAGTGAGCGCACGGCAGCGACAGCCGGCTCATCGGCGCCGCCGCCTCGCCGCCCGGAAACATGCGCAGGAGCTCGACAATCGTGGTCGAGCCCTTGATCAGCTCGATCGACGGCGGCTCGCGCGCCGTTCCGAGCGCGACGAGCCCGTCGGTCGTCAGTCGAGCAGCGTGGCGGCTTCGGCGATCAGCTCCCATTGGGCGTGCCAGTCGTCGCCGATCGCGGTGAGGACGAGCCATGTCGCGCCGGCGTCGGCCGCGAACCGCTCGGCGGCCTGCGTCGGTGTGCCCGTGATCGGAACGGCGGCGGCCTCCTCGGCCGGGATGCCGTGGCTGTCGGTGCGTGGGTCGGTCGTGTCGGCGTCGAGCAGGGCGATGCAGCCGACGGCGATCTGGGCGGTGTCGGGTAGTCGGCGGGTCGCCGTCGGCGACCCGCTGGGGCGTGGTCACGGAGGAAAACCAGCCCGCGCCGTGGCGGACCGCGCGGCGCAGCGCGGCGGGCGAGTTGCCGCCGATCAGGATCGGCG
>Ga0307278_10000828_pt1 | contig 15256 bp, 11 predicted proteins | sample ER_DNA_117_FD_194482 | JGI IMG/M metagenome (GOLD analysis project Ga0307278, IMG submission 194482) | Bulk soil microbial communities from the East River watershed near Crested Butte, Colorado, United States - ER_DNA_117 | ecosystem: Environmental > Terrestrial > Soil > Floodplain | place... | reverse complement strand
GAAGCGCGCGCGATGACTCGTCGTGGCGGATCGTATTGGAGCACTTCGCGCCAGCCACCCAGATAGGCATGACGGCGACGCCGCTTCGCAGGGAGACCGTCGACACCTACCGGTACTTCGGGAACCCAATCTACGAGTACTCGCTCGCACAAGGCATCGACGACGGCTTCCTCGCCCCGTACCGGGTCCACCGGGTCGTGCTCAGTCCCGACGCAATGGGGTGGTCGCCAGCTCCTCAGCAACTCGACCGGTACGGCCGTGAGATCCCAGAGGGCGTCTACACCACCCGAGAGTTCGAGAGGGTCGTCTCCCTTCTCGAACGGACCAAGGCTGCAGCCAGGCACCTCACCGAGTACCTGAAACGGACTGACCGCTTCGGCAAGACGTTGGTCTTCTGCGTCGATTCCGAGCACGCGGAGCAGATGCGGATGGCACTCCACGAGGCAAACGCTGACCTCACCCGCCAGTACCCGCACTACGTTGCGCGGATCGTCTCTGACGAGGGCGACGTGGGACGCGAGCACCTGAGCAACTTCATCGATCCCGAACGAGAGACCCCTATCATTGCGACCACGTCCAAACTGCTCTCCACCGGGGTGGACATTCCGACCTGCCGCAACATCGTGCTCTTCCGTCCTATCGGCTCAGTCGTGGAGTTCAAGCAGATCATCGGTCGTGGCACCCGGCTGTTCCCCGACCAGGACAAGCTCTCGTTCCAGATCCTCGACTATGCCGGGGCCACCGCGCACTTTGCCGACCCTGACTTCGACGGGCTCCCTGAGCTCGTGACCGAGGAGGAGATCGACGACCAAGGCGCACAGGTAGAGGAGACGGTCGTCGCAACACCCGTGGCACCGTAGACGCCGACCCCGATGACGGGCCAGCCCCGAACAGCGACATCACGCCCGAAGATCTTGAGGCGACCCGAGCGAGAAAGTACTACGTGGATGACAGCCAGGTCTTCATCACGGCCGAATCGGTCTATGTGTTGGACCCAGCCGACGACAAGCTGCGCGTGATCGCCTATGACGACTTCGCAGCAGATCAGATCCGCCGTCTCTATACCTACCCGGATGACCTGCGTGCTCGTTGGCGTACTGTCGATGGGCGAGACGAGATCGTCCAAGAACTGGCTCGACGTGGGGTGACCTTCTCAGAGCTTGTTGAGCGATCAGGGCTAATTGGCGCCGATCCCTTCGATCTGCTGGTACACGTCGCGTGGAACGGCCCGCTGACGACCCGTCGCGATCGGGTGAACCAGCTCAGACGCGGGCAACGGACCTTCCTCGAACGCTTCGCTCCCGACGCGAGAGCCATCCTGGATGCGCTGCTGGATAAGTACGCAGAGCATGGCATCGACCAGCTCGACGACCTTGCTGTCCTGGAAGTGCCGCCGCTGTCGTCATACGGTAGCCCGCTCGAGATCGCCAAACGCTTCGGCGGGCCAGAGCATTTGCGGCGAGCGGTTGAGCGCTTGGGCGACCTCCTCTACGCAGCTTAGAACTATAAGTCCGGATAAGTTCTATGCATAAAGGCTCGACAGAAACTTAACATGTCTGATAGTATCCCGTCGTGCGTAGGGATCCTCTTGAACTCCGGCGAGCCTTGACGCGCATCGCTCGCCATCAGGCCGGCTACTTCACCGCCGCGCAAGCCCTCCATGCGGGCTACTCGTATCCGTCCCAGCGGTATCACACCCAGCGGGGCGACTGGGTCCGGATCGACCGAGGGATCTACCGCCTGCCCGAGTGGCCGGCAACCCAGCACGAGGACCTCGCCCGCTGGACGCTCTGGAGCCGCGGCCGCGGCGTCGTGTCGCACGAGACTGCCCTTGCTGTCCACGAACTCGGGGACGTGATGCCGGCTCGCGTTCACCTCATCGTGCCACCTGGCTTCCGCTCGCGATCCCAGGCGGTCGTCCTTCACGAGGCCCTGCTTGATGAAAGTGATATCGAGCAGTTCGAGGGCTTCGCCGCCACGACACCGCTTCGCTCTATCCTCGACTCAGCCGCAAGTGGTCTGGAGGTCGACCAGCTAGCACGAGTCATCAGCGATGCGCTCGATCGCGGCCTCGTCACGATCGGATCCCTCCGCGTCCGCGCTGATGAATTCGGGCCGGCGGCGGCGCTAGCCATCGAGCGAGCGCTACTACAGGAGAGCCGCTGATGCCCTACGCGAGCGCTGCGGCCCTCCGCACGACCTTGGAGGCGAGGTTGCGGAACCAGGCGCGCGAGCGAGGGATGCGCCCCGACCGCCTGCATCGACGCGCCGTTTTCGAACGGCTGCTTGTACGCCTCGAGGCCGCCCGGTCAGGCCTCTGGGTGCTGAAAGGCGGAACGGCACTCGAGGTCCGCTGGCGGGATCGCGCCCGGGCCACTAAGGACCTGGATCTCGCGGTCCGTGAGCAGCTTGCCGACGGGGAAGCCCTCCGCGCGCTACTGATCGAGCAGCTGTCCAGCGACCCCGACGGCGATGGTTTTCCGGTTCGAGGTCGCGGCTCCTGTCCCGCTCGCTGACGACACTGCGGGGCGGCCAGGGTGGCGTCTGCCGGTTCGTGCCATCCTGGCTGGTCGGGAGTTCGCAGCAATCCGCGTGGACGTAGTCATCCGACCGCAAGAACTTGTCCTCACCGAGCGCCTTCCACTTCCTGGTGCGCTCTCGTTCGCCGGTTTCCCTACGCGGGACGTAGAGGTCGCGGCGCCGGCACAGCACTTCGCTGAGAAGCTCCACGCGCTGACGAGGCGCTGGCCCGATCGGGAGAATACCCGTGTACGAGATCTGGTCGACCTGGTCCTGCTGGTCGAGGACGGCCGGCTCAATCCTGTCGAGGCACGACGAGTCGCTGCCCACGTCTTCGCGACTCGGGAGTTGCACGCTATGCCTCGCGAGATCCCCGACCCACCAGCCTCGTGGATCACCACCTACGCCACGCTCGCCTCCGACCTGGACATGGAGGCGACCACGATCGCCGACGCGATGGCGAGCCTCCGCCACTTCTGGTCAGCCGCCAACGCCACCGATCATCAGGAGAACCGACATGCCGAGGACGAAGGTCGCCCGAATGACCGCAACCGGTAGAAACGAACTGGCGGCCGCCATCAAGGCGGCACGCGACGTGATGCGCAAGGACGCCGGCCTGAACGGCGATCTCGACCGCACCCCTCAGCTTGCCTGGCTGTTGTTCCTCAAGGCGTTCGACGACCTTGAGCGGAAGCGAGGGGTCACCGAACGTCACTTCCGTCCCGCCATCGATGCCCCGTATCGCTGGCGAGACTGGGCTGCCGATCCCGTCGACGGCCGCACGGGCGAGGCGCTGCTCGACTTCGTCAACGGCAAGCTGCTCCCCCACCTCCGCAGCCTTCGAGGCACTGGAGTGCAGGACCCGCGCGACGTCCTCGCCGCGGTGTTCAAGGAGACCTTCAATCGCATGCTCTCCGGCTACCTGCTCCGCGACGTTGTCAACGTGGTGAACCGGGTGGACTTCACCTCTTCCGACGACATACACACGATGGCGCAGCTCTACGAGTCGATGCTGCGCGAGATGCGTGACGCCGCAGGCGACTCCGGCGAGTTCTACACACCCCGGCCGGTCATCCGCTTCATCGTGCAGCAGGTCGACCCCAAGCTCGGGGAGGTGGTGCTCGACCCGGCGGCCGGCACCGGTGGGTTCCTCGTCGAGGCCCTCGAGCACCTACGACCGCAGGTGCAAACCGCTCAGGAATGGCGGGAACTCCAAGCCAACCTGCGAGGAACCGAGAAGAAGCCCCTGCCCTATTTGCTCGGGATGATGAACCTGCTGCTCCATGAGGTCGAACAGCCCAACCTGCGGCGCGCGAACGCCCTTGCCGTCCCGCTGAGCCAGATCAGCGCATCAGCAAGAGTGCACGTGGTAGTCACGAACCCGCCCTTTGGGGGGGAGGAGGAGCAAGGGATCCAGGGCAACTTCCCACCCGCAACCCAGACCGGCGAGACAGCGTTGTTGTTCCTCCAGATGATCCAGCGGTCCCTCAAGCCGGGAGGCCGCTGTGGGATGGTCGTGCCGAATGGCGTCCTCTTCGGCGACGGCGTAGCCGCCCGGGTGAAGCAACGCCTGTTGGAGGAGTGCCATCTGCACACGATCGTCCGCCTCCCTCCGGGCGTGTTCGCCCCGTACACGGCCATCCCTACGAACCTGCTGTTCTTCGATAGGACGGGGCCGACCAAGGAAGTGTGGTTCTACGAGCAGCCACCACCGGAAGGACGAAAGAGCTACTCAAAGACCAAACCCCTGGCCTTCGAGGAGCTGAGCGACTGCCACGCGTGGTGGGGAGGATCAACCCGGAAGGGTCGGTTGGAGACCGAACACGCGTGGCGGGTTTCGATCTCCGACATCGAGAGCGATGGATTTAACCTGGACCGCAAGAACCCCAACCGCCCTGAGAGCCTCACCCACCTACCCCCAGAGCAGCTCGTAGCCGACCTCCTGAACAAGGAGCGTCAAATCCACGACCTGCTCCTACAGATCCAGTCGGAGCTGGCAAGGGGTCCGGAGTGAGTCGCTATCCGCTCGTCCCCCTTGGGGAGGTGCTGACGCCGGTGCGTGACGAGGTGCCGGTCGAACTGGACCATACCTACCGGATGGCCGGCATCTACAGCTTTGGGCGCGGCCTATTCACCCGATCTCCCATCGCCGGTGCCGACACCAAGTACACCACTCTGTTCCGCCTCCACGAAGGCCAGTTCGTCTACAGCCGCCTGTTCGCCTGGGAAGGCGCTCTCGCCGTGGTGACACCGGGGTTCGATGGCATGTACGTCTCGCAAGAGTTCCCGACCTTCGAGATAGACCGAAGGCAGGCAGTACCGGCCTACCTCGCCTGGCTGTGCCGCTGGGACCGCTTCTGGGAATCACTACAGGTGGGGACCAAAGGCTTGGGCCTTCGGCGTCAGCGAGTCCACCCCGACCGGCTGCTTGCGGTCCAGGTCCCGCTCCCATCCCTCGATGAGCAGCGCAGGCTTGGCTCTCTTGGCCAGAGAGTGCACGAGCTGGGCGAGCGCGCCGACCAATCCGCGGCGACCCTGCGCGCACTCGTGCCATCAATGGCCAATGCCGCGCTACAGGGCAATCTTTAACCAACTCAACGACCCCGCCCATCCGGTGACGAACTGGCCCAGCCTCGGGCCGTGACGATCAGGTGGTCGAGGAGCCGGAGGCCGACAATTCGGGCTGCCTCGATGACCTGTGTGGTGGCGCGGAAGTCCTGCGGACTCGGCGTGAGGTCGCCGGAGGGATGGTTGTGTGCGAGGGCGAACGCGACGCCGTCGTTGCGGAGAACGGCATTCAGCACCTCCCGGACTGGCAGCAGCGAACGGTCGACCGAGCCTTCAGAAATCACGACGAGCCGACGCACTCGGTTGCCCGCGTCGAGCACGACCACGAGCACCCGCTCACGCCTGAGATTTCCCAGTTCTCGCTGAGCGACGGCGGCCAGATCATCTATGCGGCGAATGGCGGGCGGCGACTCACCAGCCTCTAGGTGATGCGCGAGCTGGAGTGCCGCGAGCAAGGCGGCCGTCTTGGCCGGCCCCATGCCCCGCCGCGCGGCAAGCTCCTCCGGTGTAGCACTCGCCAGGCTGATGAGGGTCCCGTGCTCCGCGACCAACGCGGACGCCAACTCCACCGCGCTCTCGCCTTGATGTCCTTCACGGAGCACCAGCGCGATCAGCTCCGCGTGGCTCAAGGCGCCCGGCCCCAGGCGCCACAGCCGCTCGCGAGGTCGCTCTTGCTTCGGAAGGTCAGCAATCCGCACCGTCATACCAGCCACGCTAACGCGAACCCTCTGCACACGGCGCTGCCGTCCACAGCGCGGCGGCCCGGGCCACAAAGCCCGGGCCGCCGGTCGTGTGGGAGAGGCTACTGCTCCTCGTAGGTTGGCTGGTAGTCCTCGGGGGCGTAGGTGGCGGGCTCGGCCAGCTCGCCCCCCTCGCCGTCGCCCTCGGCGGGCGCGGGCATCTGGTAGGGGGTGCCGTCCTCGGCGTAGAAGACCTCGCTGCCGTAGCCGTCGTAGCCGCCGCCGAACGCGTCCGCGCCGTAGGTGGGCGGCAACTCCGCCAGCACCGGGTTGACGCTGCGGTAGCGGACCATGCCGGTCCCCGCCGGGATGAGCTTGCCGATGATGACGTTCTCCTTGAGCCCGATCAGGGAGTCGCTCTTGCCCTCGATCGACGCCTCGGTGAGCACCTTGGTGGTCTCCATGAACGAGGCCGCCGACAGCCACGACTCGGTGGCCAGCGCCGCCTTGGTGATGCCGAGCAGCTCGGGACGGCCGTTGGCGGGGGTCCCCCCGGCCTCGAGCACGTCCTGGTTGGCCTGCTCGAACTTGGCGCGCTCGACCAGCTCGCCGGGGAGCAGCTCGGTGTCGCCACCCTCCAGCACCGTGACCCGCTTGAGCATCTGTCGGACGATCAGCTCGATGTGCTTGTCGTGGATGGTCACGCCCTGCGAGGAGTAGACCCGCTGGACCTCCTCGACCAGGTGCTTCTGGGTGGCGCGGATGCCGAGCACCCGCAGCATCTCCTTGGGGTTGGGCTGGCCGTCGATGATCGGCTGGCCGACCTCGATGTCCTGGCCGTCGTCGACCCGGAGCCGCGCCCGCCTGGGCACGATCGCCACCCACTCCTCGCCGTCGTCGGAGGTGACGGTCACCTGCACGCCCTTCTCGACCTGCTCGACGGAGAGCCGGCCGGAGAACTCGGCGATCGGCGTCATGCCCTTCGGGGTGCGGGCCTCGAACAGCTCCTGGACGCGGGGCAGGCCGTGGGTGATGTCCTCGCCCGCGATCCCGCCGGTGTGGAAGGTTCGCATGGTGAGCTGCGTGCCGGGCTCGCCGATCGACTGGGCGGCGATGATGCCGACCGCCTCGCCGATGTCCACCAGCCGGTTGGAGGCCAGGCTGCGGCCGTAGCAATGCTGGCAGACGCCGAACTTGGAGTCGCAGGTCAGGACCGAGCGGCACAGGACCTCGTCGACGCCGTGCTCGACGAGGGCGTCGATCACCAGCTCGTCGATCTCGGTGCCGGCCTCGAACAGCACCTGCTTGCCCTTGCCGGCCGGGTCGGTGACGTTCTCGGCGAGCACCCGCGAGAGCGCCTGGCTCTCGACCGCCCGCGGCCGCACCCACTCGTGCTCGCCCTTCTTGCCGGGGATGGGCCGGCGGACGGCCACGGTGACCGGGATGCCCCGCTCGGTGCCGCAGTTGCCCTCGCGGACGATCACGTCCTGGGTGACGTCCACCAGCCGCCTGGTCAGGTAGCCCGAGTCGGCCGTGCGCAGGGCGGTGTCGGCCAGGCCCTTGCGGGCGCCGTGGGTCGAGATGAAGTACTCGAGCACCGTGAGGCCCTCGCGGAAGTTGGCCTTGATCGGGCGCGGGATGATGTCGCCCTTGGGGTTGGCGACCAGCCCGCGCATGCCGGCGATCTGGCGCACCTGGGTCATGTTCCCACGGGCGCCGGAGGTGGCCATCATGTAGATGGGGTTGAACGGCTCCTGCCGGAAGCGGTCCTCCATGTCCTCGCGGACCCGCTCGGTGGCCTCGGTCCAGATCTCGATGAGCTCCTGGCGCCGCTCGTCGTCGGTGATGATGCCCCGGCGGAACTGGGACTCGACCTTGTCGGCGCGCTTCTCGAACTCGTCGAGGATCTGCTGCTTGTGCGGCGGCTTGAGCACGTCCTGGACGGACACGGTGACGCCGGCCCGCGACGCCCAGTGGAAGCCGAGCGTCTTGAGGCTGTTCAGCACCTCGGCGGTCTCGGTCTGGTCGTAGCGGTCGGCGATGCGCGCCACCAGGCTGGTCAGCTCGCGGCTCTGCAGGGTGTCGTTGATGAACGGGAAGTCGTCGGGGAGCGCCTCGTTGAACAGCAGGCGCCCGACGGTGGTCTCGACCTTGCCGCCGGCGTCGGCGTCGGCGGCCTTGCCTTCGGGCAGGCGGACCAGGATCGGGTCCTGGAGCCCGACCGACTTGAAGTCGTAGGCCATGACCGCCTCGGCGACCGAGCCGTAGACCGGCATCGCCTTCGCGTCGGCGGCCTTCTTCTTGCCGTTCTTCGCCGCCGCGGGCGCGTCCTGCTTGTACGTCAGGAAGTAGATCCCGAGGACCATCTCGTGGGTCGGGATCGCGATCGGGCGGCCGTTGGCCGGCGACAGGATGTTGTTGACCGACAGCATCAGCACCCGCGCCTCGGCCTGGGCCTCGGACGACAGCGGCACGTGCACGGCCATCTGGTCGCCGTCGAAGTCGGCGTTGAACGCCTTGCAGACCAGCGGGTGGATCTGGATGGCCTTGCCCTCGACCAGCACCGGCTCGAACGCCTGGATGCCGAGACGGTGCAGCGTCGGCGCCCGGTTGAGCAGCACCGGGTGCTCGCGGATGACCTCCTCGAGCACGTCCCAGACCTGCGGCCGGGAGCGCTCGACCATCCGCTTGGCCGACTTGATGTTCTGGGCGTAGGAGAGGTCCACCAGCCGCTTCATCACGAACGGCTTGAACAGCTCCAGGGCCATCTGCTTGGGCAGCCCGCACTGGTGGAGCCGCAGCTCCGGGCCGACGACGATGACCGAGCGGCCGGAGTAGTCGACCCGCTTGCCGAGCAGGTTCTGGCGGAACCGTCCCTGCTTGCCCTTGAGCATGTCGGACAGGCTCTTGAGAGGCCGGTTGCCGGGCCCGGTGACCGGGCGGCCGCGGCGGCCGTTGTCGAACAGCGCGTCGACCGCCTCCTGGAGCATCCGCTTCTCGTTGTTGACGATGATCTCGGGCGCGCCGAGGTCCAGCAGCCGCTTCAGCCGGTTGTTGCGGTTGATGACCCGCCGGTACAGGTCGTTCAGGTCGCTGGTGGCGAAGCGGCCGCCGTCGAGCTGCACCATCGGGCGCAGGTCGGGCGGGATCACCGGGATGCAGTCCAGCACCATGCCGAGCGGCGAGTTGCGCCGGCCGATGAAGGCCGACACCACCCGCAGCCGCTTGATGGCCCGCTGCTGCTTCTGGCCCTTGGAGGTGGCGATGACCTCGCGCAGGCGCGCCTGCTCCTCCTCGATGCCCTCGCGCAGCAGCAGGTCCTTGATGGAGTCGGCGCCCATGCCGGCCGAGAAGTACTCGCCGAAGCGGTCACGCAGCTCGCGGTAGTACTGGTCGTCGGCGAGGAGCTGCTTGGGAGCCAGGTCCTTGAACATGTCGAGCATGCGCTCGAGCAGCTCGACCCTGGAGGCCGCCTTCTCGCGGACGTCCTTGAACGCGCGCTCCGCCTCGTTGCGGGCCTTGCGGCGCTGGTCGGACTTGGCGCCCTGGGCCTCCAGCTCGGCCAGGTTGGCCTCGAGCTGGGCCTTGATCTCCTCCTCGCGCTTCTGCTTGTCGACCTCGACCTGCTCGCGCTCGTGCCCCAGCTCGGTCTCGATCCGGGGCAGGTCGTCGTGCCTGCGGTCGTTGTCGACCCAGGTCACCACGTTGGCGGCGAAGTAGATGATCTTCTCGAGGTCCTTGGGGGCCATGTCGAGCAGGTAGCCGAGCCGGCTCGGCACGCCCTTGACGTACCAGATGTGGGTGACGGGCGCGGCCAGCTCGATGTGGCCCATCCGCTCACGCCGCACCTTGGCCCTGGTGACCTCGACGCCGCAGCGCTCGCAGATGATGCCCTTGAAGCGGACGCGCTTGTACTTGCCGCAGTAGCACTCCCAGTCGCGGGTCGGCCCGAAGATCTTCTCGCAGAACAGGCCGTCCTTCTCGGGCTTGAGGGTGCGGTAGTTGATCGTCTCCGGCTTACGGACCTCGCCGTTGGACCACATGCGGATCTGCTCGGCCGTGGCCAGGCCGATCCGCAGCTCGTCGAAGTAGTTGACGTCGAGCAACTCAGACCTCCTCGACCGACGTGGGCTCCCGCCGCGACAGGTCGATACCCAGCTCCTCCGCGGCTCGGAACACGTCCTCGTCGGTCTCCCGCATCTCGATCTCCTGACCCTCGGCCGAGAGGACCTCGACATTCAGGCAGAGCGACTGCATCTCCTTGATGAGCACCTTGAAGGACTCGGGGATCCCGGGCTCTGGGATGTTCTCGCCCTTCACGATCGCCTCGTAGACCTTCACGCGCCCCAGCACGTCGTCGGACTTGATGGTGAGCAGCTCCTGCAGGGCGTAGGCGGCGCCGTAGGCCTCCAGGGCCCAGACCTCCATCTCGCCGAAGCGCTGGCCGCCGAACTGCGCCTTCCCGCCCAGCGGCTGCTGGGTGATCATCGAGTAGGGACCGGTGGAGCGGGCGTGGATCTTGTCGTCCACCAGGTGCAGCAGCTTCATGATGTAGATGTAGCCGACGGTCACCGGCGTCGGGTACGGCTCGCCGCTGCGGCCGTCGAACAGCACGGCCTTGCCCTCGGCGTCGACCAGCTTGCGGACCTCGCCGCCGACGGGATCCTCGTAGGTGCCGAGGGTGGCGGTCAGCAGGTCCTCGATGGCCGCCTCGTTGGCGCCGTCGAACACCGGCGTGCCGAGGCTGAGGCGCGTGTCCTGGTGGGTCTGGTCCTTGGTCCAGCCGGTCTCCTTGGCCCAGCCGGGCAGGCTGCTGAAGGACCAGCCGTGCGCGGCCACCCAGCCGAGGTGCGTCTCGAGCACCTGGCCGATGTTCATCCGGCTCGGCACGCCGAGCGGGTTGAGGATGACGTCGATCGGGGTGCCGTCGGTCAGGAACGGCATGTCCTCCTCGGGGAGGATCTTGGAGATGACGCCCTTGTTGCCGTGGCGGCCGGCCAGCTTGTCGCCGTCGGAGATCTTGCGCTTCTGGGCGACGTAGACGCGCACGAGCTGGTTGACGCCCGGGTTGAGGTCGTCGCCGACCTCGCGGGAGAAGACCCGCACGCCGATGACCTTGCCGGTCTCGCCGTGGGGCACCTTCAGCGAGGTGTCGCGGACCTCGCGGGCCTTCTCGCCGAAGATCGCCCGCAGCAGGCGCTCCTCTGGGGTCAGCTCGGTCTCGCCCTTGGGGGTCACCTTGCCGACCAGCACGTCGCCGTCGCGGACCTCGGCCCCGATGCGGATGATGCCGCGCTCGTCGAGGTCCTTGAGGACGTCCTCGGAGACGTTGGGGATGTCCCGGGTGATCTCCTCGGCGCCGAGCTTGGTGTCGCGGGCGTCGACCTCGTGCTCCTCGATGTGGATCGAGGTGAGCACGTCCTCCTTGATCAGCCGCTCGGACAGGATGATGGCGTCCTCGTAGTTGTGGCCCTCCCAGGGCATGAACGCGACCAGGAGGTTCTTGCCGAGCGCGAGCTCGCCCGACTCGGTGCAGGGCCCGTCGGCCAGGACGTCACCGGCGGCGACCTTGGTGCCCTCGGTGACGATCGGCTTCTGGTTGATGCAGGTGCCCTGGTTGGAGCGCTCGAACTTGCGCATCCGGTAGACACGGGCCGAGCCGTCGGAATGGCGGACGGTGACCTGGTCGGCGGTGACGTCCTCGACGGTGCCCGGCGTGTCGGCGACGACCACGCCGCCGGCGTCGACCGCCACCCGCCGCTCCATGCCGGTGCCGACCAGCGGCGCCTCGGAGCGGAGCAGGGGCACGGCCTGGCGCTGCATGTTGGCGCCCATGAGGGCGCGGTTGGCGTCGTCGTGCTCGAGGAACGGGATCAGGGCGGTGGCCACCGACACCATCTGCCGGGGGCTGACGTCCATATAGTCGACCTCGTCGGGTGGCACGGAGGCGAACTCGCCCGTCTGCCCGATCCCCTGGCCGCTGCCGGCCTCGGCCCTGGTGGTCGAGCGCTGGCTCGACATGCCGGCCGAGCGGCTGCCCTGGCGGACCAGGACCCGGTCGCCGACGAAGTGGCCCTTGGCGTCCACGGCCGCGTTGGCCTGCGCGATCACGTGCAGGTCCTCGTCGTCGGCGGTCAGGTAGTCGACCTGCTCGGTGACGCGCCCGTTGCGGACCTTGCGGTAGGGGGTCTCGACGAAGCCGTACTGGTTGATGCGGGCGTAGGTCGACAGGTTGCCGATCAGGCCGATGTTCGGGCCCTCCGGGGTCTCGATCGGGCACATGCGGCCGTAGTGGGAGGGGTGCACGTCGCGGACCTCGAACCCTGCCCGCTCCCGCGACAGCCCGCCCGGCCCGAGCGCCGACAGGCGACGGCGGTGGGTGAGGGCGGCCAGCGGGTTGGTCTGGTCCATGAACTGGCTGAGCTGCGAGGTGCCGAAGAACTCCTTGATCGCGGCGACCACCGGCCGGATGTTGATCAGCGTCTGGGGCGTGATCGCCTCGGCGTCCTGGGTGGTCATGCGCTCGCGCACCACCCGCTCCATCCGCGACAGGCCGATGCGGACCTGGTTCTGGATCAGCTCGCCGACCGAGCGCAGCCGCCGGTTGCCGAAGTGGTCCTGGTCGTCGGTGGTGGTGGACGGGTCGCCTTCGTGCAGGCGGACCAGGTAGTCGACGGTGGCGATGACGTCGTCGGTGGTCAGCGTGACGGCCTTGTGGGTCTCCGGGTCCAGGCCCAGCTTCTTGTTGATCTTGTAGCGGCCGACCTTGGCGAGGTCGTAGCGCTTGGGCTGGAAGAACAGCCCGTGCAGGAGCTGGCGGCCGGACTCGGCGCTGGGCGGCTCACCGGGGCGCAGCCGCCGGTAGATCTCGATCAGCGCGTCCTCTTCGGTGCGCGTGTGGTCCTTCTCGAGGGTGCCCATGGTCGTCTCGGACTCGCCGAAGCGCTCGCGGATCTCCGCCTCGGTCATGCCGAGGCCGCGCAGCAGCACGGTGACGGGCAGGCGGCGCTTGCGGTCCAGGCGGACGCCGACGGTGTCCTTCTTGTCGACGTCGAACTCCAGCCATGCGCCTCTGGCCGGGATGACCCGGCAGGAGGTGAGCAGCTTGTCGAGGGTCTTGTCGGGCTCCTGCTCGAAGATCACGCCCGGCGAGCGGACGAGCTGCGAGGTCACCACCCGCTCGGTGCCGTTGATGATGAAGGTGCCCTGGTCGGTCATGACCGGGAAGTCGCCCATGAAGACCGACTGGGACTTGATCTCGCCGGTGGTGCGGTTCTGGAACTCGGCCTGGACGTGGAGCTTGCGGGAGAAGGTGTTGTCGCGGTCCCGGCACTCCTCGACAGAGTGCTCGGGCTCCTCGAAGCGGTGCTCGCCGAAGGTCAGGGCCATCTGACCGGTGAAGTCCTCGATGGGGCTGATCTCTTCGAAGGTCTCACGGAGGCCCTCGGTGATGAGCCATTCGAAGGACTGGCGCTGGATGGCGATGAGGTCGGGGATGGGGAGGATCTCGGGGATCTTGCCGAAGGAGAGTCGTGGAGAGGCCGAGGTACGCGGGTCGCTCAACAGGCGTCCCTCCCCTTTCGCGGGAAGCAGGTGTGACGGGGACTGGGCGCGCCAAAAAAGGCGGGCAGGCTGGTCGAAGGCGCGCGAAGACATGCGAAGGAGCAGTGTAGCGCTTCCCTACACTGCCGTCAACGTCGAACTGAGGGTCTGCAGGATCTGCGTGGGCACCTCACTTCGTCTCGTCCGACCGAGTTTGCCGCCGACGCCGTTGCGTGTCAAGGGCTCCACCATGTGCGTAGAGCCCTGACCAGCGGTCGCTCACTTGAGCTCGACGCTTGCGCCGGCCCCCTCGAGCTGGGCCTTGGCCTTGTCGGCCTGCTCCTTGGGCACGCGCTCGAGCACCGGCTTGGGCGCCGAGTCGACCAGGTCCTTGGCCTCCTTCAGGCCGAGGCTGGTGAGCGTGCGGACCTCCTTGATGACCTGGATCTTCTTGTCGCCGGCAGCGGTGAGGACGACGTCGAACTCGGTCTGCTCCTCGACCTCCTCGGCCGGCGCCGCGGCGCCAGCCCCGGCGACCGGCCCGGCGACGGCGACCGGGGCCGCCGCGGAGACGCCGAAGGTCTCCTCGAACTGCTTCACGAACTCCGACAGCTCCAGGAGGGTCATCTCCTTGAAGGCGCCCATGAGGTCGTCGGTGGACAGCTTGGCCATGATGGATGCTCCTTACTGCTCGGATTCCTGGTTCTTGTCGCGCAGGGCACTGGTCATGGTCGCAACCTGGCGGAGCGGCGCGGCCAGCAGGCTCGCGGTCTGCTGCAGCGGGGCCTGGAACAGCCCGGCCAACCTGGCCAGCAGGACCTCGCGGGACTCGAGCGTGGCCAGCCGGCGGACCTCGTCGGCGGCCAGCACCCTGCCGTCGAGCACCCCGCCCTTCACCACCAGCGCCGGGTGGGTGCGGGCGAACTCGGCCAGGTCCTTGGCGGCCTGCACCGGGTCGCCGTGGACGAACGCCACCGCGGTCGGGCCCTGCAGCAGCGGGACCAGGTCCTGGTAGCCGGCCTCCCGCGCCGCGATGCTCGTCAAGGTGTTCTTGAGCACGCGGTACTCGGTCGACGAGCCGCGCAGCGATGCGCGCAGCTCGAAGAGCTCCTTGACGTCGAGCCCCCGGTACTCGGTGAGCAATGCGGCCACCGAGCCTTCCAGGCGACCCTTGATGGCCTCGACCTCGGCGACGTTGCTCGCGCTCGGCACGGCCTCACCTCCCAACGGAAAACGGACGGTCCGAGGACCGCCCGCGCACCATGGAGGTGCTCGCCTGCGCCGGCGCCCCGAGGGGCCTTCGTGCCGTACGGCAACCGGACGGTCTTCGGCCAACGAGGTCCACGTGCGACCTGAACCACCTGGCTGGAAAGGGATCCGGGCGGAGCGCGGGTCGCGCGCGGGGCTCGTTGCAGGGTGGAGGATAGCACAGGGGGTGTGGACAACCTCGGGCGGGGCCGGTGGCGATCGCCTACGATCCGCGCCACGGCCGTATCTCTTTTTGCCACCGGGCGCCTAGCTGTCATAGGGTCCGAAGCAGTCGATCTTGTCACAGTTGACGATCGCAGCATTCGAAGGGGGAGACGATGGCCACACCGGTCATCATCAGCATGCTCGTCGGCCTCCTGGCCGGCGGCGCGTTCATGGCCATCTGGGCCGCCAACCGCATCGAGGAGGAGGGCGCCCGGCAGTTCGACCGGGGCTTCGAGCGCGGCCGCTGGCTGACCGACATCAGCGTCGCGCAGGCGATCGAGGACCAGGACCGCACCCGCCGGGTCGGCCTGCTGGTCGCCAGCGCACGCCCGCCGACCCGGCCGCCCGGCCAGGAGCCGCGACCCTCGTTGCTGGTGCTCCCATGAACCGTTCCGGGTGAGGGTGGCGACGTGGCCGCCGGACTGCTGCTCCTGGCCGTCCTCTTGACGCTCGTGGCCACCGCGGGCGCCGCC
>Ga0307278_10000827_pt1 | contig 15280 bp, 13 predicted proteins | sample ER_DNA_117_FD_194482 | JGI IMG/M metagenome (GOLD analysis project Ga0307278, IMG submission 194482) | Bulk soil microbial communities from the East River watershed near Crested Butte, Colorado, United States - ER_DNA_117 | ecosystem: Environmental > Terrestrial > Soil > Floodplain | place... | reverse complement strand
CGGGTCGAGCAGGTCGAGGAGGCGCACGCCGGCCGGCGGGCCGGTGTGCCGGGCTCCGCGTCGGTCGAGCTGGAGCGGGGCCATGCGTCGGGCGACCGTCCCGCACCAGGCGATCCCGCCGTCGTCGGCGACGACCCCGCCGGTGCGGCGGCCACGAGAGCCGGCCTCCTCCAGCTCGAGGCCGCCCGCCTCGGAGAGCCGGATGCGGGCGCCTAGCTCGGCGGGCTCGTCGGCTCGGCCGGCGGCCAGGCAGACCACGGTGGCTCCGACCTCGGCGGCCCGGTCGAGCAGCTCCCCGACGACCGGCAAGCGTGCTTCGGGAGCCAGCCGGGAGAACCCGTCGAGCAGCACCAGGAGGTGCGGGGCGGCCCACTCGCACAAGGCGCGCTTGCCTGGGGCGCCTGAGGCCCACCGGTCGGGGCCGCTCGCCGACGCGGTGCCGGGACCGGCACCGGCATCGGCACCGTATGACGCGCCGGCGCGGGCGAGCCGCTCCAGCCGGGGGCGCGCCTGGACCTCCAGCAGCGCGGCGAGCCTGGCCGGACCCGAGGCGAGCAGGCAGTCGGGCAGCCCCGGCCCGGCCTCCAGGGACGGCAGGCGGGCGTGCGGCAGCCACTTGAGCCAGTCCCAGGCCGCCTCCCCACCCGCTGTCACCGAGGCCAGGATGCGCAGGTCGTCAGGGGCGTGAACGGCGGCGAGCTGGCAGACCATCGCCCGCGCGAGCGCGCGGACGGGGCCGGGCGGCCCGGTGACGGCCACGACGCCGAGATCGCGGAGCGCCAGCGTCACCGGGACGTCCGCCACCCGCGCTCGGCCGGCGACCAGCTCCTCGGCGGCGGCCAGCAGCTCGGGGTCGTGCCCGGCCAACGGCCCGCCCTGCTCGAGGCGGACCGGGCAGGCCAGGGCGACCGGTCCGCGACCGACCCGGACGGTCAGGAAGTCGTCGTCGCCCGGCCGGCGCTCCCAGAGCCGCGCAGTACGGCCCACCAGCGCGAGCAGCCCGGGCAGGTCCGGGTGCAGCAGCTCGGCGGCTCGTCGCTGGGCGACGGCCACCTGGTCCAGCCGGGACCGGACGCCGTCCAGATAGGCCAGGTAGCGGGCGCGGTCCCGGATCCTGGCGCGACGCTCGCGCAGGCGCGGCGCGAGCCCGGTGGCGACCGCGAGCAGCACCATGCCGGCGACGACGGCGAGGAGCAGCACGCCGCGACGCACGGGGAGCAGGAGGAGCACGCCGACCGACCCGGCGCTGCTCGCGACCGGGAGCAGGGACACCAGCCAGCCGCCTCCCGACCCGGCGGGGTGTGCGGGGGGTGCGGCCACGACGACCTCGACCCCGGCGCCCGGGACGGGTGGGGGATGCTGCCGCGCGGGGCGGTAGAACTCGAACGCCTGGCTGTCCACCCGGCGGACGCTACCGCGCCCGCGCGGCAGCATCCCCCACCCGGCTGGATCTGTGGACAACCGGGGCCGGCTGCGGCGCACGCATGCCGCGCCGACGGCCAGAATCGGCCCGACGGCTCGGGCCCGCCTGGCGGCGGGCCGTCTGTCCATTCCGCGCGGCAGGTTCGCCCAACGGCTGGGGCCCGCCTGGAGGCGGACGGTCTGTCCAGTGCGCGCGGCAGGTTCGCCGGGCGGCTCAGGGCAGCATGATGGTCTGGAAGGCGTAGGGCTCGCGGCGGAAGCCGAGGCGCTCGTAGAGGGCGACCGCCGCGGTGTTGAAGTCGTTGACATACAGCGACAGGGTCGGGTGGCGTTCGAGCGCAAGCGTGCAGCAGGCCGCCATCGCCGTGGTGGCCACCCCCCTGCCGCGGAGCTCGGGCGGGACGTACACGCCCTGGATCTGGGCGGTGTGCTCGCTCGCGCAGCCGACGTCCATCTTGAACACCAGCTTCCCGCCCAGCTCGTGGACGTAGGTCCAGCCCCGCTCGGTGAGCACCCGGACCCGGCGCCGGTACCCGGCCGGGTCGCGGGCCAGCGGGTCCTCCCCCATCTCCTCGTGGTACATGGCGGCCGACAGGTGGAGCACGGTCTCCTCGTCGGACCGGGTGGCCAGCCGGGCCCTGCCCCATGGCCGGGGGCTGCCGGCGGGGCCGACGGATGGGCCGGCGGCGAGCTGCCCCGGACCCAGGGTGTAGACGTACTGGGTGGCGCGCACCTCGCGTGGGCGCGGGTAGGTGCCGGCGACCAGCCGCCACAGCCGCTCGATGGCGTCGCGCTCCCCGACCAGCATCCGGGTCGGGGCCGGGCCGGAGGCGGCCGCCGCCAGCGCGTCGCACACGGCCGGGTCGTCGACCGCGGGGACCACGTTGGGGCCGAGGTGGAGCACGCCGTGAAGCCTGGCGTGGCCGTCGAACGCGCCCCAGAGCGGGCTCCAGCTGGTCGGGCCGAGGGCGCCGTCGTTCAGGATCCTGCTGGCGATGAACACGTCCCGGACCGGGTTGCGGCCGAGGAAGTCGAGCACGCCCGCCTCGTCGTTGCGGCCGAGCGCCCGAAGCTCGAGGCCGGGCGGCGCCGCCTCGCTTCGCACCCGGGCCTGGCGCATCTACCCGCGGACGACCTCGGCCGGGCCCGACTCGGCACCGCCCGCTCTGAGCTCCTCGGCGAGCGTCTTGGCCTCGTGCATGAGGGCGTCGACGATCTCGTCCTCGGGGACCGTGCGCACGACCTGGCCGTGGCGGAAGATCTGCCCCTTGCCCTTGCCCGAGGCGACGCCGATGTCGGCCTCCCTGGCCTCGCCGGGGCCGTTGACGATGCAGCCCATGACCGCGACCCGCATCGGCGCGTCGATCTCCCCCATGCGTTCCTCGACCGCGTTGGCCAGCTTGAACACGTCGACCTCGGCCCGGCCGCAGGAGGGGCAGGCGACCAGGTCGAGCTTCTTGGGCCGCAGGCCGAGGGCGCCCAGGATGGCGTTGCCGGCCTTGACCTCCTCGACCGGGGGGGCGGTGAGCGACACCCGGATGGTGTCGCCGATGCCCTCGGCGAGCAGCGCACCGATGCCGACGGCCGACTTGACGATGCCGTCCTTCGGGGTTCCGGCCTCGGTCACGCCGAGGTGGAGCGGGTAGTCGCACCTGGCCGCGAGCAGCCGGTAGGCGGCGATCATGGTGGCCGGGTTCTGGTGCTTGACGGAGATCTTGACGTCGCCGAAGCCGACCGACTCCAGGATGCCGAGCTCGAACATGGCCGACTCGACCAGCGCCTCCGGGGTCGGGCCGCCGTGCTTGGCCAGGATCTCCTTCTGCAGGGACCCGGCGTTGACGCCGACCCGGATCGGCACCCCGCGGGCGGCGGCCTCCTGCGCGATCAGCTTCACCTTGTCGTGCTTCTTGATGTTGCCGGGGTTGATGCGCACGCCGGCGCAGCCCGCCTCGAGTGCGGCCATCGCGTACTTCCACTGGAAGTGGATGTCGGCCACGACCGGGACGGTCGAGTGGCTGGCGATGGCGGGCAGCGCCGCGGCGTCGTCGGTGTCGGGCACCGCGACCCGGACGATGTCGCAGCCCGTGGCGGCCAGCTCGGCGATCTGCTGCAGGGTGGCGTTGACGTCGGCCGTCTTGGTGATCGTCATCGACTGGACGCTGATCGGCGCGCCGCCGCCGACCGGCACCCCGCCAACGTGGATCCTGCGAGAACGGCGGCGCCCCACCCCGGCTGCCAGGTCGGTCATCTCGAGCGGGAAGGCCACGGAAGCGAGCTCCTTTGCCGGGCCCAGACCCCGAGCGGGCCCGGGCGGTTGCCACGTGCTCCTTGAAGTTGCCACGTGCTACTTGAACGGGTTGGCGATCGGGTTGGTGATGTCGAGCCAGACCAGGCTGACGGTGAGCATGACGAGCAGGATGACGATGCCGGCGGCGACCGGTGCCACCTTGCGCAGGTCGACCGCGCGTCCGGTGGCCTTCTCCCAGAGGAGGAAGCCGAGGTAGCCGCCGTCCATCGGCGGGATGGGGAGCAGGTTGAACAGGCCGACGAAGACGTTGAACTGGATGAGCAGGAGCAGGAAGGCGATCCACTGGTTGGCCGCGATCGCGTAGCCGGCGAACTTGGCGATGCCGACGATGCCGTACACCCCGCCGCCGCCCGCGCCGTCACCGCCGCCGGTGCCAGCGCCAGGCTCGGGCCCGCGGAGACGCTCGAGGAGCCCGGGGCCGATCCTTGCCAGGCCCTTGACCGAGCCGGTGACCAGCTCCCAGAACAGCGACCCGGTCTGTTGGACGCCCGTGGCCGGCCCGAGCCGGCGCTTCTCGGCCGAGCCCTTGACGCCGAGGAACCCGCGCGTCCTGCCGTCCTGCTGGTACCGCACGGGCGTGAGGGTGGTGGTGCGCCGCTCGCCGCCACGTTCGTAGGCGACCTGCACCGGCCGGCCCGCCTTGTCGGCGAAGGCGGTCCGCAGCTCGTCGAACCCGTCCACCGGGCGGCCGTCCACGGCCACGACGCGGTCGCCCGCCGCCAGCCCGGCGGCCTTGGCCGGCGCCTCGACGCCGTTCGGCGCGGTGGCCACCACCTCGCTGATGCGGGTGGTCACCGTGTCCAGTCCGACCGCCACCAGCACGAGGTAGATCAGCAGCAGCGCGACCAGGAAGTGGGTGATGGACCCGGCCGAGAGCACGATCGCCCGCTGCCAGGCCGGCTTGTTGCGGAACTGCCGCTCCGGCGGGGTCGGCTCGGGCTGGGGCGGCTCCGGCTCCAGGGTCTCGGCGGCCACGGTGCCGGTGCTCGCGCCGGGGCGGGGGGTCAGGTGCTTCGGCTGGGGCCGGCCGCGCCGGTCCTCCTCCAGGAAGTTGCCGTCGCTCTCGTAGGGGCTCATGCCCGCGATCTTGCAGAAGCCGCCCAGCGGCAGCGCCTTGAGGCCGTACTCGGTCTCGCCGCGGCGGAACGACCAGACGGTCCTGCCGAAGCCGAGGAAGAAGCGCTCGACCTTCATCCCGAACAGCTTCGCGGTCACGAAGTGGCCACCCTCGTGGAAGAAGATGGCCAGCATCAGGGCGAAGACGAACAGCAGGATGCCGAGCAGGCTACTCATGCGATCTCCCGGGTGCGGAACAGTCCTCGACCAGTGTACGGGCCAGGTCGCGAGACCACTGCTCGGCGCCGAGAACGGCGTCGAGGTCCAGCTCGGCGGGCTGCTCGTGCTCGGCCAGGACCCCGGCCACCACCTCGGCGATCCCCGGGAAGGGCAGGCGCCCGGCCAGGAACGCCGCCACCGCCTCCTCGTTGGCCGCGTTCAGCACCGCGGGCGCGGTGCCCCCGGCCCGCCCGGCCTCCACGGCCAGCTCGAGCAGCGGAAAGGTGACCAGGTCCGCGGGTGCGAACTCGAGCGTGACCGCTCTGGTCCAGTCGATACGCCCGACCGGCTCGGCCGACCGCTCGGGCCAGCCGAGCGCGAGGCCGATCGGCAGCCGCATGTCCGGCATGGAAAGCTGCGCGATCGTGGCGCCGTCGGTGAACTCGACCATGGCATGCACGATGCTCTGCGGGTGGACGACGACCTCGATGCGGTCGAAGGGGATGCCGAACAGCAGGTGCGCCTCGATCACCTCGAGGCCCTTGTTCAGCAGCGTGGCCGAGTTGACGGTGATGACGGGGCCCATCGCCCAGGTCGGGTGGGCCAGGGCCTCGGCGGGGGTCACCTCGGCCAGCTCGGCCGCGGTCCGCCCCCGGAACGGCCCACCCGACGCGGTCACCAGCAGCCTGGCCACCTCCCCGGCCCGGCCCGCGCGCAGGCACTGCGCCAGCCCGGAGTGCTCGGAGTCGACCGGGACGATCTGGCCCGGCCGGGCCAGCCGGGTCACCAGCGGCCCCCCGACGATGAGGCTCTCCTTGTTGGCCAGGGCGAGCCGCCGGCCCGCCCGGAGCGCGCACAGGGTCGGGCCGAGCCCGACCGACCCGGTGATCCCGTTCAGCACCACCTCGGCCCCGTCGCACGCGGCCAGGCTCGCGACCGCCTCCGGGCCGACCTCGAGGCGGCAGCCGGGTGGGAGGTCGCGGGCCAGCTCGGCCGCCTGGTCGGGGTCGACCAGGGCGACCACGGCCGGGCGCAGCTCGCGCGCCTGCGCGGCCAGCAGGGCCGCGGAGCGGCGCGCAGCCAGCGCGACCACCCGGAAGCGCCCCCCGGACCCGCGCACCACGTCAAGGGCCTGCACCCCGATGGACCCGGTCGACCCGAGCACCGCCAGCCCGGTCCCGCCGCTCACCCGGCGGCTCCCTGGGACGGCGCCGGGAGGGCGACCGTGCGGCCGGGCCGGCCGGCCGTGGTGCGGAGCTGGCCGCAGGCGGCGTCGATGCCGGTGCCCCGGTTGGCCCGCACGCTCACCGGCACGCCGGACTCGGCCACCGCGTCGCGGAACCGGCGCACGGCCGAGCGGGACGGCGCCGAGAACCCGGTGCCCGGGGTCGGGTTGTAGGGGATGACGTTGACGTGGGCGGCGTGCCCGCCGGTGCCCGGGACCCGCAGGGGCGCCAGCAGGCGGCCCAGCCTGCGGCCCTGGTCGACGCTGTCGTTGACGCCCCGCATGAGGGCGTACTCGAACGACACCCGCCGCCGGGTCGCCTCGACGTAGCCGCCGACCGCGTCGAGCAGCTCGGCGATCGGCCACGACCGGTTCGCCGGCACGAGCCGGTCGCGCAGCTCGTCGTCGGCCGCGTGGATCGACACGGCGAGGTTGACCGCGAGCGGCTCGGCGGCCGCCCGCCGGATGCCGGGCACCAGACCCACGGTGGAGACGGTGATCGCGCGGGCGGACAGGCCAAAGCCCTCGTGCAGCCGCCGGGCGGCGCCCCAGGTCGCGGTGGGGTTGGCGAACGGCTCGCCCATCCCCATGAACACGACGTTGGTGAGGTGGACGGGCGCCGAGGGGTGCGGCCGCAGCCCGGGGAGGGCGGCCCAGACCCTGGCCACCTGCTCGACCACCTCCCCGGTGGACAGGTTGCGGGTGAACCCGAACTGCCCGGTGGCGCAGAACGTGCACCCCATCGCGCAGCCGGCCTGGGTGGAGATGCAGACCGTGGCCCGCCCGGCCCGCCCGGCCCGCCCGGCCCGGCCGCTCCCGGGCGCCTCCCAGTCGTCGGGGTCCAGCGCCTCTCGCCGGGCGTCTCTGACCTTCGCTCCCCCGGCGTCGCCGGCCTTAGGCGGGTAGAGCATCAGCACCGACTCGACGCTGTCGCCGCCCCCGAGCCCGAACAGGAACTTGTGGGTCCAGCCGCCGTCCCCAGCCTGGTGGCGCCGCGGCTCGAGCCCGGTCCCGGCCAGCCGCTCCGACAGCCGCTCCCGGAACCCGGCGGGCAGGTCGGTCATCCCGCGCGGGTCGGTGACCCGGCGCCGGTCGAGCCAGTGCCCGAGCTGGCGGGCCCGGTAGGGGGGCTCGCCGGACTCGGCGACCAGGGCCGCCAGGTCGGAGGGGGCCAGGTCGTAGACGGAGCGGAGCGCGCTCACGACCTGCCGACCAGCGAGAAGAGGGCCAGGACGTAGTAGAGGGCCGGGGCCATGAACAGCAGCGCGTCGATGCGGTCGAGCATGCCGCCGTGGCCGGGCAGGATCGAGCCCATGTCCTTGACCGCGAGGTCGCGCTTGAGCATCGACTCGGACAGGTCCCCGAGCGGGGCCGCCACGCAGGCGACCGCGGCCAGGGTAAGCCCGGAAGGAAGCGTCCATGGCTGCCACAGGGGCAGCGCGAAGGCGCCCACGGCCAGGCAGACCAGGGTGGCGCCGGCCGCGCCCTCCCACGACTTGTTCGGCGAGACGTGGGGCGCGAGCGGATGCCGTCCGATCAGCACGCCGGTCGCGTAGGCGGCGGTGTCGTAGGCCACCACGACGAGCGCGTAGCCGATGACCGCGCCGACGTAGTGGTCGGCCCGGCTGACGACGAGGGCGAGGTGGGCGGCGAGGAACGGCACGTACAGCACGGCGAACACGGTCGCGGCCACGTTGCGGGTGACCTCGGTGCGCCCCGGGTCCACGAGGTACCAGAAGAAGGCGCCCAGCAGCGCCACCATCAGCCCGAACGACAGGGCGGCTGGCCCCTTGGCATAGGCGCCGACGACCAGGAGCACCGCCATCGGGAACACCACCGGGCGGGCCGGGCTGGTGGCCCTGGCCCGCAGCACGTTCACCAGCTCGACGAGGGCGAGCAGGACGATCCCGAGCAGGAACGCGATGAACACCGGGGGCGAGAGCACCAGGGCGGCGATGAGCGCGCCGCCGAGCCCGGCGCCGGTCGCGATCGCCAGGCGGAGGTTCCTGCCGGCCGCCCGCCTGCGCCGCGGGGCAGTCCCGTCAGCCGGCACGGGACCTCCGGCCGGGTCGAGCGGCGGGTTGTCAGCCACGACGCGCCCGCCCCCGGTTCCCGACCACGAGCACCTCCTCGCCGGCACCTGCAGCGCCGGTCAGACCTCGAGCAGCTCCTGCTCCTTGTGCTGGAGCATGCTGTCGACCTCGGCGACGTACTTGTCGGTCACCTGCTGCAGGCGCTGCTCGGCCCGGCGCAGCTCGTCCTGGGAGATCTCCGCGTCCTTCTCCAACCGCTCCAGTGCGTCCTTCTCGTGCCTGCGGACGTTGCGGATGCTGGTGCGCGCCTCCTCGGCCCGGTGCCGGGTGAGCTTCACGTACTCCTTGCGGCGCTCCTCGGTGAGCGGCGGGAACGACAGCCGGATCACCTGCCCGTCGTTGGACGGGTTGATGCCCAGGTCGGAGTTGCGGATGGCCTTCTCGATGGCGGCGGTCGCGTTGCGGTCGTAGGGGGCCACCACGAGCAGGCGCGCCTCCGGCGCCGAGATCGAGGCGAGCTGCTGCAGCGGGGTCGGGGTGCCGTAGTACTCCGCCGTGAGCCGGTTGAGCAGCGCCGGGTTCGCCCGGCCGGTGCGGATGCCGCTGAACTCCTCCTTGGCCACCTCGATGGCCTTGCGCATCTTGCTCTCGGCCTGTTTCAGCGTGTCCTCGATCATCCCTGCTCCCCTCTCCCCTCGTCCTCGCCGCCGCCCTGCGACTGGGTGACCAGGTCGCCGGCCATCGGGCCGACGACGGTCCCGATCGGCTCACCGCACACCGCCCGTCGGATGTTGCCCTCGGTGAGCAGGTCGAACACGATGATGGGCAGGCCGTTGTCCTTGCACAACGACAGGGCGGTGCTGTCCATCACCTTCAGCTCGCGGCTGATCGCCTCGAGGTAGTCCAGGCGGGAGAACTTGCGCGCCGCCGGGTGCTTCCTGGGGTCGGCGTCGTAGACGCCGTCCACCCCGTTCTTGGCCATCAGGATCGCCTCGGCGCCGATCTCGAGCGCGCGCTGCGCGGCCGTGGTGTCGGTGGAGAAGTACGGCGCCCCCATGCCGGCCCCGAAGATCACGATCCGGCCCTTCTCCAGGTGGCGCACGGCCCGCCTGGGGATGTAGGGCTCGGCGATCTGGGTCATCTGGATCGCGGTCTGGACCCGGGTCACCACCCCGTGGCGCTCGAGCGCGTCCTGCAGGGCCAGGCAGTTCATGACCGTGCCGAGCATGCCCATGTAGTCGGCCCGGGCCCGGTCCATGCCGGCCGCCTCGGCGGCCGTGCCGCGCACGATGTTGCCCCCGCCGACCACCACGGCGGTCTGGACCCCGAGGTCGACCACCTCGACGAGCTCGCGGGCCACCCGGTCGACCTGGCCGAACCCCACCCCGAAGCCCTGGTGGTCCGCGAACGCCTCTCCGGACAGCTTGAGGAGCACCCGGTCGTACATCGGCTTGTCATGCTCGAGGTCGGACACCTGCTCGTCCCCTGCCATCACGAAGGCCATCCGTTCCTCCTGTCCCGGCCGTGGCCGCGAGCCCGAGCTGGCGACGGTCCCGTCGTGGCTGGCCACGCGACCCGAGCGGCCTTTGGACCCCTCGCGGCCTGCGAGACCGGCGCCATCCCCGTTCTGCGTGCGGTACCCGGCCGGGTCAGGCGCCCTCCCCGACCTTGAAGCGGGAGAAGCGCCGCAGCACCAGCTTCTCACCCACCTTGGCGGAGTATCCATCAAGCAGCTCGTGAATCGTCTGGCTGGCGTCGCGCACGTACTCCTGCTCGAGCAGGACCACCTGCTTATGGAAGTCGTTCAGCTTGCCTTCGACGATCCGGTCCACGATGTGGGCGGGCTTGCCCTCGGCCTGCTTGGCGTAGACCTCCCGCTCGCGCTCGAGGACCTCGCTCGGCACGTCCTCGCGGCTGACGTAGGCAGGGTCGGCCGCGGCCACGTGCAGGGCGATGTCGCGGGCGAGCGCCTGGAACTCCTCGGTCTTGGCCACGAAGTCGGTCTCGCAGTCAAGTTCGACCAGCACGCCGAGCTTGGGCGGCAGGTTCGGATCGGGGGTGTGCAGGTATGCGTCGACGACGCCCTGGTTGGTGGTGCGCCCGGCCCGCTTGCCGGCCGAGGCGAGGCCCTTCTCGCGCAGGATCGTCTTTGCGCGCTCGAGGTCGCCTCCGGCGTCCTGGAGCGCCTTCTTGCAGTCCATCATGCCGGCGCCTGTGGCGTCGCGGAGGACCTTGACCTGGGCGGCCGTGATCTCCATCTGGTGGTGCTCCTTACGTTCTGGCCCGCTCCGGCACCGCCGTCGGTGCCGGAGCGGGGTCGCGATCGAGGTTGGCTGGCCGCCCGGGACGATGGCCGGGACGGACGGGTTGGTTCAGGCTCGAGGCTGGTGCTCGTCGGTGGTCGGGCCGGCGGCCACGTCGACTGACTCACCCACGTCGGCGGCCTGTGAGGCCGGCGCAGCCTCGGTCCCGGTCCGGGTCTCGGGCGCGGCGTCGGCCTCGGTCTTCGGCGAGGCGTCAGGCTTGGGCGAGGTGGCGGCCTTCGACCCAGCCGCCGGCTCGGCCCCGTCCGCCTCGAGCAGCTCGCGCTCCCACTCGGCCAGCGGCTCCTCGTCGACGGGGCTGGCCGCCATCGGGGTGCCGCCCTCCCTGGCCCCGGCGTCGCCGCCGCCGCCGTACACGCTGCGCAGGCGCAGCCCCTCCGCGACCGCGTCGGCCACGATCCGGGTCAGCAGGCTCCCAGCCCGGATCGCGTCGTCGTTGCCCGGGATCGGGTAGTCCACCTCGTCCGGGTCGCAGTTGGTGTCGAGGATGGCGACCACCGGGATGTTGAGCTTGCGGGCCTCGGTGACCGCGATGTGCTCCTTGCGGGTGTCCACCACCCAGACGGCGGCTGGCAGACGGGTCATGTCCCGGATGCCGCCCAGGTTGCGCTCCAGCTTCTCCTTCTCGTGCTGGAGCTTCAGCACTTCCTTTTTGGGCAGCACCTCGGTGGCACCGGTGCTCTCCATCGCCTCCAGCTCCTTGAGCCGCTGCAGGCGCTTGTAGATGGTGGTGAAGTTGGTCAGCATCCCGCCGAGCCAGCGGTAGTTCACGAACGGCATGGAGACGCGCTCGGCCTGAGCCTTGATCGACTCCTGGGCCTGCTTCTTGGTCCCCACGAACAGCACGTTGCCGCCCTTGGCGACCGTGTCGCGCAAGAACGCGTAGGTGGTCTCGATCGACGCCGCCGTCTTCTGCAGGTCGATGATGTAGATCCCGTTGCGCTCGCCGAAGATGAAGCGCTTCATCTTCGGGTTCCAGCGCCGGGTCTGATGGCCGAAGTGGACGCCGGCCTCGAGCAGCTGGCGCATGGTGACGACTGCCAAGGTGATCCTCCCCTGGTCGACTCGGTTGGGCCTCCGCCCGCTTCTGGCCCACGGTCGTCGGTCGTGGGGTTGCCGGGTGACCCGACCCGCTCCGCTGAGGGAGCGGGCACCGTTCGGTTGCCCGTCGGCAGGCGTGCGTTGTAGCCCGGGATGCACCCAGGCCCGACCGGACGATAGCACAGCACCACCCAACCCGGCTGCCCGGCTCGTCCGGATCGGGGCCGCCGCTCAACGGCCGCCGGGTGCGGTCAGGGGCGCCAGCCGCGCCGGCCCGCGGCCGGGCAGGTAGGGCAGGGGGTCGACGTAGACGCCGTCGACCCGGAGCCCGAGGTGGAGGCCGCCGCCGTGCCCGGGGGCCAGCCGGCCCACCGGGTCGAGGGCGTCGAGCACCTCGCCCCGGGCCACCAGCACCGGGGCGAGCGGCCCCACGGTGACCACCACCCCGGGGTCGACCTCGACGCTGGCCCACCCGGCCCCCGCCACCGGACCAGCGAACACGACGCGCCCGGCCGCCGGCGCCCCCACCGGCGACCCCAGCGGCGCGCCCAGGTCGACGCCCCGGTGCCCGGCCCCGTACGGCCCGGCAGGCGCCTCGAACCCGCGCACCACCGGCCCCCGCACCGGCAGCCGCAGGACCGGCACCCGACCGCCGCGTGGACCCGGCACCTGGACGCCGGGTGGACCCGGCCCCTGGGCCGCCACAGGCGCCGAGCTCGCGGCCAGCGCGGACGGCAGGCTGGCCACGGCCGGGACGGCGGCCAGCGCCAACGCGAGCGCGGCAGCCACCCGGGCGACCCGCCGGCGGCGGGCGGGACCGGGACCATGCAGCGGCACGGCAGCCTCCAAGCGGCACGGTCGAGGCCGGAAAGGCGGCCGGCCTCACGGGGGACCAGATGGCCGCAGGCTACGACCCCCGCCGCCGCCCCGGCAGGGCAGCACCCGATCTGTGGACGGCGGCCCGCCTCGCCGGGCTGAAAGCCCGCCCGGTCCCGGGGCCGCTCGGACCCGGACCCGCCGGAAGCCCCGGCCCGCTGGCCCGCCGGAAGCCCTCGCCGGCCCGTCCCGCTGGCCCGCCGGAAGCCTCCGGCGGGTCCGGGCGGCCCCCGGCCCGCCGAAACCCCCCGGGCGGCCCCCAGCCCCCGCCTGGCCCTGCCGGCGGGCCCGCTGCCAGGAAGCCGCCACCAGCCCCGGGGCCGGGCCGGGACCGGTCAGCGCACGTCCTGCATCTTGCCGCGGAGCTGCAGGACCGCCTTGGTGTGCATCTGGCACACCCGCGACTCGGTCACGCCCAGCACCTGGCCGATCTCGGCCAGGGTCAGCCCTTCGTAGTAGTACAGTGTGATGACGATCTTCTCCCGCTCGGCCAGCCGGTTGATCGCGCCCGCGAGGATGCTCTTCATCTCTTCGGACTCGAACACCGCCTCCGGGTCCTCGGCCCCCTTGTCCTCCAGCGTGTCGACCAGGCTGAGCCGGTCCCCGCGCTCGGAGCCGACCGTGAGCAGCTCGTCCAGGGCCACCACCGAGACGAACGAGATCTGGTTGAAGATGTGGTGCAGCTCACCGGTGGAGATCCCCAGCTCCTGCGCCACCTCCGCATCGGTGGGGCTGCGGTGCAGCTGGTTCTCCAGCGCGGCGTAGGCCTTCTCGACCTCGCGCGCCTTGAACCGCACCGACCGGGGGATCCAGTCGATCGCGCGCAGCTCGTCGATGATCGCCCCTTTGATGCGGGAGATGGCATAGGTCTCGAACTTGATGCCCCGGTCCAGGTCGTATTTCTCGATGGCGTCGATAAGGCCGAAAATTCCGTAGGACACCAGGTCCGCCTGCTCGATATTGGGCGGCAGGCCAACCGATACCCGCCCCGCCACGTACTTCACCAGGGGCGCGTAATGGAGAATAAGCCGCTCACGGGCGTCCGAGGACACCTTCAGCTTGAACTCCTGCCACAGCCGTTCAACGGACGACGGCTCGTCCAAGAAGCCCCCCCTAGCTATGACGACGGACGGCCGCAAGCGAACGTCCGTCGTTTCTGCCCCCCCGATCCGCCACCGCGGTCCGAAACGGCGCGCCTGCCCTCAGGCGCGTGGATGGGCCTGCTCGTAGACCTGGCGGAGTCGTTCTTTCGACACGTGAGTGTAGGTCTGGGTCGTGGTGAGGGCAACGTGCCCGAGCAGCTCCTGCACCGCCCGCAGGTCCGCCCCGCCCTCCAGCAGGTGGGTGGCGAAGGTGTGCCGCAGCGTGTGCGGGCTGGTCCCGGGCGGTGCCACGCCCACCCGGTACCGCTCGAGCATGCCGCGCACGTCCCTCGGGGTCATCGGCCGGCGCCGCCGGTTGAAGAACAGCGCCCTGCGGTCCACCTCCCCCGCCGCTGGCAGCAGCGCCGACCGCGCCTTGCTCAGGTACTCGACGAGCGCGGCCCGCGCCGGCGCGCCGAACGGCACGATCCGCTGCTTGGCGCCCTTGCCCAGGACCCGCACCGCGTCAGCGCCGAGGTCGAGGTCATCCAGGCCAAGCCCGCACAGCTCCCCGACCCGCATCCCGGTCGCGTACAGCAGCTCGAGGATGGCACGGTCGCGCAGCCCCACCGGGTCGACCGGCTCCGGCCTGGCCAGCAGCTCCTCGACCTGACCCTGCTTGAGCACGACCGGGAGCCGCCTGGGACCGCGCGGCGTCCCCAGGTCCGCGGCCGGGCTGGCCGCCACCAGGCCCCTGCGGGCCAGGTACTTGAAGCACGCCCGCAGCGCCGCCCCCTTCCGCGCCATCGACGACGGAGCCAGCCCCCGGGTCCGCAGCAAGGCGAGGAACCGGCGGAGCAACAGCGGCTCGACCCGCGACGGCTTGGTCACCCCGGCCCGCGCCGCGAACCCGAAGAACTGCACGACGTCGCGCTCGTAGGCGGCCACCGTGTTGGGCGACAGCCCGCGCTCGTCGCGCAGATGCGCCACGAACAGGTCGACCGCATGGCGGATCTCGGGGGCGAGGTCGTCGCGCGTCCCGCTCACAGAGATCCCCCTCAGCTCGGCCACACGGGCGCCGGCTCACCGGCGGGACAAGCATAGCCCGCGTCATCCGGACCACGCGGTCACAGTGGCGAGGGTCAGGCGAGCGTTCGACTCAGCCGGACACAACCCGCTGGCCGGGTCGGTGTGGATCAAGCACCGGAGTCCCGTCCGTGGCCCGGCGGCCCGTCGAGCGGCAGGGCCACCGCCTGCAGCCCCCCGGCCAGGCGGCGCACGAACCCGGCCAGCTCCAGCTCGACCACGGCGGCGGCCAGTGACGTGGGCGGCAGGCCGGTCAGTGAGGCCAGCCGTGCCGCCCCCATCACCTGGCCGTCGACCAGCACGTCGAGCACCGCCCGGGCCGTCCGGCCGGCGCACGGCGGCCAGCGCCGCCGCGGCAGCCCGCCCGCCGGGCCGGCGGCGGGGAGCTCGAGCTCCTCCAGCACGTCGTCGATCCCGCGGACCAGGGTCGCCCCGTCCCGGATGAGGTCGTTGCAGCCGGCCGCGCCCGGGTCCCAGGGCGCGCCGGGCACCGCGAGCAGGCGCCCACCGCCCCGGCCCCCGGCCGCCTGCGCTGTGATCAGGCTTCCCGACCGGCCCGCCGCCTCGACCACCACGACCGCCTCGGCGAGCGCGGCGATCAGGCGGTT
>Ga0307278_10000826_pt1 | contig 15297 bp, 10 predicted proteins | sample ER_DNA_117_FD_194482 | JGI IMG/M metagenome (GOLD analysis project Ga0307278, IMG submission 194482) | Bulk soil microbial communities from the East River watershed near Crested Butte, Colorado, United States - ER_DNA_117 | ecosystem: Environmental > Terrestrial > Soil > Floodplain | place... | reverse complement strand
TGCGCGGGCGCCGGGCTCGGCCGCCGTGGCCGCGCGGCTGGGCGGGAGGCAGCCGACGTTCGCCCAGCGGCTCCTCCCCACGATGCTACGGAGAAACGGCGGTGCCGAGGGAGTCGGCGCCTCCGAACTTGGGGGCGCCCTTCTCGTAGAAGACGTCGAGCTCGGTGATGGTGAAGCCTGCGGTCGTCAGCAGGTCGACGACTGGCCGGGTGAGGTGGCACCCGCCGAAGAGCCGCTTCTGCACCGGCTCGAGGCGTCGTTGCCAGCGGCGTACCCGCTCGTCAGGGGCCAGTCCGTGCTCGACGAAGTACAGGGTGCCTCCGGGCTTGAGGACGCGTCGCAGTTCGCGCAGGGCGGCGCCTGCGTCGGGGACGGTGCACAGCGTCCAGGTGGACAGCGCGGCGTCGTAGCTGTCGTCCGCGAAGGGCAACGACTGGCCGTCCAGGGCGGACCACTGCACCGGGACGCGGCTCGCCCTGAGGCGCTTGTCGGCCAGCCTCCAGCCCACCTCGGAGGGCTCGACCGCGGCGACCCGGGTGACGGCCGCCGGGTAGAAGGGGACGTTGAGTCCCGAGCCGAAGCCGATCTCGACGACGTCCCCCGCCAGACCCTCGCAGATCCGGCGTCGCAGCGGTTCGACCGTCTTGGTGCCGCAGGCGAGGTCGACGATCCGCGGGAGGACTCGCTCCTTGTAGAGGCCCATGACAGTCTCCTAGCTGCAACGATGTTCGTTCGGTTGTCCTCAACGCCAGTCTTCGGGAGCAGGGGCCGGCCGTCATGAGGCGTTCACCTCATCTGGGGCTGGGCGTGTCCGCGGAAGGCCGCTGCTATGCGGGCTCGAAGTTGCCCATCAGGCCGTGCTGGGTGGCGAACAGCGTCGCGGCGGCGCGAGAGGAGACCCCGAGTTTCGAATAGATGTGCTCCACGTGGTTCGACACCGTCTTCGGGGTCACCACCAGCCGCTGCGCGATCTGCTTGTTGGAATCGCCGCGGGCCAGGAACCCCAGGACCTCGACCTCACGCGCGGTCAGCCCGGCTGGCCATTCGCGCCGCGCGGGCGCGCGGCGGCCGGCGGCACGCAACACGGCGTGCACCGCCTCGCCGTCCAGTCGGCCGGCGGTGGCCTCGGCCCGCAGCTCGCGGGAGGCCCGGTCGGGATCCAGCGGCGCCCGGTGCGGGCGGGGCTCGGTCATGGCGTGGTAGACGTCGGCCGCGGCCAGCAGCCGGTCCGACGGAGTGAGCGCGGCCGCGGTCAGGCCACGCGGGTAGCCCGAGCCGTCCAGGCGCTCGTGGTGGCGCGACGCGATCTGACGGACCCGGTCCAGCGCCGCCACGCGGGTCAGCATGCGATCTGTCAGGTACGGGTGCAGGCGTACGCGCTCGAACGCGGCCTGCGTGAGCGGGCCCGGCTTGTCCCAGATCGTGTTGGAGACGCCGAGCCGGCCCAAGTCGTGGATGAGGCCCGCGCGCCGCACCGTGACCACGTCGTCGCCGGACAGACCCGACAAGCGCGCCGCCTCGCCCGCGAGGTTCGCCACCCCGCGCGAGTGGCCGGCCAGATACGGGGACTTCAGGTCGACCAAGTCGGCCATGGCCTGCAGGACCTCGTCCAGGTCCGGCCCCGCGACCCGGCGAGCCGGCCCGGGCTCGGCGTCGAGCACGGCGTCCCAGCTCGAGGCCTCGTCCAGGCCGTCCAGCAGCTCCCACGCGTGCTCGCGGAACAGGTCCGCGACCGCGGGGTCGAACAGCGTCCCCCGATGCTTCCGGACGATCCTCCGCGCCGCCTCGACGCCCTGGCGGCGGCTGAACACCTCGACCGGACCGGCGAGCTGCACGAGCCGGGCGGGCAGGCAGATCTCCTCACCCCGCAGGTGGCGGGGGTGGCCCTTGCCGTCCCACTGCTCGTACGCCTGACGAATCGCCAGACAAGCCGCGCCGTCCAGACCGATCCGACCGGCGAACTGCGCGCCCAGCGTCGAGTGCGTCGTCAGGAACGTGACCACCTGCTTCTGCCCCACCACCGGGAAGGTCGCAACCCGCTTGGCGCGCTCCACGCCACCGCCGTGCGAGCCGATCCGTCGCAGCAGGAACGAGACGGTCTGCGCGGTGCTCATGCCGAGCAGCTCGAACAGGTCTCCCTTGAGGCTGATGTCGTCGCCGAACCACCTCGCCTGCTCAGCCGCGTCAGCATGGCAGTAGACGTTCATCAACAGCCCGAGGTAATAGGTCGCCTCCCGGTCGCGGTCGCCGGCAGCGACCAGGTCGGCTAGCCGCATCGCGATCACCGTCTGGCGCATGCAGTGTTCCATGGGCTGTCCCAGCCCCAGATCAGCGGCGTAGGACAGCGTCGCCACCAGCTCCGCGATCCGGACGCCGCCAACCTCGAGCCGATCAGACATCACGGAAGTCCACGGTCGTGTCCTGTGGCCGCCGCCCAACCGCCGCCATGACGGGTGCGACCCGGCTAGCGTAGCGCCTCGACGGGCCCCCGGGCCGTCGCTGGCACGACAGCTCGAGGCTGGGCCTCAGGCAGGCGGTGATCGCGCGGCACCAGATCCTGCCGTACCCGGGTGGCCTTCGGCGTGCCTGAGATCCTCGGCCTGCTCGCGCTGTTCTGGCGGCTCGACCACGAGCCCGCCTGGGCGCTCGGTTCGTCATGCCGGCGGCGACGTCTAGCTCGCACCCGTCGCCGCCGCTACCAGCGCCGACACCATGCTCAGAGGTTGCCAGCAACCCTCATGACGGAGCGGGTGGGTTCGGCGACCCGGTCATGGAGTCCGCGGCGTCCATGCCAGGTGACCGTGCCAGGGCGCGGACGCGGAGCGCGAGCGCCACCACCCCGGCGGAGAGGAGCATGATCGCCGCGCGTTGCAGGTAGCCGCCGCCCGCCTTCCGCTCGAGCGCCGCGTAGCCGACCAGGACGGCGAGAAACAGAAGGCCGAAGAGGACACTGGGCCGAGCCAGATCGCGCCAGCCGTCCGCGCGGCGCATGCGGGCCGCGAGGGCGAACGGGGCTGCGACCGTCGCGACGGCGCTGATCGCGCCCACCGCGAGGTGGATCGTGCCGTGCCAGGAGCCTGCGGCGGCCGTGGCCGTGCAACCCGGGTCTGCCGCGCGGCAGTCGAGCCGGAAGAACACGTCGGAGAGGTTGTCGAGGCCCATGAGCGACGCCGCCAGGAGCCATGCCCCGAGCGCCGTCCCCCGGTCCGGTACCGCGAGTGCCGGGCGGAGCACGACGAGCGCGAACAGGACGGTGAGCGCTCCGGCGATGGCCTGTGCGATCAGCATCACCCACGGATACTGAGCGGTCAGTGCGGCGAGGTCGCTGACGTCGTGCCGAGCGACCGAGTAGCCACCGGCTTGCAGCGCGCCGGCCAGGAGCCACCCAAGGTTGAAGACCACCACACCGGCGATGGCCCCCCATGCCAGCCAGGTCGCTCGAGCGTCGAGCCGCGTGGGCATGCCTACCATCGTTCCCTCCTGTTCGTCAGCAGGGTAACGGTAGGCACGACGATGTCGGCGGTCATGGGGTGTTCGCCTCATCATTCGGGCCGGGCCGGGTCGCCCGCCGGGCACAGCTCGAGCGCCGCGCGGTAGTGCCTGACGGCCCTGGGCCCTGACCGAGGACCTGCCCGAGCCGTCGTCCGACGCGCCTGCTAGCTTGGTTCCCCGCATATGCATGCGATATACCTTCGTGCCCGGGCAAACCTGGGTTATCGTGGCAAGCTAGACAAGACGTGCGATCGGCGACAAGGGCGCGCTCATTAGGTTGTCGAAATCCGGCGAACCTGGCGATCATCCCGGCGCTCGTCCGCCGGTGCCGCGTCGCGCCATTCCCCGGCCGGAGGTGCGCCGGCCGGCATACACCCCGCCCAAGCCGGCCGCCTGGCTGCGCGAGGTGGTCGCCGCCGCCAGGGCGGAGCTGGAAGCGGCGCCGCCGGCCCTGGCCCAGGTCGACCTCGGTCCCGCCCGGCCGGAGCCGCCCGAGCCGGCGCCCGGCGGCGCCAGGTACCGGGTCGACCTGCGCGGCGCCCAGGTCGACGCCGGCGCCCTGCGCGACCTCCGGCTGGTGCCGGCCGGCGACCCCGGCGCGGCGCAGCCGGTCACCGAGGTGGTCGAGCAGCGGGGCGCCAGCCTCGTCGTGCTCGGCCCGGCCGGGCCAGGCGAGCTGCGGCTCTCCGCCACCGTGGACCCGGCGGGCCCGCTGCGCGCCCTGGCCGGCGCTCTGGAGGCGGTGGCCGATCCGGGCCTCGCCGAGCGCTTCGAGTCCGGCGTCCTCGACCCGCCGCCGGTCACCGTCCCGCCCCGGCCAGGGCTGAGCCCCGAGGAGGCCGCCGCCTGCGCCGCGAGCTGCGCGCCCGGGTTCAACCTGGTCTGGGCGCCCGTCGGGACGGACGCGACCCGGGTGGTGGCCGAGACGCTGGCCAGCCTCGCCGGCGCCGGCCGCAGCGTGCTGCTGGTGTCGACGGTCGCCGCCGCGGTGGACCGCGCTGTCCTGCAGGCGGCCGAGCGGCTCTCCGCGGCGGTGGCCGGCCGGCTCGTCCGCGTCGGCCCGCCGAGCCTCCCCGAGGTTGCCGGCCATCCCTTCCTGCCGCTGGCTCGCGCCCGCGAGCGCCGCGCCGAGCTGCACGGCGAGCAGGCCGGCGAGCTCGACCGGCGCATCGCCGCCCTGCGCGCCGAACCCGACCAGCTCGTCCTGGAACGGGCGGAGCGCCTGCTCGCACGCTTCGACCAGCGGGCCTACGTGCGCGCCCGCGCCCTGGTCGACGACGCCGACGCCCTCGCCGGCCTGGAGCGGCGGGCCGAGGAGCAGGAGCTGGCGCTCGGCGCCGCGAGTGCCGAGCGGGAGCAGGCCCGCGCCGCCCTGGAGCAGGCCGAGGCGGCGGTCGCCGAGGCGGGCGAGGCGCGCGACGCCTACCGCGAAGTCGACCGCATGGAGCGCGACATGGGCACGCTGCAGGAGGAGCTGGGCGAGGCCAAGGACCGCGTTCGCGAGCTGCTGCAGCAGCTCGAGGCGTCCCGCAACGCGGTCGAGGACTTCGGCCGGCTCTCACCGGTGCGCAGGGCCACCCGGCTGGGCACGGGCGGCCGCGTCCGGGCCGCCCGCCGTGAGGCCGAGGCGGCGCTGCTGCCGGCATGGGAGGCGGTGGTCGGCCGCGAGCGCGCCGCCGCCCAGGTGGGCGAGCGGATCGAGCGGGAGCAGCGGCGGGCCGGGTCGATCTCCCGCGAGGAGATCGACCGCCGCGAGCAGGCCCACGCCGCCGCCCGGGAGCGGCTGCAGGCCGCCGGCCTGGCCGAGGAGGAGCGGGAGGGGGCGCGCGCCGCCGTCCGCGCCGACCTCGAGCGGGCGCGCCAGGTCCCCGGGCCGGGCGAGGAGGACCGGCGCCTGGTCCTCGCGGCCGAGGAGCAGGGCCTGCCCGAGCTGGCCGCCCGCCACGACGAGCTGCGCGCCGCCGCCCGCCTCGGCAGCGAGGAGCTGGCCCGTCTGGTCGCCGAGCGCGAGCGCCTGAGCGCCGCCGCGGCCACGCTGGCCGCCGCCACCGTGGCCGCGGCCACGGTGGTCGCCACCACGATGGACCGCCTCGCCGCCGACGAGGCCGTGCGTGGCCGCCAGTACGACCACGTGGTGGTGGACGAGGCCGCCGCCGCGCTCCCGCCCGCCGTGGTGCTGGCAGCGACCCTGGCGCGCCGCGGCGTGACCCTCGTCGGCGACCCGCTGCAGGGCGGCCCGGCCAGCGCCCTCGAGTCCGCCAGGCCCGCGTCCGTGCCGGTGGCGCGCTGGCTGCTGCGCGACTGCTTCAGCGTGCTCGGCCTCGACCGTCCCGAGCGGCTGGCGGCCCGGCCAGGCTGCAGCGTCCTCGCCCCGGTCCGGCAGCTCGGCCCGGCAGCCACCGAGCTGGCCAACCGGGTCGCCTACCAGGGCCGCCTGCCGGTCCCCGAGGAAGAGCGGCCCGGCGCCGACGACGGCCTGGCCGAGCTCGTCCTGGTCGACGTCGCCCCCTTCGGCGAGCTGGCCCGCATCCGGACGGCCGTGCACAGCGCCCGCCGCGAGTGGTGGCCGGTCGGCGCCCTGCTGGCTCGGGCCATCGCCACCCACCACCACGACCTCGGCCAGCCGGTGGCGCTGATGGCCCCCTACGCCACGCAGCTCCGCCTGGCGGAGGCGGCCGTGCTCGACGCCGGCATGGACGAGCGGGTGGAGGCCGGGCTGCCGCAGCGCTTCCAGGGCCGGCGCTTCGAGGTGGCCGTGCTCGACCTGGTCGAGGGCGGCCGCGAGCCCGGCTGGCTCGCCGGCGCCCGGCTCGACGGCACCCGCCGCGAGCTGCGGGGCCTGCGCCTGTTCAACCTGGGCACCACCCGGGCCGAGCGCACCTACCTGCTGGCCGACCGGGGCGCGATCGAGCGGGCCGAGCACGGCCCCCTCGCGCACCTCCGCGCCCTCTGGGACGAGGGGCACGTCGGGGTGGCGGGCGCCGGCCGCTTCCTGCCGCTGGAGCGGTGGCCGGCGGCGGGGGAGGCCGCGCTGCCGCCCGTGCTCGCGCTGGAGGGCTCGGACTTCTTCGCCCGCCTCGAGGCGGAGCTCGCCGCCGCCGCGAGCGAGGTCTGGGTGTGGAGCCCGCAGCTCGCCACCCGGCCCAGCCCGGTGCTCGGCTGGCTGGGGGACGCGGCCGCCCGCGGCTGCCAGGTGACGGTCTTCGTCAAGCCGCCCCACGAGCACCGGCCCAACGACGATCGGCGCCTCGGCGCCCTGCGCGCCGCCGGCCTCACCGTGGTGGCGATCTACGGCGTGGCCGAGCGCCAGGTGGTGATCGACCGGCGCCGCTGCTTCATCGGCAACGTGAACGTGCTGGCCACCCCGCACGAGCGGGACGAGGGCATGGTCCTGGTCGAGGGCGGGCGCTTCGCGCGCGCCCTGCTCGGCGTCGAGCAGGCCGAGGCGTTCCGCGCCGCCCCGAGCTGCGCGTGGCACCCCGCCGCACGCTGCTACGCGCAGTACTACCGGCGCGGCCGCGAGCGGGGCTGGTTCTGGACGTGCCCCTGGTGCGGCGAGCGGCGCCGCCTCGTCCTCCCCGCCGATACCGCGCCCGCTAGCAGTTGACGGAGTCGATCGTAGCCGGCCGGCGGGGTCCGTAGGGCTCAGGTAGCGGAGCGGTAGCCCCCCGGTCTCGGGAGCAGTTGGGGGGTCCGGGGGGCTCAAGTAGCGAAGCGGTAGCCCCCCGGTCAGCAGCGTGTGCGAACCTGTCCGGCATGCACGACGAGCGTGGGCCGGTCCGGCCGAGCGGCGAGGTGGTCGCCGGCGGCGCGCCCGTGCCCGCCGCCGACCTCGAGGCGCTCGGCATCCTCCACGCCGACCTCGACTCGTTCTACGCCAGCGTCGAGGTGCTGAAGGACCCCGTTCTCGCCGGCCGGCCGCTGCTGGTCGGCGGGATCGGCCCGCGGGGGGTGGTGACCTCCGCCTCCTACGAGGCGCGGGCGTACGGCTGCCGCAACGCCATGCCGATGGCGCGCGCCCGTAGCCTCTGCCCGCAGGCGGTGGCGCTGCCGCCCGACTTCGCCGCCTACCGGCGCTACTCCAGGCAGGTGTCGCGCATCTTCCACGACGTCACCCCGCTGGTGGAGCCGCTCTCCCTCGACGAGGCGTTCCTCGACGTGGCCGGGGTCCGGCGCCTGTTCGGCGACGCGGTGTCGATCGCCCGGCTGCTGCGGGCGCGCGTGGCCGGCGAGCTCGGCCTGCCGCTCACCGTCGGGGTGGCCGCCAGCAAGTTCCTCGCCAAGCTGGCCTCCACCCGCGGCAAGCCGGACGGCCTGCTGGTCGTCCCGCCGAGCCGCAGCCTCGACTTCCTCCACCCGTTGCCGGTCGCCGCCCTCTGGGGCGCCGGCCAGGCAACCATCGCGGTGCTGGCCCGCTACGGCCTGCGCACCGTCGGCGAGGTGGCGCGCACGCCCAGGGCCACCCTGGAGGCCGCGCTCGGCGCGGCCGCCGGTGCCCAGCTCCACGAGCTGGCCTGGGCGCGCGACCCGCGCCCCGTGGAGCCGTATGAGGCGGCCAAGTCGATCGGCTCCGAGGAGACCTTCGCCCACGACATCGACGACCCGGAGGCGCTCGCGCGGGAGGTGCTGCGCTGCGCCACCCGGGTCGGCCGGCGGCTGCGCGAGTCCGGCCTCGCCGGCCGCACCGTCACCCTCAAGCTGCGCTACGCCGACTTCAAGACGATCACCCGCGCCCGCACCCTCCCCGACCCGACCGACGTGGACGCCGAGATCCACCGCGTCGCCGCCGAGCTGCTGCGGCGCCTGCGACTCGGCCGGGTTCCGGTGCGCCTGGTCGGCGTGACCGTCTCCAACCTGAGCGACGCGACCGCGCCGACGCAGCTCCGCTTCGGCCCGGAGCGGCCCGGCTGGGAGGCGGCCGTGCGCGCCGCCGACGCGGTGCGCGCCCGCTTCGGGGACGGCGCCCTCGACCTCGCCTCGCTCGCCGAGGCGCCCGACGAGGCCTGACAGGCGCTACGCTGGCGGCCCCCATTCCCGCACGAAGTGCAGCGAGGTGGGGCACCGGCGCGCGCCGGCTGGCCTGAGGAGCGACGGAGGAGCGACGGGCGAGGCCAGCTGGTGTAGGAGGTGGCCCGCCGCCGCCGCGCCGGCTGGACTGAGGAGCGACGAAGGAGCCACAGGCGACGAAGGAGCGACGAGGGAAGCCGGCGCACAAGGCGGCGGCGGGCCACCGACGTTTCAACAAGGGAGGCAGCGCATGCCCGACAGGGTCCTCTATCAGGTCGAGGACCGGGTTGCGACGGTCACGATGTCCCGGCCCGAGAAGCTCAACGCCATGGACCGTCAGACGTTCGACGAGCTGCGGCGCGCCGCCCTCAGGGCCGCCGAGGACCCGGAGGTCGGCGCGGTGGTGGTCACCGGGGCCGGCCGCGCCTTCTCCGCGGGGCTCGACCTGGCCGAGTTCGCCGCCATGGCCGAGGTCGACCACGCCGAGCAGGTGATCGGCGAGCTGCAGCGCGCCATCGGCGCCTTCGACCTGCTGCCGAAGCCGGTGGTCGCGGCCGTCAACGGCCTGGCGGTCGGTGGTGGCCTGCAGCTCGCGATCGCCTGCGACCTGCGCCTGGCCGCCGCCTCGGCCCAGTTCGCCAGCTGGGAGATGCGCTGGGCGATCGTGCCCGACCTCGGCGGCACCGAGCGCCTGCCGCGCCTGATCGGGCTCGGCAGGGCCAAGGAGCTGGTCTTCACCGGCCGCCAGGTCGGCGCGGCGGAGGCCGAGCACATCGGTCTGGTCAACCGCGTCGTGCCCGACGCCGACCTGCCCCTGGCCGCCAAGGAGCTGGCAGCCGGTCTGGCCAGCGGCCCCACCCTGGCGCTCGGCATGGCGAAGCAGTTGCTCAACGAGTCGTTCGACCGCGGCGTCAGCGAGGGCCTCGGCGCCGCCCGCCGGGCGCAGCGCCTCACTCTGGCCTCGGCGGATCACCGCGAGGCGCGCGCCGCCTTCGCGGAGCGGCGGCCGCCCCGCTTCAGCGGCAGCTGAGAAGCGCGCCAAACCGGTGCCGTCACTGTTGTTGGTGCCCCCACACCCCGGGTACACTCGCATTCGTCACCAACGGCCACGTCCCGGACGGAGCGTTGCGATGCCCCTGTCCGATCACGAGCAGCGCATCCTGGCCGAGATCGAGCGGCGCCTGCTCGAAGAGGATCCAAAGTTCGCCCACCACGTGGGCTCGACCTTCCAGGCGCACCTTTCGCGGCGCCTGAAGCTCGCCGCCCTCGCGTTCGTGGTGGGTCTCGTCGTGCTGGTCGCGGGGTTCGCCAAGAACGTCGGCCTCGGCGTCGCCGGGTTCGTGATCATGCTGGTGGCGATCTTCGAGTTCGTGCGCACGCTGCGGCGCCGGGCCTCGGTGGAGCGCCCGGGCGCGGCCAAGGCGGCACCCGAGGCGCCCTCCTCGTCGCGGCCGTCGTCGCCGTCCCGCGGCATCGAGTCGTGGTGGGGCAAGATGACCGAGCGCTGGCGCCAGCGCTGGGACGAGCGCGGCGGCCCACCGCCCCCCTGACCCGACAACCTCGCGCCCCGCCTCGCCGGCGGGGCGCTCTGCTTCCTGGCCCGTGGCTCAGCGGTGCAGCGCCGGGACCTTCTTCTCCTCACTCGGCGCGCCGCCGTTCTGCCGGCCAAGGAGGGGCACCACCAGGTGCGGGGCGATCAGGCTGCGCGGGCTGAGCACGGCCGCGACCCGGCGCCTCCAGCCGAGGCGGGCGGCCAGGCGGGCGCGGGCGGCCCGGGCGAGCCGGCGCGCCCGGTGGGCCTCCCGCTCGCCGGTGCCGTCGGCGGCGTATTCGGCCGTCACGTACAGCTCGGTCAGCTCGTCCAGCGGCTCGGCGGCGGCCTCGTACTCGGCCGCTAGCCGGGCCGCGTAGGCGTGCGGGGTCTCGGCCGGACGGCGGCCGATGCCGGCATCGCCCGCCCAGGCGGCCACCTCCCGGTAGGCCTCGGCCACCGCGTCGCGCGGGCGGGTCCCCGCCCGCCGCCGGGCCAGCAGGTTCCGGGCCGCCTTCACCAGCGGCACGGCGGCGACCAGCACGACCAGGGCGAGCGGGACCAGCACCAGCGGCCGCCGCAGCAGCCCGCGGTCGCGCGCGCGGCTTCCCAGCGCCGGGTTGAGCGCCGGGTCCGGGAGCTCGCGCTGCCTGGACAGGGTCGACGTGGTCGCGCCGGTGGAGCCGGTCTGCTGCCCCGCGGTGGTCGGCGGGGTGGTCGGGACCGGCGCCTGGACCGGGACCTGGGAGTAGCCGGGGACGTCGACCTGGTCGGGCCGCGGGGTGGGCTCGAAGCGCACCCAGCCGACGTCGTTGAACCAGATCTCCGGCCAGGCGTGGGCGTCGCGGGTGGTGACCTCGAAGCGGTCGCCGACACGCCGGCCGGAGGTGAAGCCGATCGCCACCCGGGCCGGCAGGTGCACCGCGCGGGCCATCACCGCCATGGCGGAGGCGAACTGCTCGCAGTAGCCCCGCCGGACCGAGAACAGGAAGCGGGTGAGCTGGTCGCTGCCGCTGGAGAGCGACTCGACGTTGAGGTCGTAGGTGAACTGGTCGGAGCGGAGGTAGCGCTGCAGGGCGAGGGCCTTCTGGTACGCCGTCGGGGCGCCGCGGGTGAGGTCCTCCGCCTGCCGCACCACGCGCGGGTCGACGCCCTCGATCCGCAGGTAGCCCTCGCCCGGCTCCTGGGAGTAGTCCTGGTCGCGGAAGAGGTCCTCAGGCAGCGGCTGCGGGATGGCGGAGAGCACCTCGTAGCTGAAGCCCCGGCGGAAGCGGTTCTTGGTCGCCAGCCCGCGGTTGACCGTGTTCTGGTAGATGCGCCGGCCGGCGTCGACGCTGACCGGCGCCGCGGCGGCCGGCAGGAACGCGCCGCTGCCGCTGCCGGCGAGCTGGTCGATCTCGTAGCGCTGGGTGAGCCTGGCGATGCGCGCGTTGCGCGACAGGTCGAGAGGGGACTGGCCGGGGCTGAACGGGGTCAGGTCCTCCAGGCGGCTGGACGGGTACCACCTGGTCCCGTCGAAGCGGTCGACCGTCAGCAGGCGCCAGTAGTCGCCGGTGGCGGCCTCCACGGTGAACATGCGCGACTCGCGCACGGCGCGCAGGCGGGTGCGCAGGGAGACGAACGGGTTAATCGACACCGGCGCGTCCGAGGCGACGCCGGTGCGGTAGTCGAGCAGCGGCGCCCGGTTGTAGCCAGGCAGCAGCCAGGGGAGGAACAGGCCGGCCGCGCAGGCCGCCACCGCCAGCCAGCGCCCGATGCTGGCGGCCGGGGTGGAGGGCAGGCGCCAGCCCGAGGCCGGCCGGGAGCGGGTGTTGGACACCCAGCGGCCCCAGGTGGTCAGCCGCGCCCGGCCCTCGGTCAGCAGCACGCCGGCGGTGCCCAGCAGGAACCACAGCGCGTACCAGCCCGGGCTGGTGTTGCGCACGATCGCCGGGAAGACGAACAGCCCGAGCGCGGGCACGACCGCGAGCAGCGGCTGCCTGGCGCGGAAGGTGAGCCCGTCCGCCGAGGTCGCCACCGCCCACGCCCCGGCACAGGTGATCAGCAGGAACTCGCGGGTGACCTCGACCGGGGCCGCCTCGTCGACCACCCCGCGCAGCGCCACCCGTGCCCCGTCGGCCATGGCCCGCAGCGTGCCCGGGGTCGGCACCACCAGCCACAGGGTGCGGGGGAACAGCAGGATCCCGGCGACCACCACGAAGCCGGCGGCCATGGCCGCGAGCGAGAGGAGCTGGCCTGCGCCGGCGCGGCGCAGCAGGGCCGCGAGGCCGACCGCCGACATCATGGTCAGCCACGTCGGCAGCCACCAGGCATTGCCCCCGTAGAGCCGGCCGACCGACAGCGAGGCGCCGGTCAGGAGGCCGACGAGGGCGATCGTCTGCGCGACGTCGGTGTTGCGCGCCCCAGCGGAGCGGTCAGGCGTTGCCATTGATCTTCCAGTCGGTCGGTGCGGTTCAACGCGGCGGTGCGCCAGCCGGCGCGTTCCAGCATCGTGGCCGCGCCGGCGGCCCGGGCGTCGCCGGCGGCCAGGTCACGGGCTGCCAGCCCCAGCCAGGTGTCGGCCCTGACGAGCAGGGCGAGCGCGCCCCCGAATCCGAGCCGGGCGCGCGCGAGCACCGAGGCCTCCTCCGGGTCGGGGACGGTGAGCACCGCCAGCATCAGCCCCTCGCCGGAGAGGCGGGCGAGCTGGTTGGCGAGCGGCACCAGCGACTCGCCGCGGCTCGGGCCGACGGTGGCGAGGAAGTCGAGCAGGGGAGCGGCCTGGTCGCTGCCGGTGGGCGGCTGGACGCGCTCGCCGCTGTCGGTCACCAGGGCGAGCTCGTAGCCGGAGCGCGCCAGGCGCACCACCATCGAGGCGGTCGCCGAGATGGTCCGCTCGAGCGAGGAGTGCTCGCCGTGGCCGTTGTGGGCGTGGCGGCGCAGGTCGACGGCGAGCAGGGCACGCGCCCGCCAGGGCTGCTCCTCCTGCCTGATCATCAGCTGGCCCCGCTTGGCCGACGAGCGCCAGTGCACCTTGCGCAGGTCGTCGCCGTCGCGGTAGTCGCGGGTGGTGTAGAACTCGTCGCCGCGGGTGAACAGGCGGCGCACCCGCGCCGCGGAGGCGCTGGCGAAGTCGCCGCCCATCCCTGGCGCCGACAGCCCCTCGACCTTCGGGTGGATGATCACCTCGGAGGTGCCCGCCACCTCGGAGGTGACCTGCGCCAGCCCGAACGGGTCGAGCAGCCGCACCGACAGCGGGCCGATGGTGTAGCGGCCACGGCTCATCGCGGTCAGCTCGTAGTGCAGCGTCTCGCGGTCGCCGCCGGCGATGCCGGGCACCACGAAGCGGGCAGCCGGCCCGAACTGGTAGGGGAGCAGGTCCTCGAGCAGCAGCACGCCGGTCTCGAAGCGGGACGGGTTCTGCAGCCGCACGGTCGCGGCGATGCGGCTGCCGACGCTGGCCCGCAGCGGCCGCACCGTGCGGACGCAGGCCAGCCGGTAGCGGCCGAAGCGCACCACCAGCCACGCCCCGAGCGGCAGCACCAGCGCGGCGACGGCGAGCATGAACAGCTCGGGCACGCCGGTGAGCACGCCGGTGAGCCACAGCCCGACGGCGGCGGCGCCGAACCCGAACGCCCTCGGGGTGAAGGTTCGCCAGCCCACGGGTGCTATCCCTCGCCGCGGCCGCGGATCGGGATCGGGACCGACTCGAGCAGCTCGGCGAGCACGTCGCCGGTGTCGCGGCCGACCATCTGCGCCTCGGGCGCGAGGATCAGCCGGTGGGCGAGGACGGGCAGGACCAGCGGCTTGATGTCGTCGGGGATGACGTAGTCGCGGCCGGTGACCGCCGCGGCGGCCCTGGCGGCCCTGAGCAGCGCCAGGGCGGCCCTCGGGCTGGCCCCGAGGGCGAGGTCGCCGTGGTCGCGGCTGGCCCGCATCAGGTCGACGATGTAGCGCTTCAGGCTCGCGGCCACGTGCACGGTGCGGCAGCTCTCGATCATCCCGGCGATGGTGGGGGCGTCGGCCACCGGCGAGATGTCGTTGAGCGAGGAGGTCCGGCCGTGGGTCTCGAGGATCTCGATCTCCGAGTCCCTGGTCGGGTAGCCGATCTCGAGCTGCAGCATGAAGCGGTCGCGCTGGGCCTCGGGCAGGGGATAGGTGCCCTCGTGCTCGATCGGGTTCTGGGTGGCGACCACCATGAACGGCACGCCCAGCTGGTAGGTCACCCCGTCCATGGTGACCTGGCGCTCCTCCATCGACTCGAGCAGGGCGGACTGGGTCTTGGGGGAGGCCCGGTTGATCTCGTCGCCGAGCACGATGTTGGCGAAGATCGCGCCGGGCTTGAACTCGAAGTCCCCCCGCTCCTGGTTGTAGACGTTGACGCCGGTGACGTCGGACGGCAGCAGGTCGGGGGTGAACTGGATGCGCCGGACCGAGCAGTCGATCGAGCGCGCCAGGGCCTTGGCCAGCATGGTCTTGCCCACACCGGGCACGTCCTCGATCAGGACGTGGCCCTCGGCCAACAGCGCGATCAGGGCGAGCCGGACCACCTCGGGCTTGCCTTCGATCACGCGCTCGATGTTCGCCCGGATGCGGTCGAAGGCGTTGGCGACGTCCTCCATGCCGCCAGTGTCGGGGCGCGTCGTTGCCACCCAAGGCTCCTTTCGTCCTTTGTCACTGGGCTCGATTGTAGGGGCGCGGCGCCGGCTGCGGGCAGGCTCCGCGGCAAGCGGGAGCCGGGCCGCCTTTAAGGATCGCGTGAGGAAAGTTCGCGCGCGCCGCGAACCGGCCCCGTGGCGACGCCGGAGCCGCCACCACTGTCGCGAGTCGCCGCCGAGCCTCCGGTCGCCCTACCTGCGGGGCAGTCGTCCGATATCCTTCCCCGTGGCCATGCCTCCCGCACCCGAGACCCGTGCCAAGCTGCTCGCCGCCGCCCGGCAGGCCTTCGCCGACCTGGGCTACGGCAAGGCAAGGGTGGAGGACATCGTCGCCCGCGCCGGCGTCGGGCACGGCACCTTCTACGCCTACCTCCCCAACAAGCGGGCCGCCCTGGCCGCCCTCATCCACGACCACGCCGCCACCATCGTCGACCTCGCCAGCCAGCCTTGGGGGTCCGGGGGGCTCACGGAGCGAGGCGGTAGCCCCCCGGTGGACAAGGCCGGGTCCGGGGGGCACTCCCACACCCCCGCGGAGGACCAGGTGCGGGCCATCCTGGTGCGGGTCCTCGGCGGGCTGGCCGACCTGTACGACGCGGACGCCGACCTGGTCGCCCTGTTGAGCGAGGCGTC
>Ga0307278_10000825_pt1 | contig 15321 bp, 15 predicted proteins | sample ER_DNA_117_FD_194482 | JGI IMG/M metagenome (GOLD analysis project Ga0307278, IMG submission 194482) | Bulk soil microbial communities from the East River watershed near Crested Butte, Colorado, United States - ER_DNA_117 | ecosystem: Environmental > Terrestrial > Soil > Floodplain | place... | reverse complement strand
CTCCTGGGCCTTGGTCAGGTCCTCGGCGCGCTCCCGGGCCGCCTCCTGGGCCGGGGTCTCCTGCGCCTCGCGCAGCTTCTCCTGGGCCTTGGTCAGGTCCTCGGCGCGCTCCCGGGCCGCCTCCTGGGCCGGGGTCTCCTGCGCCTCGCGCAGGTCCTCCCGGGCCTTGGCCAGGTCCTCGGCCCGCTCCCGGGCGTCCCTGGCCGCACACGTGGCCGGCACGCTGTTCGCCTTCGGGGTGACCGGCGCGGGAACCGCGGCCTGGGTTGCCGGCTCGTTGACCTCTGCCGCCTCGGTCGTGGTCGCCATCTCCTGGCCGGCGAGCACCACCGGCCGGCTTGTCGGGTAGGACTTGCCGGTCTGCGACATGGCGACCGCTCCGGCGGCGACGACGAAGATCGCCGCGAGCCCTACGGCCACCGTGGACTTGCGGACCGCGCCGAACCGCGACGGCTTCACAACCGGACGCTGCTGCTGCCCGATGGCCGGGTACTCCCTGGTGGGCTGCTCGTTCCTGGTGGGCTCCTGGTTCATGGCCCTCTCCCTTCCCTTCGGCTCTCCACCGAGCCGCGGTCGAACGCTTCTGAGCGTCGAACTTTCATGAGCAACGCCAGGGTCGCTCAGGGAGCACGCCGTGCCTAGCAACCCCAGGGGTCACAACGGGCGCTCCGAGGTGTGGAGTCGACCCACCCTAGGTGAGCCCGTGGAGTGCGGAAATGCGTTCATGCAGCTCACACGGCATCCAACAAGCACGTGCTGCGACACTGCGGTCATGACCTGAAGGGTGCGCAAAGGGCGCAACCAAGCCCACTCGCTGTGTCGCGTGCAGCGCGACCCCCAACCGCGCGCACGTTGCTGCGCTGCGTCCTCGCAGTCGCGCTTGTCGGTCTTGACCGGGGTGGTCGGTGAGGCGGATGCGGGCCGAGCTTCGGGTTGGCCGCAGGTGGCTGGTGGGGGAGCTGGCCCGGCTGGGGCTGCGAGCCTGACCGGGGTCGCCACCCGTTGCCGCCGTTGGTCGGCGGAGACGGGGCGGCGACCGCGGGCTGGCTGCTGAGCGCGAGGACAGCGGCGGTGACCAGCACGAGTGGCCACAGAACGGCGGTGATTCTTGGGCGTCGAGTGTTCCGCCGATCATGCCACGTCCGGTCCGACGTGGGTGTCGACGTCGTAGTGGGCGCTCGTGCGATCACGCTCGACCAGGAACCGCTCGTCCTCGGGATAGAAGACGGCGGTCTCATAGTCGTCGCCCGCGAAGGCCTTGACGGCCTCCAGCGAGTCCCAGAGCGTGAACATCATGAACTCGGTCCGGTCATCGACATTGCGCCGAAGCATCCAGACGCCGCGGTTGCCGGGAGTCTTCGCATAGCCGGCCACGCCGGTTTGTTGCATGTACTGGGCGTACGCGTCACCGTCTTGTCTGCGGACGGCGCCCTTCCAGATTCGAGCGATCATCGTTCCTCCTCAGCTTCGCACTTGGCCGGTCGTTGGTGGGGGGACACGGTAGGTGCTTGGAATCCAGGCAGCGTGTCCCGAACGTTCCTGCCTGGGGCTGGCGAGGTGCCCGCCGCGGCTACGCGCGGGTCAGGAGGTAGGAGATGTCCCTCCCATGAAACACTCCAGGGGTCTTGAGGGTGGCTGTTGCGTTGTCGCGGGGCTCTGGACGAAGAAGGGCTTGCCGCGGTGCGCGAAGCCAAAGGCGCGTGGTAGACCGAGGTGCGCGTGGGGTGACGGCGCGGCGCCTTTCTACCGCAGCAGCCCAACTCCCGCGCCCGAGCAACGGCCTGGACGCGGTTGGCCACCCCGAGCTTGTCCAGGATGTGGGTGACCTGCCGCTTGACCGTGTCCAGCGTGAGCACCAGCTCCTCGGCGATCGTCTGGTTTGGGTTTGCCGGCGGCCAGCAAGGAGGATCGACATGCGCTTTCGTACCACCATCCAGCAGGGCGGCAAGACCGCGACCGGCATCCAGGTTCCCGAGGAGGTCGTGGAGGCCCTCGGGTCGGGCAAGCGGCCCGCGGTCAGGGTCACGATCAACGGCTACACCTACCGCAGCACCGTGGCGGTGCTGGGCGGGGTGTACATGGTGGGCGTCAGCGCGGAGAACCGCGCCGGCGCCGGGGTCGCCGGCGGCGACGAGGTCGATGTCGAGATGGAGCTCGACACCGCCCCGCGCGAGGTGACCGTCCCGGCCGATTTCGCCGCCGCCCTCGATGCCGAGCCTGCGGCCCGGCGCACGTTCGACAGCCTTTCGTACAGCAACAAGTCCTGGCACGTGCTGCAGGTCGCCGGAGCCAAGACCGACGAGACGCGGCAGCGGCGCATCGCCAAGTCGGTCGGCATCCTGAAGCAGGGCCGCGCCCGCTGAGCGGCGGGCGCGCCATCACCCCCTTTTATGAGAAAGGCCCTCTGAGCAGGTGGGCCAGCTGGTCGACCTCGGTGCCCGTCCTGGCCATCGGCGCTCGGGGCGCAAGGTGCTGACCTTGGTCCACGCGCTCCTGGCCGGGGCGGATCCCCAACCGACACCGGCCACCGTTGTTGTTCTGAGTGCATACGTCAATCTTCGTATGCCGAGTGCCGCGCTCACGCTGACGACTGCGTAGCCGTCGCGCGCCGAGCATGGTGGCATGACACAGCTACTGGTCGAGACCACGAACCTGACGAAGCGGTACGGCCGTCGCGCCGTGGTGAACCACGTCGGGTTGCAGGTGCGCGGGGGTGAGGTCTACGGCTTTCTCGGCCCCAACGGCGCGGGCAAGACGACCACGCTGCGCCTCCTGCTCGGCCTGGTCCGGGCGAGCTCGGGCACCGCACGCGTGCTCGGTGCCGCGCCGGGTGATCCCGCTGTTCGCCGGCGCGCTTGCCCTGCTGATCGGCGTGCTGGCCACCGGTGGGGAGTACGGGTGGGACACCGTGAAGGTCCTGCTCACCCTGGGGCCACGAGGTTCGTGGCGGCCTCGGCGGTGCTGATACGCCGCCGGGACGTCGCCTGATCCTCAAGACGAGAAGGAGGAAACAATGAATGCGCAGAGCACATTGTCCGGGCCACGGACGGCGACGGTTGTGGGCCTCGTGGCCGGTGCCCTGGGGATCGCGATCCTGTGGGCGTCGGGAGTCAAGTTCCCGGTCTACCCGCCGCCGGGGATCGTCATCCTGCTGGCCGGCGCAATCTTCGTCAGACTGGCCTCGTGGCCGTGGGCACCGGCCGTGGGAGCGTTCATGGGGTTGTTCGTCACCGTTGGTTTCGTGGTGAGCGGCGGGCCGCCCAACCTGTTTGGCCGGGACGGAACGAGTGTGCTCATCGGCACCTGGATCCAGCTGATGGGTGTGCTCACCGCCCTGATCGCGGGTGTGATCGCCACGCGGGCCAACTACCGGAAGCCAGCTGAGGCCCGGGAATGAGACCGCGCTGTGGTCAGGACTCGTCAGGACTCGTGAGTCCTGACTGGACCGCGAAGACGACAAGCTGCGCGCGGTCCCTTGCGCGCAGCTTGATCATCGCGCGGTCCCTTGCGCGCAGCTTGATCATCGCGCGGCCAACGTGAGTGCGCACCGTTGCCGGGCTGATGAACAGCTCTTGGCCGATCTCCTCGTTCGATCGGCCGGTGGCCACCCAGGCGACCAGTTCCCGCTCCCGCTCGGTCAGCTCATCCAACCCCGGCACCGGCGTGAGCGCCCTGGCCGGCCGCTGGCTGAACATGGTGATCAACCGCTTGGTCACCGACGGGGACAGCAGGGCCTCGCCGGCCGCCACCACCCGGATCGCGCGCACGAGTTCGGCGGGTGCGGCGTCCTTGAGGATGAACCCGCTGGCGCGGCTTGCAGCGCACGGAACACGTACTCGTCGATCTCGAACGTGGTCACCACGACCACGCGGGTGTCTGCCAGCTTGCTGTCGGCGCTGATCGCCGACAACGTCTCCAACCCGTCCATGCCCGGCATCCGGATATCGAGCAGCAGGACGTCGGGGTGCGTCTCGCGCAGCCGATCGAGCGCCGCCTGCCCGTCCTCGGCCTCGCCAACGACCTCCATGTCCTGCTCGCGATCCACGAGCACTCGCAGGCCCATCCGCACCACGGCCTGGTCGTCGGCCAGCACGACCCGGATCATGTCGCGTCTCCGGCGATTGGCAGGCGCGCGGAGACCCGGAAACCACCACCCGTGCGGGGCTGGGCAACGAGCTCGCCGCCCACGGCCACCACCCGGTTGCGCATCCCGGTGAGCCCCAGACCGGGCCGCACATCCTGGGCACCGACACCCCCATCCAGCACATCCACGACGAGCGTGCCCTGGTCACGGTGCACGCGTACCTCCGCGGTCGTTGGTCCGGCATGCCGCAACACGTTGGTCAAGGCTTCCTGCACCACCCGGTAGGCGACGCGGCCGACGTCCTCGGGCACCGCCACGTCCTCCAGCGAGAGCCGCACCGGCAGCCCCGCGGCGCGCACGCTGTCCACGAGTGCGCCCAGGACTCGCAATCCCTGGCCAGCGGCTGATCCCGTGCCGCCAGTCTCAGCCCCGGTGCGTCGATGGAACGCATCCAGCATCATCCGAAGGTCGCTGAGCGCTTGCACGCTCGTCGACTGGATCGCTTCCAGGGACTCCTTGGCCTGCTTCGGTTGCTCGTCGAAGACCAGCAACGCCACGCCCGCCTGCATCGCCACCGCGGCCAAGCCATGCCCGGCCACATCGTGCACCTCCCTCGCCACCCGCATGCGCTCTTCCAACGCCGCCCTTGCCGCAAGCTCCTGTCGTGCCCGCCGGGTCGCCGCCGACCGAACGTGCACCAGTGCGCCAACCGACCACGGGATGACGAGCCAGCTCGCCCACACGGCGAGCAGCAGCGCCGGTACATCGGCCTGCATGAGGGCGCGGGACAGCGTGGCCGCGGCGGTCGCCGCGACGGCGGCCGCGCATGCAAGCAGCGAGGTACGCAGCCCGCGCAGCCTCGCGACCTCGAACATGGCGAACACCATGCACAGCTGGATCGGCCCGTACGGGTAGCCGATCAGCAAGTAACCGGCGACCAGCGTGACGATCACGCTCAGCGCGGCGACGGGCGCGCGACGCCGCCACGCGAGCGCGACCGCGGCGAGCGTGACGAGCGTGATCGCTCCCACATCCAGCGGCCGTACCTCGTCTTGCAGCGTCGCGGCCACCATGGTGCCGACAAGGGTGCCGACAAGGACCAGCACAGCGGCAGCGACCGCGATGCCGGCATCCAGCTTCGACGGAACGCCCGTGCCACGCCGGCGACGCGGAGGTGGTTGAGCCACACGCGCAGTATAGGACCCGCTCTCAACACTTCTCAGCCCCGGATCATGCGGAGAGGCCACGCGCGCTTGACGCATCGATGTATAGCGATATAGCTTTTCGGCTATGCATACGTATGTGGTCGTCGACGTCTTCACCGACACGCCGCTGGAGGGCAACCCGCTGGCCGTCTTCACCGCTGGCCGTGCTATCTCCTCCGAGCGGATGCAGCAGATCGCCAGGGAGATGAACCTCTCGGAGACCGTCTTCCTGCTTCCCGCCGAGACCGGCGCCGACGCGCGGGTCCGCATCTTCACCCCGTTCAGCGAGCTGCCCTTTGCTGGGCACCCGACGCTCGGGACCGCCTGGGTGCTCGCCGAGCAGGCGCGCGGAGACGTGATCCGGCTCGAGACCGGCGTCGGCGTGATCACCGTCGAGTTCGAACGAAACGACGGGCGCATCGCCTCCGGCCGGATGCAGCAGCCGATCCCGAGCTGGGCGCCGTACGAGCGCGCCGACGAACTGCTGGCCGCGCTACGCGTCGACTCCTCGCAACTGCCGGTCGAGGCCTACCGCAACGGGCCGCTGCACGTCTACGTCGCGCTCGAGAGCGAGCAGGCGGTTGCGGCGCTCGCGCCGGATCTCGGCGCGCTCGCCAGGCTGCCCGACCTCGGCGTCAGCTGCTTCGCCGGTTCCGGCACGCGCTGGAAGACCCGCATGTTCGCCCCCGCCTACGGCGTCGCCGAGGATCCCGCCACCGGCTCAGCCGCCGGGCCGCTCGCCGTGCACCTGGCACGCCACGGCCGGATCGCGTTCGGGCAGGAGATCGAGATCCGCCAGGGCGCAGAGATCGGCCGCCCGTCCAAGCTCTACGCCCGGGCCGAGGGAGAGGGCGACCGGATCGACAAGGTCGAGGTCGCGGGCTCGGCAGTGGTCGTCGCCCACGGCGAGCTCCTTGTTTGACGCCGAGGTCTTCGGCGCCCTCGCGAGCCCCAGGCGGCTGCAGGTGCTGGAATGGCTGAAGGACCCCCGGGCGCACTTCCCGCCGCAGCGCGACGGCGACCTGGTCGAGGATGGCGTCTGCGTGCTGTTCATCGCCGAGAAGCTCGGCGTCGCCCAACCGACCGCCACCACGCACCTGCAGGCACTTGCGCGCGCGGGGTTCGTCACCTCCAAGCGCATCGGCCAGTGGACGTTCTACAAGCGCAACGACGCCGCGATCGCGGCGCTCAAGCACAGGATCGGAGAGGAGCTGTGATGGAAAAGAACGTGATCACCTCGGCGTCGGCGCCGGCGGCCGGACCATACTCGCCCGGTCTGACGGTCGGCGAGTGGGTGTTCCTCGCCGGCCAGACCGGCGTGGGCGAGACGATCGAGGAGCAGACCGACAACGCGCTCGGCAAGATCGCGGGACTGCTCGACCAGGCAGGCTGCACGCTCGCCGACGCCGTGTCCTGCCTGGTCCATCTCACCGACCTGTCGCTGTTTCAGCGCTACAACGCGGTGTACGAGCGGCGCCTCCCCGAACCGCGGCCCGTACGGACGACCGTGGGCGCCTCGCTGCTGGCCGGCGCGATGGTCGAGATCACGGTCATCGCGCGACGTCCAGCATCGAGCTGACACTCGCCCTGAGCAGCTGGATGGAGCGGCACACCGCGAGGTACGCGAGCTTCGATAGCACCCGGGACGGCCTCCGAAGGGTCGACAACGGCCTCAGGGTACCGAGCTGCGGTCCGGCGCGAACCAGCAGGTAACAGGCCGCATCCGAGTTTACGTACCCTTCAGCATGAACGCGTTTGCGTACCCTTCAAGCCTACCTGGCAGGCGGGAACTGCCGGGGGGCGTGCATCCGACGCTCGGGTGGCGCAGACCAGATGCGAGCGCAAAGCGGCAACCGGCCTCCTCTCAGCTGCACCCATATCGCTGAACGACGCTACCCACGGATATGGCAGTAAACCCAGAAATCTTCGACTTGGCTAGATCAGCCGCTAGGCGCCTGGTCGGTTCCCTGGGGATGGTCGGTTCCCAGCGCGCTGAACGCGGCAGCCGCGTCCGCCACCACCGCCTCCACGTCGGCCGGCTGCGCGGTCTCGCGCTTGGCGTCTTCCAACACCAGCCAGATGTGCCCGGCCACCTCCGTGCGCCGATCCTCGGTCGCTGCGCTGCTACCGACGTCCTTAAGCAGCTGGATCAGGCTGCGGGTGAGCGCCGGCTCCTTGGCCCCGTACCGCCGGATCTGCGCGGTGCCAAGCCGCAGGTAGTCGGCAAACTGCGGCAACGGAGCCGCCACGCGCAGCATCCCCTGCTCGTCGCGGCACAGCCGGTCGCCGAGCCGCCGGCGAGCGAGCAGGCACAACAGCACCGACAGGTGGTGCACCGCCTGGACCGCCGTGTAGGGGTCGTTGACCGCCGGAGACAGCGCCTTGTTGCCGATGTCGACCAGACGGCGCAGGCCGAAGGGGACGTCCTGCAGCATGGTGCGCTCGAACCCGATGTGGACCGCGTCGCGGAGCGCCACCCGCAGCCGCTCGAGATCCGCCGGTGCGTGATCGCCTGATCGCTGCCAGACCCAGGCCAGAGGCGTTCCGGCCACGACGTGCTCGCCCACCATTTTGGCGAGCCGGACGACCAGGTCGTGGCTTGTCGCCGCCTGGACCAGCGCTTCGGGTTCGACGGCCTGGATGTACCCCGAGCCTTCGGACGGGAGGACGACCGCCCAGGCGGGCGGGTCGGGACAGCGCTCCTCCGGCTCCAGGTATCCGGACGGGTCGGGGTAGAGGTCGTCGATGACGCTCTGAGTCTCGCGCTCGACCGTGCTCATGATCGTGTCGATCTGGATCGAGTGGGCCAGGTGGTGGATGTAGTAGACGAGCACACCGACGCTCGCCAGCCCGAGCGCCAACGACCCCGAGACGGCCAGCCGGGGAACAAACGCCTGCTGGCCGGCGCTCTGGACGCCGACGGTGTGCAGCCCTGCGGTGCTGTAGGCGAAGGCGCCCACGAAGATGCTCAGCACCAGCTGCGTGCCGCGGTCGCGCATGAAGTTGCGCAGCAGCCGCGGCGAGTACTGCCCCGAGGCGATCTGCAGGGCGACGATCGTGAGGGCGAACACCAGGCCGGTGACCGTGATCATGGTGGCCGACACCACGATCAGCAGCCCGCGGGCGTCCTCGGGCGTGCCCCGGAAGGCCAGCCCCCGCAGCGGGGAGTCGTCGCCGACCGACACGCGCGACAGCACCGCCCCGGCTGCCAGGAAGGCCACGATCGACACACTGGGCAGGACCCACAGGGCGCCGCGAAGGTAGTCCCAGCGGACACGACGCCGACCGAGCAAGTTCATACCGGCGGCCTCCGGCTCAAGTATGGTTCCGGGCAGAAGCACCACGGCACCGGCGTTGCTGCAAGACGCTCGCCAGCGCCAACTGTGCTCCTCTCCACGAGCGGGCGAAAGGGGGTTCTGCCGGCACTCCAGCTGCGGCGGCCTGAGCTTCCCCGCACAACCCTTGCAACAGCGCCCGCCACGCGTGCAAGCCGAGGTCGATGCCTGCCCTGCAAGCGAACGCATGTCCAGGCTGGCTCTATGGGGTCACTGTCGCTGCGAAGACCTCCTGAGCGCTCGAGTCGCCGCCTGCCACGCCGTCGCCGACGAAGCTCGGCCGGACTGCGCTGTCGGTGCTCGCCTGCCAGTTGTAGTCGCCGATGAAGTCGTTGTTCGAGGCGTCGAACGGCGTCGTCGTGACCTGGAGGTTGGTGAACGTCGCGCCTGCGTTCCCGGAGAACGCGCAGGTCGTGAAGATGAGCGCGTTCCCGGGCGCGTAGCGCCGGTCCTGGAAGCAGACGTCGACGCGGCCGCTAGGCGCAACGGTGATGAACGGGAAGAACTGGTCGGAGCCAGGCCCGTCGTCGTTCACCCGGGTGATCCCCTGCACCTCGAAGCGGTCGCCGCTGTCCCGGACCCGCATCACTCGAACGTCGGCGTCACCCGCGTTGTCGTCGGCGTAGTTGACGTAGAGCTGGTTGGTCCGGCGGTCGACCGCCACCCACAGGTTGTTGTCCGATCGCCAGCTCGCGTTCGGCAGCGGGTCGGGCAGCGGCGCGACCTGGGCGAGCAGCTGCGGCGGCGAGAACGTCAGCCCACCGTCGCTCGACTTGGCGAGGTAGATCCGGTTCCAGTTGGGAAGACCGGCGTTGGCGAAGGCGCCGAAGGTGACGTAGACCGTCTTCGGGTCCTTGCCGACCGCGCTGAAGGAGTCCTGGAAGGTGGCGTTGCCAGCCCGGCTGCTGATCGGCACGGGCTCGGCCCAGGTCCGGCCGGCGTCGGTCGAGCGGGTGAAGAGGATCACCGGCTTCCCCAACGCGGTGAACTCGGTCTGGGTGAGGTAGAGGTGGCCGTTCGCCGGGTTGGCCGTGATGAACTGGTGATCCTCGAACTCGTTGATGGCATTGCCGGGCGTGTCCTCGCCCGTCATCGCCACCACCGGCGCGCCCCAGGTCACCCCGCCGTCGGTCGACCTCGACACGAAGATCGTCCCGGCCGAGCCGGTACCTGGCGGGAAGAGGTTGAAGGCCAGGCAGGTGTAGTAGGCGTTGCCGTTGTTGTCGAAGACGACGCTGGGGTCGGTCCCACGATCGAACTGACCACCGCTTCCCGTCTGAATCCCCGGCACGACGCCGACCACCGGCCAGCTCAACCCGCCGTCGAACGAGACCCCGTAGCCGCAGGTGCGATCCCCGCTCGAGATCCAGGCCGCCACGACGTTGAGCGGGTTGCTGGGGTTGACGGCGATCGAGGTCTCGGCGTCACGGTCATGATCGAAGGTGACCTGGACGACCTGCGCGCTCGACGCTCCCGCGATGGGCGCTGGGAGCAGGACGCTGACGACTAGGGCCAACAGCGGAACGAGCACTGCCCATCGCTTGCGTAGGTGTTCGCGACGGTTGGCCTTCACGTCGTTCATGCTCGCCTCCTCGATCAGCGGCGCCCGTGGGGTCAGCGTAGGCACCTCCGCCAGCCATCTGGAAGAGCGCGGCGGATGGCTGTTCCGCTACATCCGCGTGTGAGCATCCCATGTGGAGAAGTCAAGGGCGAGCCTGACAGTGGGCGGGCGTGGGGTCGTGGCTCGACCGGCGGGACGCGGGTCGAGTGGTGGGGTCGGGGTGTGCTGCTGGTCGGGGCGGTGCCCTGGCCGGTCTGCCCGGCTCTGCCTGGCGTGCAACCGGGGTTGTCCCAACATCCTGGATCCGAGCTTTGGGGGAGACGGGCGGGGCTGCTCATGCTCACACGCGGGTGATCCCCAAGGCGCTGTTGCATCTGCTATGAGCAAGCCCGAGCAGGCAGAGTGTCGGCATGAGCACTCTTCACCCTCGTCCCGCTCCCATCGCTCGGTCTGCCTTCGCCGGCTGCTGGTTCCCGCCCGAGGTGATCGTGTTGGCTGTGCGCTGGTATCTGCGCTTTGGCCTGTCCTATCGCGACGTGGAGGAGTTGCTCGCCGAGCGTCATCCAGCAGTACCTCGGCGCCGGGCTGGTGGATGAGCTGCAGATCCACGTCGCGCCGGTCCTGCTCGGCCAGGGCAAGCGGCTGTTCGACCACCTCGGCCCCGAGCAGATCGAACTGGAGCGAAACCGGGTGGTCGAGTCCCCGTTCGCCACCCACCTGCGGTTCCGGGTCGTCAGGTAGCACCGCACGCCCGACGCGGCCCACAGACCACGCCGTCGGTGTCGAAGGATTGCGTTCGTCAGGCACCAGGCGGGATCCGACTGACGGATCCGACCGCCCGTTCGCAAGCAGGCCACACCTGAGGAGTGAAAGGTGGAACTCGGTGTTTCCCTTCCTACATTCGGATCGACCGCGTCACCCGAGGCCATCGCCCAGGTTGCCGAGGGCGCCGAGCGCATCGGCCTGGCCGCGGTATGTCAGATCATGATCTGACTCGAGACCTCGGGCGGGCCGGCTCGGCGAGCCTGTAGGGGTTCGCCATCGACCTGGCGGGCAAGGACGGCTACGAGGACTCGGTGCTACCGGTCGGCCTGCCCGAGGAGGCCCTGGACTGCGCCTGCGGCTCTCCCTCGCCGACCCCAGCGCCTGGCAGGAATACCTTCAACCAGCCAGCTCCTGACCACCCACGAACCTCCAAACAGGAGCACCAAGGTCACGCGGAAAGGAGCAGCGTCGTGGACGTGTATCCGACCCTCACCTATCGCAACGTCAACCTCGCGCTCGAGTGGCTTGGGAACGCGTTCGGCCTCGAGCCGCGCGTCTTCGACGAGGGGGACATCGAGGAGATCCATCATGCGGCGCTCATGCACGGCGACGGGATGGTGCTCGTGGAATCCGAGCGCCCCAACGAGCTGCACGGCCGCCACAGCGGGCGGGGCTGGGTCTACGTCGCGGTGGATGACATCGATGGCCACTACGAGCGGGCGAGGGCCGCTGGCGTTGATGTGCTGAATGAGCCCCACGACGCCATGGGCGGCGCCCAGCGCGGGTACAGCGCGCGTGATCTCGAGGGCAACCTCTGGACTTTCGGCACAGCGAGGCCCAAGCGGTGACGGAGACCCTCTTGCGACGCGGAACGAGTCTCACCCCAGAGGATCGGTGAAGTTGCCCGGTTCGGTGGACGGGTTTGGTCTGTCCCTGGTTTCGTGGAGTCGGGGAACTGGATTTCTTCATGCCACGGTGGTGGGCTGGAGGTTCTCGACTCGTTCGGGCTGAGCATGCCCATGGCGCTGTGTCGGCGCAGGCCCTGGCTTGGAAGGTCGGGTCACGCCTGACCGCAGCCAGCGGAAGGCCTGAACCTGTGATGAGCAGGCCAAACGCCGCGCCGCGCTGTCACGACGAGTTGTACATTGTCCGAACACCCGAGACGTCTGATCAGGGCCTTCCGGTGGTTCGGCTCTTCACGGGGACCGGGCAACTCGGCGCAGTGCCTGGCGCGGCTGACTCTTGTAGCGTATCCGCCGGCTCAGGTCGTTTCGGTGAGCACTTGGTCCAGGACGCGGCCGCACTGCTCAGGGAGGGCCACGAATCCGCCGTGGTCACCGGGGAAGTCGACCACGGTGGTACCGAGCTGGTCGGCGAGTGCCACGGCGGTACGGTTGGCGAGCTGCCCTTTCGACGTGGTCCCGCCGGCGACCACGATGCGCGTCGACGCCGCCCGCAGCGCCTGGATGTCGGGCCGGTAGCGCGTGGTCGGGCGGATCAGGTGCGCCAAGAAGTGTTCGGTGGTGGCGCGCATCCGGGCCATCTGCTCCGGAGAAGGTTCCCAACGCGGTGCGTCCGCCTCCTGGCCGGGCGCGTCGCCCAGGCCGGCATGGGTCATGAACTTCTGCATCGCCTTCTCGGCCCCGTCGGCGCGGTACGTGTCGTAGATGTCTTGGATCTGGGCGCGCACCTGCGCGTTGTCGGGCAGCAGCTCGACCACCGGAGGTTCGTGGGCGACCAGCGTACGCACCTGGTCGGGGTGGGCGGTGACCAGCGCGAGCCCGACGACGGCTCCGCCGCTGCTGCCGAAGACGTACACCGGGTCGCCGCCGAGCGCGGACAGCAGGCGGTGTACGTCCTCGGCCTGCTGCTCGGGCGTCACGTCTTCGGTGGTGTCCTCGCGGCTGCTGTTGCCGATGCCGCGCGGGTCGTAGGTCACGACGGTGTAGTCGTCGGCGAGCGCGTTGGCGAGTGGGGCGAAGCCGGTGCTGTCCATCGGCGAGCCGAGCATGAGCAGCAGCGGGCCGGAGCCCCGCCGCTCGTAGTAGAGCCGTGCTCCAGGCACGTCCAGGGTGTGAATCGTCGGATCGGAGTCAGGCATGGCGAGTCGTCCTTTCGTGCTGTCGCGACCACGTGACGCTACACGATTAGACCAGGGCCGACTCGAAACTCATCGGCGGGTGCTTCGCCGGCGACCCGAGCCGGTTGGTCAGCTGGCCTCGGGTCCGTCGATCCGCCCGGCGCCGAACGTCTGCCGCAGCAGCGCCACGGTCTGCTCTCGAGGATACTGACGTCCTGGGTGCCAGTCTCATCGTCCAGCGGCTGGTCTTCGGGGTCGAAGCCCTCCTGCATGGATGGTGGCTCTTCGTCCGTGGCGGACCGGCCCCGTCGTCTGACGCAGTGGCGGGCTTGGCCGGCTGGGTTGCCGTCCGGCGTCCTCTCGGGGCCGCCGTCCGGCTCAGACCCGAGGCCGCGTCCGCCACCAGCTTTGCGTGGTCGCGCCAGCCGTACCAGAAACTACCGTTGCCGAGGAAGGGCACTGACACCCTACTGGTGCGTGCAGCGCGGAGTCGCGGCGACGCCTCCGGTGACCTGCACGGATAGGAAAGAGGTAGGAATCCGGTAGGTGCACCGACCAGATCCTCGCAGCCACACGGGAACGCGTATCCATTGGCGAGATCGCCATCGCCGACCCACACGCATGGGCCAGCTACTACGGCGCCAACCTCGACGAGCTCCACATGCCCTTCAGCTTCCGGCTCGTCGGCGTGCCCTGGCAGGCCGCCGCAGTCCGCGACGTGATCGACACGATCGAAGCCGTCATGCCGCCCGGCGCGTGGCCCACGTGGGTACTCGGCAACCACGACGAACCCCGGGTAGCCATCCCGCCTGACCTTGGCGTGGTGGCCTGGTAGCTGGATCGTCCGCCCGGTGACCAGCGGTGCTGCCGATATCGGGGTGTTCGGATTGTGCAAGTTGAGTCCGCACTTGCCGCCCCCGAACCTGTGATGAGCAGGGGAAACAGTGCTGTGTGCCGTCACGGCGAGTTGTACATTGTCTGAACACCGGTGACCCGACTCGCTGGCAGTAAGAACGGCCACGAGCGGCAGTGCGGGGCGGGCGCGAGCGTCCGCGCAGGAGCCACCCTGCGTGCCTTCAGAGCACGCCCGGTATCACGTCGTAGAGCGCGCTGCCAACGCCGGGTAGGGCTGGCTGTTCGGGCTGCCTGTTTGGCTGCCTTGGCTGCGGGGCAAGGATGGAGCATCACGCGGAGGAACCGGCTTGGGCGTCGGGGCCGCTGGGGAGACGAGCATGCGCCGACTGTTGACCGGTGGGACCGTCTGGGCCGAGACGACCTGCATGCCACGCGCCACCTGGCTGCTGGTTGACGAGGGCCGCGTGGTCGCGGTCGGCGACCACGACGAGCTGGGCGGGACCCAGCCGCCGCCCGCCGACCAACTCCTCGATCTCCGCGGCGGCCATGTCCTGCCCGGATTCGTCGATGTGCACCTGCACCTGAGCCAGGCGGCCTGGTTCCCGCTTGGCGTGGACGGCTTAGGCTGGCGGAGCCTGGCCGACGCCCTGCATGCGGTGCGCGTCAGTGCCGCCGCAGCGCCTGAGCCGGATGCGCCGTGGCTGCTGTTTTGGAGGGTCGCGCGCTGGAGCTGGCCGGAGGGGCGGCTGCCGACCGCCAGGGAGCTGGACGAGGTCGCGCCGGGCCGGCGGGTGCTGGTCTCCACGCTGGACATGCACCGCGGCGCGGTCTCCTCCGCGGGCCTGGCCGCGATCGGGCTCGCCACCAGCCGCGGCACCACCGGCTTCGGCCACGATGTCACCTGTGACCGGCGGGGCCGGCCCACGGGCGAGCTGTGGGAGACAGCCTACGGGCTCGCCCTGCAGCGCGCCCTCACCGACACCATCGCGCACGCCGACGAGGCCGGCGACGCCGGCGTCCAGGCGGTGCTTGTGGCCGAGGCCAACCGCCTGCTTGCCCACGGCATTACCCACGCCCACGACCCCTACGTGTCGCCGGACTGGCACGAGCGCATGGTCGCCCTGCACGCCGCCACTCCGCTGCGGCTGTCGTGGGGCACCGGCGCCCCGGCGGGGATGCACACGAGCCCACCCGGTCCGCAGGCGGCGCCCGACGGGCCCTACGGCGACTCGGGCCGGGAGGTGAAGCTGTTTGCCGACGGCGGCGACCGGTGCGCGTTCCGCCTGCCCGTCCGGGCGCTGGTCGGCCTTGTTGGCGGCGCGATCGGGGAGGCGTGGCGGCTGCGCGCCGCCGGCCCGCTGCGGGAGGCGCTGCGCCGCAAGCTGGTCGTGCGCCCCGGCCGCCTCGAAGCCCCGTACCTGCGCTACACCGACGAC
>Ga0307278_10000824_pt1 | contig 15328 bp, 8 predicted proteins | sample ER_DNA_117_FD_194482 | JGI IMG/M metagenome (GOLD analysis project Ga0307278, IMG submission 194482) | Bulk soil microbial communities from the East River watershed near Crested Butte, Colorado, United States - ER_DNA_117 | ecosystem: Environmental > Terrestrial > Soil > Floodplain | place: USA... | reverse complement strand
GACCTTGTGGAGCAGCCGCTCCGGCATGAAGTGCACGTGCACGTCCACCAGCCCGGGCAGGCCGAGCCCCTGGCAGAAGCCGACCAGGTCATCGTCCGTCAGCGGACCCGTGCCGTCCGCTACCGCCGTGGCGCGGTCCGTCACACCTGCGCCCCGCGGGTCTGCAGCTCGTGGACCACCGTCTCGGCCCGGTCGGCGCAGAGCACCACCAGGTCGCCGGGGTTGGCCCGGTCGAGGGCCAGCCGGGCGGCCTCCAGCTCGTCGGGGACCACGTCGACGGCGCGGCAGCGCGCCCCGTCGTGCATGGCCGCACCGGCGCCGGCGGCGAGCAGCTCCGCGGCCGCGCCGCGCTCGCGGCCGCGCCGGCTGACGTCCTCCCGCACGATCAGGATGTCGAAGAAGGCCGCGGCCGTCTCGCCCAGCTCGCGGATGTCGCGGTCGCGGCGGTCGCCGGGGCTGGCCACCACGGCGATGCGCCGGTGGGCCACGATGTCGCCGCCCGGGGGTGGCTCGGTGAGCCGCTCCACGAAGTCGCCGAGCATCCGCATGCCGGCGACGTTGTGGCAGTAGTCGAGCAGCACGCGGAAGCCGTCCAGCTCGAACAGGTTGAGCCGGCCGGGCGCCACCTCGTAGGAGGTGGTGAACGAGCGCAGCCCGGCGCGGATGTCGTGCAGGTGGGCGCCGGCGGCGTGGGCCGCCGCCGCGGCGGCCAGGGCGTTGGCGAGGTTCATGCGGGCGCGGCCCCCGAAGCTGGCGGGCACCGCGCTGACCGGGACGACCAGCGTGTGGTGGCGGCCCTGGCGCAGCACGATGCCCTCCCCGAGGCGCCCGTCCTCCAGCACGAAGGCCCGCCCGCCCCCACGGCAGTGGTCCTCGACCAGCTCGTTGGCCTGCCGCATGGAGAAGTAGACGAGGTCGCCGGAGCAGTGCCGGCGCATCGCCGCGACCAGCGGGTCGTCGGCGTTGAGCACGCCGTAGCCGTCACGCGGCACGGCCTCGACGACCACCTGCTTGACGGCGGCGAGCTGGCGCAGGGTGTCGATGCCGCGCAGCCCCAGGTGGTCGCCCGAGACGTTGAGGACCACGCCGACGTCGTTGCGCTCGTAGCCGAGCCCCTCGCGGAGGATGCCGCCCCTGGCGACCTCGAACACCGCGAAGTCGACCCGCGGGTTCTGCAGCACCATGCGCGCCGAGCGCGGCCCGGAGGCGTCCGCCCGCAGCACCAGGCGCTCGTCGATCAGGATGCCGTCGGTCGAGGTCAGGCCGACCTTGCGCCCCATGCCCTTGAAGATGTGGGCGATCATGCGGGCGCTGGTGGTCTTGCCGTTGGTGCCGGTGACCGCGACGATCGGGATGCGGCTCGGCGACCCCGGCGGGAACAGCAGGTCGACCACCGGCTTGGCCACGTACTGCGGCTCGCCGACGGTCGGGTGGGTGTGCATGCGGAACCCGGGGGCCGCGTTGACTTCTACGATCGCGCCGCCGGTCTCGCGCACCGGCTCGGCGATGTCGGGGGCGATGAAGTCGATCCCGGCCACGTCCAGCCCGACCACCCGGGCCGCCTCCTCGGCGATCTCCACGTTGTCGGGGTGGGCCTCGTCGGTGCGGTCGATCGAGATGCCGCCGGTCGACATGTTGCCGGTCAGGGTGAGCTTGACCATGACGCCCTGGTCGAGGACCTGGTCCAGGTCGTACCCCTGGGCGCGGACCAGCTCGGCGGCGGCGGCGTCGACCCGGATGCGGGTCAGCACCTTCTCGTGGCCGACGCCGCGCCGCGGGTCGGCGTTGGTCAGCTCGACCAGCTCGGCGACGGTGTGCTTGCCGTCGCCGATGACGTGGGCCGGCACCCGCTCGGCGACCGCCACCATCGAGCCGCCGACCACCAGCACCCGGTAGTCGTTGCCGGTGACGTGGCTCTCCACCAGCACCGTGCCGCGCCTGGCCTCGGCGCGGGCGTCGTCGAAGGCTGCTCGCACCGCGGCCGGGTCGCGCACGTCCAGGTGCACGCCCCGGCCGTGGTTGCCGTCCAGCGGCTTGACCACCACCGGGTAGCCGATGCGCTCGGCCTGCCTGACGGCGTCCTCGGCGGTGCGGACCGAGAGCGAGCGCGGCACCGGCAGCCCGGCCGCGGCGAGCAGCTGGCCGGTCAGCTCCTTGTCGCCGGCGACGTCGACCGCCAGGGACGACGTCCTCGAGGTCATGGTCGCGCGGATGCGCTGCTGGTGGACGCCCTGGCCGAGCTGCACGAGGGAGTACTCGTTGAGGCGGATGAAGGGGATGTCGCGGGTGCTCGCCTCGTCGATGATCGCCTGGGTGGAGGGGCCGAAGGCGGTGCGCTCGCCGTCGAGCAGGAAGCGCTCGAGGGCGGCCTCGAAGTCGAAGTCGGGCTCCGTCTCGACCAGGTGGTTGAGCAGGCGCACGGCCAGGTGGCCGGCGGCGACCCCGACGCGGTCGTCGCCGTAGCCGTAGATCACGTGGTAGCGGCCGGGCTCGCCGGCGCTGCGGGTCTTGCCGCGGCGCTGCTCGCCGCCGGCCTCGCGCTGGAGCTGCAGGGCCACGTGCTCGGCCACGTGCCCCAGCCAGGTGCCCTCGCGCAGGCGCTCGACGAAGCCGCCGCGCCGGCCGGTCGAGCAGGTGTGCCCCTCGAGGCCGGGCAGCAGCCGCAGCAGCTCGTCGACCATGCCGGGCAGGGTGTTGGAGGGCCGCTCCTCCAGCGAGCCGAGGTCCACCAGCAGGTGCACGGCCTTCTCGTAGGACCAGTAGTTCGGCCCCCGGTAGACCCTTGTCTCGAGGATGCGGAGGTCGGGGCGGGCCGGCCCCAGCTCGCCGCGCTCGGCCTGGCGCTGCTTCTCCGCCGCGGCGGCCGCGCTCTCCGGGGCGACCGGCCGCCGGTCGCGGCCCTCGCTCACGCTCACCTGGACGCCTCCTCCCCGGCCGGCGGATGGGAGTCCACCGGGGGGCTACCGCTCGGCGCTGTGTGGCCGTCCGCCCGCGGGGTTCCGACCTCGCTCTTGCCCCCCCCGCGCAACCGGCGCCGCCGGCCGCGGCGGGGCGCGCGGTCCTCGGCGCCCTCGGCCGCGATCGCCTGGGCGACCCGCCGCGGCGAGCGCGGCTGGCGCCGCGGGCCCTCCTCGATCGCCGTCAGGCGCGGCAGCAGCTTGCGCTCGGTCAGGTCGAAGCGGTAGCCGGGGGGCAGCGCGTGGAGCACCGCGCCGGAGACGAGCACGGGGCGGTGCTGGCGCACCTCGTAGGCGTCGGAGACCACGTTCGAGCCGTCGACCACGGTGACCGCGCCCCTGCCGATCACCTCGAGCACGCCGTCGCCGCCGATCACCGCCGCGGTGTCCTCGTCGACGCCGACGCCGAGCAGGGCCGGCGACTGGGCCACCATCGCCAGCAGCCGGCCGATGCGGTTGCGCTGCCCGAAGTGCTGGTCGACCACCACGCCGGGGAGCAGCCCCAGGCCGCCGGCGAGCTGGCCCATGCGCTGCCGCGGGGTCTCGCCCGGGCGGCCGAAGGAGACCATGTGCTCGGCCAGGGCGCTGGCGCCCGCCGAGGTGCCCGCCACCACCGCGCCGCGCAGGTACGCCTCGGTGAGGGCGCGGCCCATGGCGGTGCCGCCCACCACCATCGCCAGGCGGAGCTGGTTGCCGCCGGTGAGGAAGATGCCGCTGGCCCGCTCGACCGCGGCGACCACGGCCGGCTGCTCGGCCTGCTCACGGGTGCGGGGCCGCAGCGCGTCGATCCGGGTGACGCCGAGCTCGCCGAAGACGGTGCGGTAGAGGTCGGTGATCTCGTCGCTCAGCGAGGACGCGGTGGAGACGACCAGCAGGCGTGCGGAGGAGCCGCCGGCGAGCTGGACGAAGCGCGCGAGGACGGCCTTGTCGCCGAGCTTGTCCTCCGCGCCGCCGATGGCCATGAGGACGCCGGCCGCTGCGGGAGGGAACCGGGAGGCCATGCCGCAGTCTACCAAGCCTGATCACCTGTTTTGCCACAACATCCGGTTCGTCGGTATCTACCGATATCGGGGTCTCGATCCCTGCTTATCGCCCCTTGACGTTTGTATGGCTAGCATCTGCCCATGAGAGTGCTGGTGGTGGAGGACGAGGCCGACCTGGCGGACGCGATCGCCCGCGGCCTGCGGCGCGAGGGGTACGCCGTCGACGTCGCCTACGACGGCGACGCCGCGCTCGACAAGATCGCCGTCAACGCCTACGACGTGGTCTGCCTCGACCTCAACCTGCCCGGCACCGACGGCATGGAGGTGTGCCGGCGGGTGCGCGCCGCCGGCGGGCCGGAGCCCGGCCCGCGGGTGCTGATGCTCACCGCTCGCGACCGGACCGACGACCGGGTCGCCGGCCTCGACGAGGGCGCCGACGACTACCTGGTCAAGCCGTTCGAGTTCGACGAGCTGAAGGCCCGGGTCCGCGCCCTGCTGCGGCGGGACGCCGGCCGCTCCGGCGCGCTGCTGCGGGTCGGCGACCTGCAGCTGGACGCGGCCAGGCACCAGGCCCGCCGCGACGGGCGGCCGCTCGCCCTCACCCCCAAGGAGTTCGCGCTGCTGCGCTACTTCATGTCCCGGCCGGGCCAGGTACTGTCCCAGGAGGACCTGCTCGAGCACGTCTGGGACGAGCACGCCGACCCCTTCACCAACACCGTGCGGGTGACCGTGATGACCCTGCGCCGCAAGCTCGCCGACGTGGGCGAGGGCCAGCCGATCGAGACCGTGGTCGGCAGGGGCTACCGCCTCCGCGAGGAGCTGTGAGGTCGCCGGCCTCGCCGATCGGGCGGCTGCCTGAGTGGACGCGGTCGATCCGCGTCCGTTACACGCTGCTGTACTCCGCGGTCCTGTTCGGGCTCGCCGCGCTCGTGGTGGTCACGCTCTACGTGATCCTCTCCATGACCCTGGCCGGGGAGCCGGTGACCAGCGCGGGCCGGGGCCTGTTCTGCAACCGCTTCACCAACGCCTGCATCCGCGTCGCGGTGGTCAACGCCCAGCAGATCGAGCAGCTGGTCAACACCGAGACGCTCGACAAGCTGCGTGACTTCTCGCTCAAGGCGCTCGGCATGATGTTCGTCGCCAGCCTCGCGATCGGCTGGGTGATCGCCGGGCGGGTGCTCGCCCCGATCGAGCGCATCACCTCGGTGGCCCGAGATATCCAGGCCACCGACCTGTCACGCCGCATCGAGCTCGGTGGTCCGGAGGACGAGCTGCGCCGCCTGGCCGACACCTTCGACGCGATGCTCGCCCGGCTCGACGCGGCCTTCGCCACCCAGCGCCAGTTCCTCGCCGACGCCTCCCATGAGCTGCGCAACCCGCTGGCCATCATCCGCACCAACCTGGACGTGGCCATGGCCGACCCGGACGCGGACCCCGAGGACCTGCGGCAGGCCCTGGTGGTGGTGCGGCGTGCCAGCGACCGCATGGGCCACCTGGTCGACGACCTGCTCGCCCTGGCCCGAGGGCAGGCGCCGACCGTCCAGTTCGAGCCGGTCGACCTGGGCGCCGTGGTGGCCGACGCGAGCGACGACCTGGTCCTCCAGGCCGAGGGCAGGGAGATCGTCCTCGACCGGACGATCGTGCCTGGCGTGGTGGTGAGCGGCGAGCCGGACGCGCTCAAGCGGGCCGTGGCCAACCTGCTGGAGAACGCGGTCCGCTACTCCCCGCCCGGCTCCCGCGTCCGCCTCGCCGTCGGCAGCGAGCGCGGCCGCGCCTGGGTAGCCGTGTCCGACGAGGGCCCTGGCATCCCGCCCGAGGACCAGCCGCGCGTGTTCGACCGCTTCTGGCGGGCGGACAAGGCCCGCTCCCGCGCCGAGGGCGGCACCGGGCTCGGCCTGGCCATCGTCCGCCAGATCGCCAACGCCCACGGCGGCGAGGTGCAGCTCCAGTCCCGCGTCGGGGTCGGCTCCACCTTCACCATGTGGCTGCCGGTGGCCGCCGTCGAAGGCTCCTCCCGTTCGCGCGTCCGCTCCGGCCGCTCGGCCTCGGCCGAGCTCCACGCCCCGGCGGACGGTGGAGCGCCGTCCGCGGAGGGATCCGCGTCCGAGGAGAGCCCGACGGTCGAGCTCGGCCCGGCGGCCGAGCCCGAGCGTGGGCCGGCGCCCGCGGACGGCGCGGCGCCGGAGGAAGCGACGGCGGCGGAGGACCCGCGCGCCGCCCCTCCGGGAGATCGGTAGCCCTTCATCAGACCTACGTCCGGTGGAGCTCGAACGCGGCTGGTGGCGTTCGGCGTGGGAAGCGGGCCCGTGTCCGGTTCGTTTTACCCGTCGTTGACGACTGGCTTACCGCTGTTTTAGCGGTACACCCCTACCCTTGCCGCATCGCAAGATGTTTGGACGGTCCAGGAGGACATCCACATGGCCACCCGTCAGCCGAACGACGCGCCACCGGGCATCGACGCCGACGCCACGCCCGAGCAGCCGGACCGCGACCGCGAACCGGCTGCGCCCGGGGCGGACGCACCCGGGCTCGCGGAGCGGCCCACCGAGCGGCTCGGACCCGGCGCCCGGCCGCTCCCACCCGGCGACAGCCCCACGGCCGAGCACCGGCCCGGTCCGGCCCAGGGGAGCTGGGTCGCGGCACCGCCCGAGCCGGCCCCGCAGCAGGAGGACACCGCGCGCGAGCAGCCCACCGACAGCTTCGGCGCCGGAGGCTCGCCCGGCGCGTCGCCGTGGTGGAACCCCTCCCAGCCACGGCCGGCCGACGCCCAGCCCGAGGCCGCCGCCCCGGTGGGCGGCTTCGGCGCGTCGCGCCAGAGCTGGGACGCCGGCCAGTCCGGCAGGTCGCGGCCGAGCTGGGACGCCGGCCCCGGCCAGGCGGCGCCGGACCAGGGCCGGGATTCCGCGCAGGACGCCCCGAGCTGGGGCGCCGGCCAGGCCGCCGCGAGCCCAGGCACGGAGTCCGGGCAGGACGGCCGCGGCTGGGGGACCGGGCACGGGCAGGACGGCCCGAGCTGGGGGACCGGCCCCTCCGGCCCGAGCTGGGACACGGCGCCGGTCGGCTCCTCCGGCTCGGGGAGCGGCTCGGCGCTCGGCGCCACCGCCCCGGCGGGGCGGCGCGGCGTTGGCCGCACCCTTCTCGCCCTGGTGGCGGCGATCGGCCTGCTGCTCACCGGCGCCGGTCTGAACCGGCTGGCCACCCAGCGCGACACGGCGACCGTCGCCGGCGGTGGCGTGCCCGTGGCCGGCCCGGCCGCGCCGCTCCCCGCCGGCGAGGAGCCCGTCGCCGCCGTGGCCCGCACCCTGGGGCCGAGCGTGGTGCAGCTCGAAGTGGGGGACGGCCTCGGCTCCGGCGTGATCTACGACAAGAACGGCTTCATCCTCACCGCCGCCCACGTCACCCAGGGCGCCCAGACCGTCACCGTGCGCCTGTTCGACGGCACCGCGCTGCGCGGCCGGGTGCTCGGCTCCGATCAGAGCAACGACATCTCCGTGGTCAAGGTGGACCGCACCGGTCTCCGGCCGGCCAACCTGGCGCTCAAGGAGGACCTCCAGGTCGGGCAGATGGCGGTGGCCATCGGCAGCCCCTTCGGGCTGCAGCAGACCGTCACCCAGGGCGTGGTCAGCGCGAAGGACCGCAGCCTGCAGACGCCGGACGGGGGTGTGCTCGAGGTCATCCAGACCGACGCGCCGATCAACCCCGGCAACTCGGGCGGTGCCCTCGCCGACCGGCAGGGCCGGGTGATCGGCATCAACGACTCCATCCGCTCCGAGTCGGGCGGCAACGAGGGGGTCGGGTTCGCCATCCCGATCGACACGGCGGCCGCGTCGGCGGGGCACATCGTCAAGGGCGAGCAGATCCAGACCGGCTTCCTCGGTGTCAGCCTCAACACCCCGACGCTGGGCCGGGCCGGAGCCCTGGTCGACAACGTCGTGTCGGGCTCGCCGGCCGCCCAGGCGGGCCTCCGTGTCGGTGACCTGATCGTGAAGGTCGGCGACCAGCAGGTGCAGAGCAGCAACGACCTCGCCGCCCATGTCCGCCTGATCGCGCCGGGACAGACCGCCGTCGTCCACGTGATCCGTGACGGAAGGGAGCAAACGATCACGGTCAAGCTGGGTCAGCGACCCGGTTCGCAGGCGCCGTAGCCGGCCCGCGGCGGGGCGAACGCACCGCGGTGGCCACCGAGCCGCCGGATGTTGTCCGACCCGCCCGAATCTGGTAGTTTGGCTGATAACGATTTGGAATCGGGCTCGGCACGAACAGGAACGACGACTTACTCTCGTAACGCGAACACGGACTGACCGACACGCCGGCGCTGGGGGGCGCAGGCAAGGTCATAATCCGCCCGCTGGGACGGCCGGGGCCGTCACAAGTCTCGGTCGGGAGGACACGGGAGGCGCGGGAAGCACGTTCGCGTTGCGGCGGCCTAGCCGTCCGGCGTGAGGACCGGTGGTTGGGGGACTACCGGGACCCCCCGGACGGCAGGCCGTTGCTTATTTCCTGCCTCTGTGGCTGCGTGATCGCGTGCCGCGCCGCGCGTTCGCAACGCGGCCGGCGAGAGGTATGTAAGAACAGCGATTCCGAGTTTTAGAATGGGTCCCATGGACCCCGTTGAGCCCGACCAGGATCTCGTCGCGATCGGCCTGCTGCGCGAGCCGGTCCGGAGGGCGCTCTACGGCTACGTCGCCTCCCGTGACGGCGAGGTCGGCCGCAACGAGGCCGCCGAGGCGGTCGGGGTCCAGCGAGGCTTGGCAGCCTTCCACCTCGACAAGCTGGTCGACGCCGGCCTGCTCGACGCGAGCTTCCGCCGGCTCGGCGAGCGCCGCGGTCCCGGCGCCGGCCGTCCAGCCAAGCTCTACCGCCGCGCCGCCAGGGAGGTCGCCGCCAGCCTGCCGCCCCGCGCCTACCAGACCGCCGCGCACCTGCTCGCCGAGGCGGTCGAGCAGGCCGGCGCCGAACCGGCGCTCTACGACAGCGCGCGGCGCGGCGGCGAGGCCGCGGCCCGCCAGGCCGCCGGCGCCGGGCCGCCGGCCGTGGAGCGGCTGCTCGCTGCTCGCGGCTACGAGCCCTACCCGGACGGGCAGGCGCTGCGGCTGCGCAACTGCCCGTTCGCGACCGTGGCCCACGAGTTCCCCGTCGTCGCCTGCGGCATGAACCTCGCGTTCGTCGAGGGGTTGCTGGCCGGCCTCGGCGCCGACGGCGTCTCCGCGAGCATGGACCCGGCACCCGGCCGCTGCTGCGTGGCGATCCACGGACTGGCGGAAGCTTCTAAAAACAACAATGATTGACATAGAAGACCGGGCGTGGTCCCCTGGCACGACCAGCCGACGCGGGAGAAGGAGCCGGCCATGCCCGAGCGGACCGCCCACCACCTCGCCCAGGTGAACATCGCGCTGCCGAGGGCGCCGGTGGACAGCACGGAGCTCGCCGATTTCATGGCGCTGCTCGACCCGATCAACCTGCTGGCCGACCACAGTCCTGGCTTCGTCTGGCGGCTGCAGACCGAGAGCGGGAACGCCACCGAGATCCGGCCCTTCGACGACGACCGGCTGATGGTCAACCTCTCCGTCTGGGCGTCGCTGGAGGCGCTGCGGAACTTCGTGTACTCCACTCGCCACCTGGATGTCATGCGCCGCCGTCGCGAGTGGTTCCACCGCCTGGCCGAGGCGTACCTGACCCTGTGGTGGCTGCCGGCCGGCACGCTGCCCACCATCGACGAGGCCAAGGACCGCCTCGCGCACCTGCAACGCCACGGCCCCGGCCCGGACGCCTTCACCTTCCGCGATCCGTTCCCACCGCCGGGCGCGAGCCGGCGAGCCGGCGCCGCCCGGCCGCTGCTCGCCGGGTAGCCCGACGCCGGAGCGGTTGCGGCCGCCCGAGCCCACAGGCCGCGGTGGGCGGAGCGGGCCGTGGCGGCGAGGCGGGCGAACAGCTCGGCGAAGGCGTCGTTCGGCCGGATCGTCAGCGGCCTGGCGTAGCCCTCCGCCAGCAGCAGCGCGTTCCAGAACGTGGCGTCCCCGAGCCAGGCGTAGGCGAGCAGCCGGCCGTAGTGGTCGCGCGGCTCGGCGTCGGCCGCCAGGCGCAGCGTCGCCCCGGTCAGCCAGTGCTTGGCGAACGCCGAGGCCTGCGGGCCGTAGGGCTCGACCGGCCGTCCCGGAGCGACCGTCTCGGGCGTGTCCACGCCGATGAGGCGCACGCGCTCCCGACGGCCGGCGACGGTGACCTCGAGCGTGTCGCCGTCCACCACCCGCCCGACCCTGGCCGCCACCGCCCCCGCCGGCGCGCGCGGCCACGACGCCCGCTCGGCCGGGCTGGTCGCCAGCGCCCAGCGCGACCGGCCGCAGCCGCCGAGCGCGGCGCCCAGCGGCAACGCGACGAGCAAGAGCAGCACGGCGGCTGCTCGGCACGGACGTCGGGACGGGCGGATGGGTCCCTCCGGGATCGGATCGGGGCAGGTCGACGGGCCGGGCGGGCATGCGCCCGGGCTGCCGCCGAGTCGGCGGCCGGGCCGCACCCTAGCCGCCCGGCCCGTGCATCCGGACCGTGCCGTCCACAGCCCACCGCGCCCGGAGCCCGCGCCCTTCCGCGGCCCGACACCGCGCCGGGCTGTGGACGGCACGCTCACGACGTCCCGGTCGCTGGTTAGGATGCGGATCATGACGACGATCACGCTTCCGGACGCGCCCATCGGCGAGCTCGCCGGCTTGCTGCCGGCGGGCAACGTGGCCGTGCTCGGCGGTCCGGGCAGCGGCAAGACGGCGCTGCTCGAGGAGCTGCTGCGCGGGCTGGTCGCCCGCGACGGCGCGGCCGCGCTGCTGGTCACCGCGAGCCGGCAGGCCGCGGTCGCGTCCTCCGAGCGGCTGCTCGCCGCCGCGCCCGGGGCCGCCGGCGGGACGCTCGGCTGCGTCACCTGGCACGCGTTCGCCCGCGGGCTGGTCACCAGCCACGCCGACCTGCTCGCCTACCGGGGCGAGCCGCGCCTGCTCAGCGGCCCGGAGCAGTGGTCGCTGGTGCGCTCCCTGCTGCTCGAGACGACCTCGGTCGACTGGGGCGAGCTGGCGCCCCTGGTCGAGACGCGCGCCTTCGCCGACGAGCTGGCCGAGTTCGTGCTCGCCTGCGAGCGGCGCCTGATCGACCCGGAGGAGCTGGCCGAGCGGGCCGAGCGCGGGCGGCCCGCGTGGCGCCCGGCCGCCGACTTCCTCGCCCTCTACGGCGAGCACCTCGCCCTGCAGGACTCGGTCGACCAGGCGGGCCTGCTGGCACAGGCGGGCGACCTGCTCGAGGACCAGCCCGAGGTGCTGGCCGCGACCGTGGAGCGGGCCGCCACCCTCCTGGTCGACGAGGCCCAGGAGCTCGACCCGGCACAGCTCCGGCTGGTCGGGCTGCTCTCCGACGCCGGGTCGCGGGTGGTGCTCGCCGGCGACCCGGCCGGGACCACCGACGAGCTGCGAGGTGCCGCCCCGGGCTCCCTGTCGGCGCACGCCGCCCGCATCGGCGCCAGCGTGGTCGCGCTCGAACAAGGGCACCGGCTTGGTGGCCCGGGGCTGGACGCGGTGCTGCGCCTGCGGTCGGCCGAGGGCGGGCGCGCGGTGCCGATGCGCGGCACCGGCTCGACCGCGGTCGAAGCCGCCCGCTACGCGGGCCTGGCCGACGAGGCGGACGCGGTGGCGCGCCTGCTGCGCGTCGCGCACCAGCGCGACGGCGTCGCCTACGGCCGTATGGCCGTGCTGCTGCCGTCGCTGCGCCGCGCCGGCGGCCCGATGCGCCGGGCGTTCGAGCGCTACCAGGTGCCCTACCGCCTCGGCGCCGGCGAGCGCCAGCTCGTGGCCGAGCCGGTCGTGCGCCACGTGCTGGACCTGTTCCGCCTCGCGCTCGACCCGGCGCGTGCCGACGAGCTGCTGCCCTCCTTGCTGGTCTCGCCCCTCGGCGGGCTCGACCCGCGGGAGCTGCGCGCCCTGCGCCGGGCCGCGCTGCTGGCCGACCACGCCCTGGCCGAGCACGTGGCGGTGGACCCGGCGGACCTCGGCGTGAACGGCCGCGCCGCCAGCCGGGCGACCGCCCTGCACCAGCTCGTCCAGGCCGCCGCCGGCTGGGTCGAGGAGCTGGACGCCGACCAGTGCTTCTGGCGGGTCTGGCGGCAGGCGCCGGCCTTCCGCCGCCTCGTCCAGCGGGTGGCCGACGATCCCGCCGACACCTCGGCGGCCAGGCAGCTCGACGCGCTGACCGCCTTCTCCCGTGCCCTGGGGCTGTTCGTCGACGGCCGCCCCGGCGCCAGCATGCGCACCTACCTCGACGTGGTGGAGCGGGCCGACTTCAGCGGCGACCCCTGGCTGCCGCCGGCCGTGACGGGCACCGACGCGGTCGCGCTGCTCAGCGTCAACGCCGCCAAGGGGCGCGAGTACGACCTGGTCGTCGTCGCCGGCTGCCTCGAAGGGGTGCTGCCTCGCACCGCCTGGCCCGAGGGGCTGTTCGAGACCTGGCGGCTGGACGGCGACCTCGACCCGGTCGCCCACGCCCGCGCGGTGCTCGACGCCGAGCGGCGCCGCTTCGTGCTCGCCGCCAGCCGGGCGCGCGACCGGGTGGTGTTCACCTGGTCGCGGGTCGAGGGGCGCGGCGAGCCGTCCCGGTTCCTGCTGGAGCTGGGCCTCGACCTGCCCGAGGAGCCGTCGCCGCCGGACCCGACGCCGCTGGGGCCGCTGGAGGCGGCCGGCGCGCTGCGCCGGATCCTGGCCGACCGCGACCGGCCTGCCGCCGAGCGCCTGGCCGCGGCGACCACCCTGGCCACCACGCCCGGGGTCGACCCGGCCGACTGGTGGTGGCGCCGGGACTGGACCCACGACCCCGAGCCGATCGCCGCGGAGGGCCGGCTGCGCACCTCGTACTCCCGCATCGGCACGTACGAGGAGTGCCACCTGCGCTACTTCTTCGGCAGCGTGGCCGGGCTGGACGACCGCACCTCCTACCAGATGGCCTTCGGCAAGCTGATGCACACCGTCTTCGAGCTGGCGGCCAAGGGCGAGATCGACGGCGACCCGGAGGCGCTCAAGGCGGCCTACCGGGAGCGCTTCGACCCTGCCTGGTTCCCTTCGCGCGCGGTCGCCTACCAGTACTGGCGCGACGGCATGGAGATGCTGGCGCTGTGGCACCACGGCGAGGCCGGGACGGCCCGCGAGGCGCTCGCCTTCGAGATCGACTTCACCATCGAGGTCGGCAGGCACCTGGTGCGCGGCCGCATCGACCGGGTCGACCGGGCCGGCGACGGCATCGCCCTGCTCGACTACAAGACCGCCCGCACCCCGGCCAGCGAGGCCGACGCCGCCAACTCCCTGCAGCTCGCCATCTACTACCTGGCCGCGCTGCGGGACCCGACGCTGGCCGCGCTCGGCCCGCCGGTCGAGATGCAGCTCGTCTACCCGGCCAGGGCGCGCCAGGGCCGCTTCGCCCGCGTCGGCCAGCGTCCCGAGCCGGGCCACGACCGCCGCGTCGAGCAGCGCCTGCTGCCGCTGCTCGATGGCGCCGCCGACGAGGCGTTCGACCCCGACCCGCACGCCGACTGCCGCTTCTGCGCCTTCAAGCCCATCTGCCCCATGTGGCCGCAGGGCGAGGACTTCCTCGCGCCGGTCCTGCCACCCGCCGACCTGGCGGTGGGCGACGCCGCGGGGGTGGGCACGTGAGCCTCACCCTGCCCGGCGCGGTGAGCAGGGGCGTCAGGGCCGCGCTGCGCGAGCAGGAGCCGACCCCCGAGCAGTGGGCGGCGATCGCCGCGCCGCTCGGCCCTGCGCACGTGATCGCCGGCGCCGGCTCGGGCAAGACCGCGGTGATGGCCGCCCGCATCGTCTACCTGGTCGAGCAGGCCGGCGTGCCGCCGTCGGCGGTGCTCGGCCTGACCTTCACCAACAAGGCGGCGGCGGAGCTGGAGGAGCGGGTCCGCGACGCCCTGGCGAAGCGCCGGCCAGGGCTCGGCGAGGAGATCACCGTCGACACCTACCACGCCTTCTCCGCCGAGCTGGTCAAGGCCTACGGCGTCCGCGTCGGGGTGGAGCCCGACGCCGACCTGCTCAGCGAGGCGCAGCAGTACCAGATCCTGCTCGGCATCCTCGACGGCGAGCGCTTCGAGCACCTGCGCGTGCGCTCGGCCGGCGCCATCATCCGCAAGACCCTGGAGCTGGCCGCCGCCTGCGCCGACCACCTGACCACCCCGGACCGGGTGGTCGCGGCCTCGCGGCGCCTCGAGGAGCGGGCCGAGGCGGGTGAGCGCATGCCCGACTGGCAGGTGCAGGCCGCCAGGGAGCGCATCGAGCTTGCCCGCCTGGTCGAGCGCTACGCCGCCGAGAAGCGCCGCCGCGGGCGCATCGACTTCGGCGACCAGGTCGCCAAGGCGGTCGAGCTGGTCGAGGGGCAGCCGGAGATCGCGGCGGCGCTGCGCGTCCGCTTCCCGCACGTGCTGCTCGACGAGTACCAGGACACCAACATCGCGCAGCGCCGGCTGATGCAGTGCATCTGCCTGCACGGCAGCTCGGTCATGGCGGTGGGCGACGCCCGCCAGGCGATCTACGCCTTCCGCGGCGCGACGATGTACAACCTGCTGTCGTTCGCCGAGCACTTCCCCGCGGCCGATGACGGCGGCCCACCGAGCGTTTCTGTAGGCGCAGCGCCGCTGCCGCTGTCGACCAACTTCCGCTCCGGCCGCCGCATCCTCGAGCTTGCCAACGCCGTGATCGAGGCCGTGCCCGAGGAGCGCCGCGGCGGCCGGCCGCTGGTGCCGCTGCCGGCCAACGGCGACGGCGCGGTCCGCGCCGCCCTGCTCACCGACCAGTACACCGAGGCCGCGTTCATCGCCGACCAGGTCGCCAGCGCCCACGCCGAGGGCCTGCCGGGCCTGGAGGGCGGCGGCCCGATCCTGCCGGCCTGGCGGGACGTGGCCGTGCTGGTGCGCTCGAAGCGGCTGCTCGGCCCGCTGCGCGAGGCGCTCGAGCAGCGCGACGTGCCGGTCGAGGTGGTCGGCCTGTCCGGCCTGCTGGAGACACCCGAGATCGTCGACCTGGTCAGCATGCTGCGGGTGATCGACGACCCGGGGGCCAACGTCGCCCTGACCCGGGTGCTGCTCGGCCCGCGCTGGCGCATCGGCTACCGGCACCTGGTGCGGCTGGCCCGCTGGGCGAGCCGCCACAACCGCGGTCTCAAGGAGGGGCTGCCGGGCGAGGACCCCGACCCGGGCGACGTGTCGTTCGCCCTGTCCGAGGCGCTCGACCACCTCCATGAGGTCGAGGGCCTCGACGAGGAGGCCCTGGCCCGGCTCGAGGCGTTCACCGCCGAGCTGGGCAGCCTGCGGGCCGCGGCGGACGCGCCCCTGCTCGACCTGGTCCAGACGGTGCTCGAACGTACGGG
>Ga0307278_10000823_pt1 | contig 15337 bp, 12 predicted proteins | sample ER_DNA_117_FD_194482 | JGI IMG/M metagenome (GOLD analysis project Ga0307278, IMG submission 194482) | Bulk soil microbial communities from the East River watershed near Crested Butte, Colorado, United States - ER_DNA_117 | ecosystem: Environmental > Terrestrial > Soil > Floodplain | place... | reverse complement strand
CGGCGCTCGCCTACCCCGACTACGAGCTGGTCGACCGGCGCTCCCGGCCCATCCGCCGGGTGTGGGCGCCCGACTTCGACTACCGCGAGATGGTCGTGCGCTTCGCCTGCGCGCCCGGGCCGGGCGCCCTGTTCCGGCGCTCGGCGCTCGAGGCGGCCGGGCCGTGGGACAGCCGCTTCCGGATGGCGCCCGACTACGACTTCTGGCTGCGGCTCGGGCTCCACGGCCGCTTCACCAGGGTGCCCGAGGTGCTGGCCCGGCTCCGCGTCCACGACGGCTCGCTGTCGTTCGCCGCCGACAGCGAGCCGGCCTCCGAGGAGTACGTGGCCGTCACCACCGCGTACTTCCGGAGCCAGGCGGTGCCGGCCGCCCTCCGCCCGGCCAGACGCGAGGCGCTCAGCAACGCCTACCTGGTCGCGGCCCGCTCGCACCTCAAGAGCGACCGGTACGCGCGCGGCCTCGGCTGCACCTGGCGGGCGCTCGTCCTGCACCCCCGCAACCTCACCCCCCGGACCGTCAAGCTCCTGGCCACCGGGCTCTCCCACCAGCTGCGCTTCGGCGGCCGCGGCCGGGACCGGGACGACCCGTGAGCCCCGAGGGCCCTGGGACCATGAGGTGGGTTCTCCGGTGAGGACCCTCGGGGACCGCGCCCGGGACCGGGACCACCGGTGAAGCCGGTCGCCGTGGCGGTGACCGGGGGGAGCGGGTTCATCGGCCGCCACCTGCGCCCGGTGCTCGCGGGCGGGCCCGTCTGGCTGCTCGGGCGCGGCGAGCCCGACCTGGCGGCGGGGGAGCGGCGGCTGCCCGTGGACCTGGCCGAGCCGGTGTCGCTCGCCGGCCTGCCCGACGGCACGGTCCTCTGCCACCTGGCCTGGTCGCACGCGTCCGGGCCGGCCAACGTCCGCCACAACCAGCACCTGCTCGACGCGGTCAACGCCTGCCCTGGCGTGGCCAGGGTGGTCGTGCTCAGCACGGTGTCGGTCTACGGGCTGCGCGCGACCGGGCACCTCGACGAGGCCAGCCCCTGCCGCCCGGACTCCGGGTACGCGCGCACCAAGCTCGCCTGCGAGCTGCTCTGGCGCGAGAAGCTGCGCGACGACCTCCCCCTGACCGTGCTCCGCCCCAGCACGGTGGTCGGCCCCGGCGGCCTCGGGCTGCTCCCGCTGGCCCGCGACGCGCTCCACCGCCCGGCCGTCGGGATCCTGAAGAAGAGCCTGCGGCGCGACCACTCCGTCAACTTCGTCGCCGTCTCCAACGTCGTTGCCGCGATCTCGTTCGTGCTCGGCCGGCCGCCGCGCGAGCACCGGGAGTGCTACATCGTGGCCGAGGACCACCGGCCCGAGAACGCCGGCTACGCGGCCATGCAGGACGTGGTGCGGCGCATCGCCGGGCGGCGGCCGCTGCCTGGTGTGCCCGTGCCGGACTGGGCCGTGCGAGGGCTCGCGGCGGCGACCGGGCGGCCGCTGCGGGTACGGCGCACGTTCTCCTCCGAGGCGCTCCGGTCGGCCGGGTACACCGACGCCGTCCCCCTGCTCGACGAGGTGCGGCGGGTCGTGGCCGCCGTCGAGCGGCAAGGGCGGTAGCCGCGCGTGCGGGTGCTCAGCGTCAACATGTCCCTCGACCCGGTCACCGGCGGCGGCACCGCCGAGCGGACCTTCCAGCTCGTGCGCGCCCTGGCCAGGGCCGGGGCCGAATGTGAGGTGCTGGTCACCGACCTCGGGCGGACCAGGGCGCGGACCGCGGAGCTGCCCGACGCGGACGTGGTCGCCCTGCCCTGCCTGGTGGAGCGCTTCTACATCCCCCGCTGCTCGCCCAGGCAGGTGGGGGAGGTGGTGCGGCGCGCCGACGTCGTCCACCTGATCTCGCACTGGACGCTGCTGAACCTGCTCGCCGGCTGGTACGCGCGCCGGCTCGGCAAGCCGTACGTGATCTGCCCGGCGGGGGCGCTGCCCCGCTTCGGGCGCTCCCGGGTCATCAAGCGCCTGTACAACGCGCTGGGTGGCACCAGGCTGGTCCGGCGCGCGAGCGGGCACGTGGCGATCACCGGCGACGAGCGGGCCCACTTCCGGGCCTACGGCGTCGACCCGGCGGCCGTGACGGTCATCCCCAACGGCATCGACGAGGCCGAGCTGCGGGATCAGGCGGGCGAGCGCGGGCTGCGGGGCCAGGCGGGCGAGGCCGGGTTCCGTGACCGCTTCGGCCTCGGCCCGAGCCCGTTCGTGCTGTTCGTCGGGCGGCTCAACGCCATCAAAGGGCCCGACCTGCTGCTGCGGGCGTTCTGCGCCGTGTGCGGCCGGCTGCCAGACCACCACCTGGTGCTCGCCGGCCCCGACGAGGGCATGCGCGGCGAGCTCGACCGGATCGTCGAGGAGGAGGGCGTGGCCGGCCGGGTCCACGTCACCGGGCATCTGGACGGGCCGGCCAAGGCGGCCGCGTACCACGCCGCCACCCTGCTCGCCGTCCCCTCACGGCAGGAGGCGATGTCGATCGTGGCGCTCGAGGCGGGCGCCGCCGGCACCCCGGTGCTGCTCACCGACAGGTGCGGCTTTGGCGAGGTCGCCGAGGCCGGTGGCGGGCTGGTCGTGCCGGCGACCGTCGACGGCCTCGCCCGTGGCCTGGTGGAGCTGCTCGGCCCGGGCGCCGACCTCGGCGCCATGGGGGCGAGCCTGCGCCGCCTGGTGCTTGACCGCTTCACCTGGGACCGCGCCGCCGACGCCTACCTCGCGCTCTACCGGGAACTGCTCGCGGGCGGGACCGGCGCGCCCCGCCCGAGCCTCGACGGGGATGGCTGATCCTCGCGGTCGTGGCACCGTGGTCTCGGCAGCGTCGCCGGGTGATCCGGGCCGTGGTCTCGGCAGCGTCGCCGGGTGATCCGGGCCGTAGAGGAAGGAGACGGACGTGGAGCCCACAGCCGAGCAGGTCGAGGCGTACCGCCGCGATGGCTTCGTCGTGGTCGAGGAGTTCCTGCCCCGGGAGGAGGTGGAGCGGGTCCGGGCGCGCTGGGAGCGGCTGTTCAAGCACGAGTGGGAGACCGGGGTCGCTCCCGACGAGGTCAACTACACCCCCGGGGTGACCCCGGGCAACGTCACCCGCCAGCTGTGCAACGCGTGGAGGGCCGACCGGGTGGTCGCCGCCACCACGCTCGCCCGCCGCAACGCCGGGTTCGCTGCCCGGCTCGCCGGCCTCCCCGGCCTGCGCATCAACCAGGACAACCTGATCTGGAAGCCGCCCAGCGGCAAGGCCCTGCTGGTGCACCAGGACGGCTCCTACCTCGACTGGCTGGAGCCGCCGAACATGGTTACCTGCTGGATGGCGCTGGACGACACCAGTGCCGACACCGGAACGATCTGCTACGCCCGGGGCTCGCACCACTGGCCCAAGGTCCCGGTCGGGGGCAGGTTCCACGCCCCCGACGACTGGCTGTCCTACGTCCGCGAGGTCATGCCCGCCGGCGCCGAGCTGGACCTGGTCCCGATCGAGGTCCCGGCCGGCGGTGCCGCGTTCCACGACGCCTGGGTCTTCCACGGCAGCCCGGCCAACGACCGGGCCGACGCCGAGCGGCGCGCGGTCATCAGCCACCTGATGGCCGCCGACACGCGCTGGAACCCGGCTGCCAGCCACCCCGTCTACTCCCGCTACCGCCGGCCCGGCGAGACCGAGATGGACGAGGCCTTCTTCCCGGTGCTCTGGGCCGAGGACGGCTACCGCACGCCCTGGGTCGACGCCTACGTCGCCGACGCGCGGCCCTGACCTGCTCAGCCCCGGCGGGCGGTCACCGCGTACTCGTACAGGGCCGCCTTGGAGTTGCGCTTGCGCAGGGTGCGCACCTGCACGGCGGTGAAGCCGGCCTGGGCGAGCAGCTCGGCGTACCAGTCCTGGGAGGGCACGACGTGGCCGAAGAAGGTGGAGTTGCCGATCACGTAGACGACCGTTCCGCCGGGCGCGACCACGTCATGGGCGGCCAGGAAGTGCCGCCACATGTCGGAGAAGTACCGCTCCACGTAGCGGGCGAGCAGCCGTCCGCTACGGTGCTCGGCCGCGGCGATGCGCCCCAGGGTCGCCTCGAAGGACCCGTTCAGCGGGACGGCGTGGGCCGGCGACCAGTCGGCGAGCCGGCTGGTGGCCACCCCCCAGGTGCCGCCGATCGCGCTCCAGTCCAGCTCGCCGGCCTGCCTCGAGTCGTCCAGGAAGCGTAGCCAGTACATGTAGGGACGCAGCTCGCGGACGTAGCTGACGCGGTTGGCGTACGGCGGTGAGGTGAAGAGCACCTGGATGGGGCGGTCGGCGAGGCATGCGGGTGAGCGGGCGTCCCCGAGCCGCACGCACGCCCGGCCCGGCAGCGTGCGGCCCGCGGTGGCCACCACGTGCTCGGCCTCGACCCGGAAGCGGTCCAGCACGTCGCCGACCCGGGCTGCCGTGCCGCCCGGCTTGAACGACATCGACTGGTGGTCGAAGGCGGCGCCGCTCACCGCGATGAGCGTGCGGCACAGGGCGACCAGCAGCAGGTCGGTGGCGGGCCCGCCGTCCTCGTGCTCGTCCAGGGCGGCCCGGAGCGCCCTGAGCCCGTCCAGGGCTGGAGGCGACCACCAGCGGTCGATCCGGAAGATCGGCGGCTGCCACAGGCCTTCCGAGCCGGCCGCCGCCCTGGCCGACGCGGCCACGGCCACGGCCCGCTCGCGCGCCTCGCGGAGCTGCGCCTCGCCGTACCCACGCGTCTTGGCCCGCGCCAGCCACACCAGGAACGGGTTCACGTCGACCAGGACCGCGTCGAGGCCCGCCTCCACCGCGAACAGCCCCGTGGTGCCGCTGCCCGAGAACGGGTCGAGCACGGTCGTGCCCGGCTCGCGACCGGCCAGGGTCCCGGCGACCAGCCGGTAGGAGTAGGCAGGGGTGAGGCGCAGCCAGCCGTGCCGGCCGGCTGCAGCGTTGGCTCTGAAGGTCAGGTGGGCGTTCTGCGGGACGGTCATGGGCCGGGGTCCGCCGGCGACGGCGAGCCGGTCGGTGCCGGGGAGTCTCCCACGCTCGGCCGCCCGGCGGGCGGGCGGCGGGTCGCGGTCCTTGCCGGCTGCGGCGCGTCGCGGGACTGGGAATAGACGGTCGTCCGGGCCCGGCCGCTGCCAAGCGTCAGCGCTCGGCCGCCCCGGCGGGCAGCCGGCGGGCGGCGCACCTGGGCGGTGCCAGGCGTCAGACAGCGAGCATCGTGCGCACGCGAGCTTCGCCGACGTCTCGATGCTGGCGGGAGGCGGCGGCCAGGGCCGCGTCCACGCCGGCTCGGTCTCGCAGCGGCCGGGCCTTCTCGAGCGCCCGGGCCCAGTCCCGCGACGCGCCGCAGCCGGCAAGGACCGCGAGCGCCTGGGCCGCGGGCATCAGGTCGAACCAGCGGACCGCAAGGGCCGAGCGGGCCTGGGCGTCGAGGTCGCCGAACAGGCGCACCCGCGCCACGCCGCCGTCGGGATACACGTCCAAGCGGACATGCGTGGCTCGGGCGACCTCGTCGACGAGGTAGCGGTGGCGGGTGTCCGGTACGACCTTCTGCCTCGGCACGATGTCGAACCAGGCGTCCTGGGCGTCGAGCGAGGAGGTCGTCGCGTCGCAGCCACGCAGCGCGGCCTCCCCGGGCGCGTTGCCCAGGAAGAACGTCGTGTCGATCTCGGCCACCCTTGCCAGCCCGGCCGCTGCGAGGCGGAACAGCACCCAGTCGTTGCCTGGACCGCGGCGACGGCGGTTCTCCCAGCCCTCCCCCATGTGCCGCGGAAGGCCGGGCGCGTTGAGGTTGTTCGGCGAGGAGAAGAACCGGTCGCTGCAGTCGACGGCCAGGCCGCCGTGCTCCTGGGCCAGGAGGTCGAAAGGCGCGCCGGCGAGGTACCGTGGGTCGGGGACCACGTCGCCGTAGGCGCGGAAGCGGGCGATGCCGCCGTCGGGGTACATGTTCAGGCGCAGATGCGTGAACCTCCGCTCCAGGTCCACCTCGAAGACGTTGCGCGTGTCGCCCTCCACCGGCGAGCCGGGTACGACCATCTCCCAGTCCACGCCGTCGGCGAGCAGGGCAGTCGTGTCCGGGGCGCCGTCGAGGCCACACGCCTCGACGGAGACCTCCTCGGGGTAGTTCCCGCGGAAGAAGGCAGTGTCCACGACGACCGACCGCACGATCCCGGGCGCGCCCAGCCGGATGACGGCCCAGTCGTGGCCGGGCTCGCGGCGGCGGCGGGTCTCCCACCCGTCGTAGGTCTTGCCCTTGGGCCCGAACGCGTCCGGGTCGTGCACGGCCGGTTCCGCCTTGAGCAGGTTCTCCTTCTCGGCGAACCACTCGTCGCTGGCGGCCATGACGCCGCCGCCGAGGCTCCGCCCGGCGAGGTCCACCCGGTCGACGAACTCGCTCATGATCCTCCTCGACGTAGGAACCGCCCTCGCGCGACATCGTCGACGCGGGTCCCGCGCAGCCACGTGGCGCGGACGACCCCGGTCAGCGTGCGGCCCGCGTACGGGGTGATCGGGTGCCGGTGATGCAGCACGGCCGGGTCGACGGTGAAGGTCTCGTCTGGTGCGAACGCGCAGAGGTCGGCGTCGAACCCGGGGGCGAGCATGCCCTTGCGCGTCAGCCCGGCGAGCCGGGCTGGTGCCGTCGCCATCCAGGTCACCACCTCGTCCAAGGGGATGCCGCGCTGGCGCGCGGCGGTCCACACGACCGGCAGACCGACCTGAATCGACGAGATCCCGCCCCAGGCCGCGCCGAAGTCGCCGATGTCGAGCCGTTTGAGCTCCGGAGGGCTCGGCGAGTGGTCGGAGACGATGCAGTCGATGATCCCTGCCCGCAGCCCCGCCCACAGCGCCTCGCGGTTGTCCGCTTCGCGGATGGGTGGACAGCACTTGAACTGTGTCGCGCCGGCCGGGATCTCGTCGGCGCTGAGGAAGAGGTAGTGGGGGCAGGTCTCCGCCGTGATCCGAACTCCGTCCCGTCGCGCCGACGCGATCATGGCGAGCGCGTCAGAGGACGACAGGTGCAGCACGTGAACCCGGCCGCCGATGCGGCGGGCCAGCTCGACCAGCTGGCCGATGGCGACGTTCTCGGCGTCGCGCGGGCGTGAGGCGAGGAAGTCGGCGTACCGCTGCCCGCTGCACCGCGGTGCCCGCTCGATCGCGGTCGAGTCCTCGGCGTGGACGATCATGAGCGCGCCGAACCGGCGCAGCTCCGCCATGGCCGTGCCCAGCTCCGCGATGTCGACCATGGGGAACTCGTCGACGCCGGAGTGCAGGAGGAAGCACTTGAAGCCGAAGACCCCGGCGTCGTGCAGCGGATGCAGGTCCGCGACGTTGCCGGGGACGACGCCACCCCAGAAGCCGACGTCGGTGTGGCACTGGCCTTCTGCCGCCTTGTTCTTGAGCTCCAGCGCCTCGACGTTCACGGTCGGCGGGACGCAGTTCAGAGGCATGTCGACGATCGTCGTGATGCCCCCCGCCGCTGCCGCCCGCGTTGCCGTGGCGAATCCTTCCCACTCGGTCCGCCCTGGTTCGTTCACGTGCACGTGGGTATCCACGAGACCGGGCAGCAGCACCTCGTCGTCGGACAGCACGACGCTCTCGCGAGCACGGAGCCGGGCGTCGTACGGCTTGACCGCGACGATCGCGCCGTCTCGGACAGCGACGGCGGCAGGCCTGGCGCCCCGGGGCGTCACCGCCCGGCGGGCTCGGACGACCAGGTCGTAGTCGTACACCATCTGCTCTCCGACGGGCGTGACGGCAGGGGACCCGGAGCCTCGACTCGGCCGGACAGTGCGACTCCGGGGACCAGCAGGCCAGGACCAGCAGGGCAGACCAGCGGGCCCCGGATCAGCAGACCCCGGGGACCAGCAGGACAGGACCACCAGCAGGCCCGAGGTATCTTTCCATTATCTGGAAAGTTACGCTCGCATGAGGGAAAGTACGTCTGCCAGGAGGTGGCGGTCAAGAGCGGCCGTCTCGGGAGCAAGGGGGCCAGCGTCATCACCAGTTCCGAGGGCGCTCGGCCCAGCCGCGTCCATTCGGTCGAGCGGGCGTTCATGCTGCTCGAGTCGCTCGCCGACCTCGGGGAGGTCGGGGTCACCGACCTCCGTCGAGCAACCGGCCTGTCCTACGGCACCATCCATCGACTGCTGGGCACCCTGCTCGAGCATGGCTATGCCAGGCAGAACACCGTCACCCGCAAGTACACGCTCGGGCCCCGCCTGATGCGCCTGGGCGACGCGGCGAGTCGGACCTTCGGTGTCTGGGTGCGGCCGTACCTCAGCGAGCTCATGGAGCTCAGCGGCGAGACGGCGAACCTCGCGGTGCTGGAGGGAGACTGGGCCGTCTACGTCGCCCAGGTCGCCTCCCGCAAGCACCACGTCCGGATGTTCACCGAGGTCGGACGCAAGGTCCTGCCGCACACGACCGCGGTGGGGAAGGTCCTGCTCGCGTTCCGGCCACGCACCGAGGTCGAAGCGCTGCTCGAACGTACGGGCCTCCCGCCCCGGACCCCGCGGACCATCACCGACCGTGGCCGCTTCCTGTCCGAGCTCGACGTGGTCGCCCGGCATGGGTATGCGGTCGACGACGGCGAGGAGGAGATCGGTGTCCGCTGCCTCGCGGTGCCGGTCTTCGGTGTGGGCGATGCCGTGGCCTCGGCGTCGATCTCGGCGCCCGACGGCCGGCTGAGCAGGGAGGACTACGACCGCCTTCTCCCCGAGATGCTGCGCATCTCGGCCGCCTTGAGCGGCAGCCTGGTGGCTCCGTCCTGACGGTCCCGAGGCGCGCACGTCCGAGGTCGTCTCCCGAGGCGCGCACGTTCAAGATCGTCTCCCGAGGCCGTGCGTCCGAGGTCGTCTCAAAGGCGCGCACGTCCGAGATCGTCTCCCGAGGCCGTGCGTCCGAGGTCGTCTCAAAGGCGCGCACGTTCAAGGTCGTCTCCCGAGGTCGTCTCCCGAGGCGCACCTCCGAGATCGTCGAGGGCCGGGGCTTGACTCCGTGAGCGAACGGCGGGTACGTTTGCACAAGCTAGTGGATGATTTTTTCCGCTGGCTGGAAACCGATGGGCTGTCACCAGCTTGACGACCCGGTACCGAGGTCCAGCTTCCCGAATGACGGAAAACGAACCAGGAGCCAGCGACCTTCGTGCTCGTGCGATCGTCCGGGTTGCGTGGTCCCGGATCTACGGACTGAGGAGGGCTCACCGTGACGGCGATCGGATTCATCGGCCTCGGCGTGATGGGCCGCCCCATGGCAGAGCATCTCGTCCGGGCCGGCCACGCCGTCAAGGTGCACAACCGGTCGCCGGGACCCGTGCAGAAGCTCGTGGCCGTCGGGGCGACGGCCGGGACGTCTCCGGCCGATGTCGCCGCCGACGCAGACGTCGTCATCACCATGGTCCCCGACTCCCCGGACGTCGAGGGAGTGGTGCTGGCCGAGGACGGGATCCTCAGCACGGCCCGTGAGGGGATGCTGCTCATCGACATGAGCACGGTCCGACCGGACACGGCCCGCCTGATCGCCAAGGAGGCGCACGCCAAGGGCGTCCGCTTCCTCGACGCTCCCGTGAGCGGCGGCGAGGTCGGCGCCCTCGAGGCCAGCCTGTCGATCATGGTGGGCGGGGATGCCGAGGACTTCGAGACCGCGCTGCCGATCCTCCAGTCGCTCGGCAGGACCATCGTCCACGTCGGCCCGGTCGGCGCGGGACAGACGGTCAAGGCTGCCAACCAGCTGATCGTGGCCGGCACGATCGAGCTGGTCAGCGAGGCCATCGTGCTGCTCGAGGCGCACGGCGTGGCGATGGAGCCCGCGATCAAGGTGCTGGCCGGCGGCCTGGCCGGCAACCAGGTCCTCGAGCGAAAGGCCGCGGGGATGCTTGCGCGGACCTTCGAGCCCGGGTTCCGCATCGACCTGCATCACAAGGACCTTGGCATCGTGCAGGCGGCTGCACGAGACAGCGGCGTGGTGATCCCCGTCACCGCGCTGGTGGCACAGATGCTCGTGTCGTTGCGCAGCCTCGGGCGAGGCGGGCTCGACCACAGCGCGATCCTCACGCTCATCGACGATCTGTCCGGCCGCGCCAAGACCAAGACGGACTAGGCGCCGGAAGCGAGGTGCCATGCGGATCAGTCACCCGAGGACGGTGGAGGACGCCTTCGACGCCCTCGACGAGATGCCGGACGCGCAGCTGCTGGCCGGAGGCACGGACTTCATGGTCGAGGTCAACTTCGGCCATCGCCGCCCGCCCGCGGTCGTCGGACTGCGCCGCGTGGAGGAGCTGGGCGGCTTCGAGCTCACCGACGACGAGGTCGTCCTCCGCGCCGCCCTGACCTGGACCGAGGTCGAGACGCAGCTGAACGACGAGCTGCCCGCTCTCGCCGCGGCCGCCCGCACGGTGGGCTCACCGCAGATGCGCAACGCTGGCACGGTGGGAGGCAACCTCGGCACGGCAAGCCCTGCGGGCGACTCGCTGCCGGTGCTGGCCGCCATGGACGCCACCGTCGTCCTGGTCAGCCGCGGCGGCGAGCGGCGGCTGCCCCTGTCGGCGTTCATCACCGGGGTGAAGCGGACCGCCATCCGGCCGGGCGAGATCATCCGGGAGGTCCGCGTCCCCCGGCTGCGCGGTCCACAGCACTTCCTGAAGGTCGGCACCCGCAACGCGATGGTCATCTCGATCGCCTGCGCGTCGGTCGTGCTGGACACGGAGGGCCGGACGGTCCGGTGCGGCCTCGGCGCGGTCGCGCCAACCCCGATCCGTGCACCGGAGGCCGAGTCCTTCATCGCCGGCGCGATCGACTGGGACGGGCTGCGAGCCCCGCCCGAGGCCGTCGCCCGGTTCGGTGAGCTCGCGGTGGCGGCGGCGTCCCCGATCACCGATCACCGCAGCACGGCCGAGTACCGCCGTCATGCCCTGAAGGTCATCACCGTCCGGGCACTGCAGAGGAGCCTCGCAGCATGACCGAGCAGACACCGAGTGACGCGCTGCACGACCCGACGACCCCCGACGGCAGCGGCCGTGAGGACTACCCGGCGCCCGGGGCGGGCCCAGACGTGCTTGCCGCGCTGGAGAGCTACACGCTCGCCGTGAACGGGCGGGACCGCGACGTGACCGAGGCCTGGCTCGGGGAGAGCCTGCTCTGGGTGCTGCGCGAGCGGCTCGGGCTGCCCGGCGCCAAGAACGCTTGCGAGCAGGGCGAGTGCGGCTCCTGCTCGGTGCTGCTGGATGGCCGGCTGGTCGCTTCCTGCTGCGTCCTGGCCGCCGATGCAGTGGGCAGCCAGATCACCACCGTGGAAGGGTTGTCGGGCGAAGGCGAGCTCTCGGACGTGCAGCGCGCCTTCGTCGAGGAGGGCGCCGTGCAGTGCGGCTTCTGCACGCCGGGCCTTGTCGTGGCCATCCATGACGTGCTTCACCGGAACCCTCGGGCCACCGAGCTGGAGCTCCGCGAGGCGATCTCGGGAGACCTCTGCCGGTGCACGGGGTACGGCCGGATCTTTGCCGCCGTCCGCCGCGTCCAGCAGGAGCGTGCCCATGCCCGCACCTAGCCTGCCCACCACGTTCACCCGCAAGCGCCGCGCTCCCGGGGTCGGCGAGAGCGTCCTGCGCCCGGACGGCATCCCCAAGGTCAAGGGCCAGTTCGCCTTCTCCTCCGACGCCTGGGTGGAGGGCATGGTGTGGGGGCGCACCGTGCGCAGCCCGTACCCGGCCGCCCGGATCCGCGGCATCGACGTGTCCGCTGCCGTGGCGATGCCGGGCGTGCACGCGGTGATCACCGCCGAGGACGTGTGGGGCAGCCCGACCTACGGGCTGGAGCACCACGATCAGCCCGTCTTCGCCAGTGACGTCGTGCGCTACCACGGTGAGCCGGTCGCCGCGGTGGCGGCGGACCACCCCGAGACCGCGCAGCGCGCGTGCGCGGCGGTCGTGGTGGACTACGAGGTCCTCGAGCCGCTGGTGGACGCCGAGGCGGCGATCACCGCTGCTCCGATCCATCCGGCGGGCAACATCTTCCGTCACGTCAGGATCCGCCATGGCGATCCCGACGCGGTAGGCGAGGTCGTCGTCGAGGGGACGTACGAGGTGGGCATGCAGGACCAGGCCTTCCTCGGCCCCGAGTCCGGGCTGGCGGTGCCCTCCGAGGACGGCGGCGTCGAGCTCTACGTCGCCACGCAGTGGCTCCACGTCGACCGGGACCAGATCGCGGCGTGCCTGAACCTGCCGCGCGACAAGGTCCGGCTCACGCTGGCCGGGACCGGTGGCGCGTTCGGCGGCCGCGAGGACCTCAGCATGCAGATCCACGCCTGCCTGCTCGCGCTGAAGACCGGCAAGCCCGTGAAGATGGTCTACTCGCGCGAGGAGTCCTTCTTCGGGCACGTGCACCGGCACCCGGCGAAGCTGTGGTACCGGCACCACGCGACCCGGGACGGCAAGCTCGTCAAGGTCGAGACCCGGCTCGTCTTCGACGGCGGGGCGTACACGTCCTCCAGCACCGCGGTCATCTCGAACGCTTCGTGCTTTGCGGCTGGCCCCTATCTCGTGCCGAACGCCGTCGTGGACGGCTACGCGGTGCGCACCAACAACCCGCCCTGCGGCGCGATGCGTGGCTTCGGCGCGGTGCAGACGTCGTTCGCCTCCGAGGCGCAGATGGACAAGCTGGCCCAGGAGCTGCACATCGATCCGGTCGAGCTGCGCCTGCGCAACGCACTCAAGACCCATGACGAGCTGCTCACCGGGCAGGTCATCATCGGCGCTGCTCCGGTGGCGGAATGCATCAGGGCGTGCCTGGCCCTGCCGATGCCGGAGCCGCTGTCCGAGGATGCACCGGCGATGATGCTGCCGGGTGGCGCCGGCTTGACGGCGCTGCGGGACGACGTCCGCCGCGGAGTCGGGTTCGCCGTGGGGTTCAAGAACCTCGCCTTCTCCGAGGGCTTCGACGACTACTCGACCGCACGCATCCGCTTGGAGCTCACGCCCGTCGGCGACCCCACGGCCACCGTGCACGTGGCCACCGCCGAGGTCGGACAGGGCTTCGTGACGGTCGCCCAGCAGATCGCGCGGGCGGAGCTCGGCGTCCACGAGGTCGTCCTCGCGGCCGCCGACACCCAGGTCGGCTCCGCCGGTTCCTCCAGCGCCTCCCGCCAGACGATGATGAGCGGCGGCGCGGTGCAGGCGGCCTGCGCCGCCGTCCGCGAGGTCCTGCTCGAGCGGGCGGCGCTGGAGCTGCACCTCGCCCCGGCCGACCTGGTGCTGGAAGAAGGCGAGCTCGTCACCAAGGACGGCAGGCACAACGTGTCCCTGGTCGAGGCGTTGAAGGCGGGTCCGGTGGAGGCCACGCGCGAGTTCCACCACGCGCCGACCGACCCGCTCGACGAGAACGGCCAGGGCAACGCGCACTGGTCGTTCGCCTTCGCCGCCCACCGGGCGGTGGTCGACGTCGACCCCGAGCTCGGGCTCGTCCGTGTCGTCCAGATCGCGACCGCGCAGGACATCGGCAAGGCCCTGAACCCGCTCGCGGTCACGGGCCAGGTCGAGGGCGGCATCGCGCAGGGCGTCGGCTTGGCGGTGATGGAGGAGATCATCGTCGACAAGGGCCGGATCCGGAACCCGTCGTTCACCGACTACCTGCTGCCGACCGCGCTGGACATGCCGACCGTGGTCCAGACCTGGATCGAGCAGCCCGAGCGCGGCGCCCCGTACGGCGCGAAGGGCGTCGGCGAACCGCCGACCATCTCGTCGACGGGCGCCGTCGTCGCCGCCATCCGGGATGCCACCCGACTCGACCTCAACCGCATCCCGGTGCGGCCGGACGACATCGCACTCGCCGCTGCCCCGGAACGCTCCCGCTGACGCCAACGCTCCGCGCGACCGCGCTCGGAGCTCCTGCCATCGACGACCCACCCGACCGACACGAGAGCGAGGGAGCCAGGGGGCAATGGGAATCGTCTTGGGCTCGAGCAACTACGGCAAGGCAGGAAATCACCTGTTCAAGGTGATCCGGGGGGCCGACCGCGACGAGGTCAGGGACTACCGCGTCGACGTGTCCCTGACCGGCGACTACGAGGCCCTGCACACCAGGGGCGACAACACCGGCGCGATGGCCACCGACACCATGCGCAACACCGTGTACGCGCTGGCCAAGCAGCACAGCTTCGACTCGCCCGAGGAGTTCGGCCTGCAGATGGTCGACTACCTGCTGACCCAGCCGCGGGTGACGGGTGCCCGGGTGCGGCTGGTCGAGCAGCGGTGGGACCGGATCACCGTGGACGGCGAGCCCCATGAGCACGCCTTCACCAAGGCCGCTGGCGCCAAGCACGTGGCAACCGTCAGCGGCCACGGTGGCGAGCGGCACGTCAGTGCCGGCATCGACGACCTGCAGGTCCTGAAGACGACGAACTCCGGATGGGACCATTTCCTCGAGGGCGGCTACCGCACGCTCAGGGACACAGCCGACCGGATCCTGGCCACGAGCGTGACCGCCACCTGGGACTACCACGAGCCCAAGGCCGACTTCACGCGGCTGTGGGAAGGCGTCAACGAGCAGATCGGAACGACCTTCACCGACCACTACAGCCCGTCCGTGCAGAACACCATCTTCCTGATGGGCAAGGCCGTGCTCGAGCGGTTCCCCGACATCGAGAAGATCCACTTCAGCCTGCCGAACAAGCATCACATCCTGTACGACCTCTCGCCGTTCGGCCTGGAGAACGACCGGGAGATCTACTGGGTCACCGTCGAGCCGTACGGCCTGATCGAAGCAACCATCCAACGCGGCTGAGGCCGCTGCCAGTCGCCGCACCGGTCGGTGGCCGCTACGGACCCAGCCGAAGAGGATCAGGAGGGGAGGGAGCATGGCCCAGACGTTGCGACGTCGGCCAGGGAACGCCGGCGTGCACCCGGTGGACGAGGTGCTGCGGCCGGACAAGCTCGCGCTGTACGGCGCCCAGCACGTCCTCGCGTTCTACGCCGGCGCGGTGATCGTGCCGATCCTGCTCGCAGGCGCGATCAAGCTGTCGGAGGAGCAGCTGGCCTACCTCATCAACGCGGACTTGTTCACGTGCGGCATCGCGTCGATCATCCAGGCGGTCGGGTTCTGGAAGATCGGCGTGCGGCTTCCGCTGCTCCAAGGGGTGACCTTCACCGCGGTCGCGCCGATGATCAGCATCGGCCTGGCCGAGGGCGGTGGGGTGCCGGGACTGCGCGCGATCTACGGCGCCATCATCATCGCCGGCATCGTGACGTTCCTGATCGCGCCCTTCTTCAGCCGGCTGATCCGCTTCTTCCCGCCGATCGTCACCGGCACGGTCATCCTCTGCATCGGTCTTGTCCTGCTCCCTGTCGCCGCGGGCGAGGCGGGCGGCG
>Ga0307278_10000822_pt1 | contig 15339 bp, 13 predicted proteins | sample ER_DNA_117_FD_194482 | JGI IMG/M metagenome (GOLD analysis project Ga0307278, IMG submission 194482) | Bulk soil microbial communities from the East River watershed near Crested Butte, Colorado, United States - ER_DNA_117 | ecosystem: Environmental > Terrestrial > Soil > Floodplain | place... | reverse complement strand
TGGCCGTGCCACATGCGCTGGTAGGCCCAGAGCATGTAGACGGCGCCGAGGATGACGCCGCCGGCGCCGAGCACGGCGAAGGCCCGGTTGGCGCCGAACGCGCCGAGCAGGGTCAGGAACTCGCCGATGAAGCCGACCAGCCCCGGCAGGGCGACCGCGGCCAGGGTGAGGACGAGCATCACCCCCGCCATGCGCGGCACGGCCTGCTGCAGGCCGCCGAAGTCGGCGACCAGCCGGGTGCCGCGGCGCTCCTCCAGCATGCCGGCGAGGAAGAACAGCCCGCCGATGGTGAGGCCGTGGGCGACCATGTAGAAGACGGCGCCGGCCAGCCCCTGGGTGTTGAGGGCGAACACGCCGAGCACGACGAAGCCCAGGTGGGAGACTGACGAGTAGGCGACCAGCCGCTTGAAGTCGCGCTGCACCGTGGCGATCGCCGCGCAGTAGAGGATGCCGGCCACCGCCAGGGTGCTCACGGCGGGGGCGAACGAGCGCGCGGCGTCCGGGAACAGCGGCAGGCAGAAGCGGATGAAGCCGTACGCCCCGAGCTTGGACATGACGCCGGCGAGCAGCACCGTGGTCGAGGTCGGTGCGGTCACGTAGGCGGGCGGCAGCCAGGTGTGGAACGGCACCAGTGGGGTCTTGACCGCGAAGGCGGCGAAGAAGCCGAGGAACAGCCAGCGTTGCGCGCCGTCGCTCTTGGACAGGTCGCGCAGGGTCTCGTAGTCGAAGCTGCCGCTGCCGGTCGCCTTGGACGACAGGTACCAGAGGCCGACGATGGCCACCAGCATGAGCAGCCCGCCGAGCAGGGTGTAGAGGAAGAACTTGACGGCCGCGTAGACGCGCCGCTCCCCGCCCCAGGAGCCGATCAGGAAGTAGCCGGGGACCAGCACGGCCTCCCAGAAGCTGTAGAACAGGAACAGGTCCAGGGCGACGAACACGCCCAGCATCGCGGTCTCGAGCACCAGCAGCATCGCGACGTAGGCGCGGGGCCGGTCGGTCATGCGCCACGACCCGACGATCGCCAGCGGCGTGAGCAGGGTGGTGAGCAGCAGCATGGGCAGGCTGACGCCGTCGAGCCCGACCTTGTAGCGCACCCCGAGGGAGCGCACCCAGTCCGCCTGCTGGCCGAGCTGGAAGCCGGCCTCGCCGCGGTCGAAGCGCAGCGCCAGCGCCACCGCCATGCCGAGCACCACCAGGCTCACGGCCAGCCCCACCCAGCGAGCGAGGGAGGCCTCGGCGCCGGACCCCCCTTGATTCACCGGGGGGCTACCGCTCGGCGCTGCGTGGTCGCCCGCCGCCTGGGTTCCGGCCTCGCTCTCGAGCCCCCCGGACCCTTTGTTGACCGGGGGGCTACCGCTCGGCGCTGCGTGGCCGCCCGCCGCCTGGGTTCCGGCCTCGCTCTTGAGCCCCCCGAACCCCCCCGTGGACGGAAGGGCGACGAGCAGGAGGGCCCCGGCGAGCGGGGCGAACACGGTGACGGTGAGCAGCACGGGCAGGGCTCCTAGGTGGCGCGGACGACGAGGAAGGCGACGATCAGCACGGCGCCGCCGAGCACGCCGACGGCGTACGTGCGGACCAGGCCGGTCTGCAGGCCGCGGCCGCGCCGGGCGGCGGCGCCGACCGCGTCGGCGAGGCCGTCGACGGCGCCGTCGACCACCCGGCGGTCGAACAGGTCGGCCATCCTGGCGACGGCCCCGTCCAGGCGGACGGTGACCAGCTCGTAGGCCCTGTCGACGTACAGCCCGCTGGCCAGCGCCCGCCAGGCGCCGGCGCGGCGCCGGCGCTGCTCGAGCCAGTCGACGCGGCCGGAGAGGTAGAGCCACCAGGCCACCGCGAGGCCGGCGGCGGCGACCAGGGTGGCCAGGACCGAGAGCAGGAACGCCTGGGCGAAGCTCTCCGCCTCCAGCGGAGCGGGCAGCGCGCCGACCAGCACCGGCTCCAGGAAGCGGGCGAGCGGCCCGCCGACCAGGCCGCCGCCGGTGAGCAGCACCCCGGCCACCAGCGCCAGGGCGCCGAGCACCAGCAGCGGGACGGTCATCACGGCGGGCGACTCGTGCGGGTGGCGGCCCTCGGGCCAGCGCGGCTCGCCGAGGAAGGTGAGGAACACCAGGCGCGACATGTAGAACGCGGTCAGCCCGGCGGTGAGCAGGCCCACCACCCAGGCGAACAGGCCGACGCCGCCGTGGCTGAAGGCGGCGGCGAGCACCTGGTCCTTGGAGTAGAAGCCGGCGGTGAGCGGGAAGCCGATGATCGCCAGCCAGGCCGCCACCGTGGTCCACCAGGTGAGCGGCATCGCCTGGCGCAGCCCGCCGAAGTGCTTGACGTCGGTGTCGCCGTCGTTGGCGTGCATCACCGAGCCGGCGCCGAGGAACAGCTGGGCCTTGAAGAAGGCGTGGGTGACCAGGTGGAACAGGCCGGCGGCGTAGCCGACCGGTCCCAGCCCGACGCCGACGAACATGTAGCCGAGCTGCGAGACGGTGGAGTAGGCCAGGATCTTCTTCAGGTCGTCCTGGCCGATGGCGATCAGCGCGGCCAGCAGCGCGGTGAGCGCGCCGACGACCACCACCACGGCGGCGGCCGTCTTGGACGCCTCGAACAGCACGTGGGTGCGGGCGACCAGGTAGACGCCGGCGGTGACCATGGTGGCCGCGTGGATCAGGGCGGACACCGGGGTGGGGCCGGCCATCGCGTCCGGCAGCCAGACGTACAGCGGGAGCTGGGCGCTCTTGCCGGCGCAGGCGAGGAACAGCAGCAGCGCCACGGCGGTGGCGGCGCCGGCGCCGAGGCCGGGGATGGTGACCGCGCCGACCCTCGCCACCCCGCCGGCCACGAACACGCCCCGCTCGGCGCGGCCGAGCACGTCGTCGAAGTCGAGGCTGCCGAGCTGCTGGAAGATCAGGAACATGGCGATCAGGAAGCCGACGTCGCCGATGCGGTTGGCCAGGAACGCCTTCTTGGCCGCCGGCGGCGCCCACACCTCCTGGGTCTCGTCGGGGGTGTCGGGGTCGAGCCGGGCGCCGGGCTGCACCACCGGCAGGCGGCGGTTGAACCAGAACCCGATCAGCAGGTACGAGCAGACCCCGACGCCCTCCCAGCCGAGGAACATCACCAGGAAGTTCTGGGCGAGCACCAGGGTGAGCATGGCCGCCACGAACAGGTTCAGGTAGGCGAAGAAGGTGGCGATGCGCTCGTCGCCGGCCATGTAGCCGATCGAGTAGAGGTGGATCAGGGCCGAGACCCCGGTGACGACCATCGCCATGACGGCCGAGAGCTGGTCGAAGCGCAGGTCGAAGGCGACCCGCAGGTCGCCGGCGCTGAACCACTCGTAGCCCCGCAGCACCACCGTGCGCGCGTCGGCCGCGCCGCCGAGCAGCGTGAAGAAGGCGGCGACGGCGACCACGAACGAGGCCGCCACCAGCGCCGTGGCCAGCCAGCCTGCGGCCCTGCCGAGGCGGCGGCCGAGCAGCACGTTGACGGCGAAGCCGGCCGCCGGCAGCAGCGGCAGCAGCGGGACCAGCCGGATTGCACCGTGGGGGTTCAGGGCACCGTCACCCCTTGAGGAGGTCGACGTCGTCGACGCTGGTCGACGAGCGCTTGCGGAAGATGGCCACCAGGATGCCGAGGCCGACGACCACCTCGGCGGCGGCCACCACCATGACGAAGAAGGCGAGGATCTGGCCGTCGAGGCTGCCGGCGGCGCGGCCGAAGGCGAGGAACGACAGGTTCACCGCGTTCAGCATCAGCTCGATGCACATGAACACCACGATGGCGTTGCGCCGGATCAGCACCCCGACCACGCCGATGGTGAACAGCAGCGCCGACAGCAGCAGGTAGGCGTTGGTCCCGACCCTCATGGCCGCCACTTCCCCAGCACCAGGGCGCCGACCGCCGCCACCACCAGCACCATGCCGACCGCCTCGAAGGCGAACACGTAGCGGGTGAACAGCAGCCGCCCGATCGCCTGCACGTTGCCGTCGGCGTTGGCGGCGGCCAGGCTGCCGGCGCCGCCGCCGAACCCGCCGTTGGCCAATGCGAAGCCGACGGCGCCGAGCAGCAGCAGGCCGAGCACGGCGGCGGCGGGGCGCTGGCCCGGGATGGTCTCGGTCAGCACGTCCTCGCTGCCGATGCCGAGCAGCATCAGCACGAACAGGAACAGCACCATGATCGCGCCCGCGTAGACGATCACCTGGACGGCGGCGATGAACTGCGCCTCGAGCAGCACGTAGAAGCCGGCGAGGCAGAAGAAGTTGACCACCAGCATCAGGGCCGAGTAGACGGCGTTGCGGCTCAGCACCATGGCGACGGCCGCGACCACGCTGAGGATCGCGAGGGGCACGAAGGTCAGGAACTCGGCCCGCTCGCTGGCGGTGACGGCGAGGACGGTCACTTGGGCGTGACCTCCTCGGCGGGCAGCTCGCGGTCTGCCTGGCTGGTCTCCTGGGCGCGCAGCAGCGTCCACACCGGCTCGGTCGACTCCTGGGACAGCGACGCCTGGGGGCCGTAGCGGCCGATCGCCGGCGGCCCGTCGACCGCGTCGGCGTGGGGCGGCGGCTTGGCCCCGGCCGGCACCGGCGCGAGCAGGTCCGGCTTGTCGTACACCAGGTCCTGGCGGAGGTCGGCGGAGAGCTCGTACTCGTTGGTCATGGTGAGGGCGCGGGTCGGGCAGGCCTCGATGCAGAGCCCGCAGAAGATGCAGCGGTTGTAGTTGATCTGGTAGATGGCGGCGTAGCGCTCGCCGACGGAGTAGCGCGCCTCCGGGGTGTTGTCGGCGCCCTGCACGTAGATGGCGTCGGCGGGGCAGGCGTAGGCGCACAGCTCGCAGCCGATGCAGCGCTCGAGCCCGTCGTCGTAGCGGTTGAGCTGGTGGCGGCCGTGGAAGCGCGCAGCGACCTGGCGCTTCACCTCCGGGTACTGCACGGTGTTGGGCTTCCGGAACATGCTCCGGAAGGTCACCGAGAGACCTTTGAGTATCTCGCCGGGCATCACGATGGCGACCCTCCAGGGGCGGTGCGGTCGGAGTCGCTGGGCTTGGACTCCGACGAGGTCGGGACCAGCAGCGACAGCAGCAGCACAGCGGCCACCACCCCGATGCCGATGTAGAGCGTGCGGCGGCTGACCGCGCCCAGGTTCACGGTCAGCACCACGCCGGTGACCATGACCCAGGTGAGCGCGACCGGGATGAGGTACTTCCAGCCGATCGCCATGAGCCGGTCGAAACGCAGCCGCGGCAGCGTGGCCCGCAGCCAGATGAACAGGAAGATGAACAGGTAGACCTTGGCCACGAACCAGAGGATGGGCCACAGCCACGGCAGGAAGCCGTGGATCACGGGCCCGTCCGGGCCGCCGAGGAACAGCGTGGTGGCCACCGCCGAGACGGTGATGACGTTGAGGTACTCGGCGAGGAAGAACAGGGCGAACTTCACCCCCGAGTACTCGGTGTGGTAGCCGCCGACCAGCTCCGACTCGGCCTCGGGCAGGTCGAACGGGGCGCGGTTGGTCTCGGCGATGCCGGCGAGCAGGAACACCAAGAACATGGGCAGCTGCGGCACGATGTACCAGCGCGGGATGAAGCCCATGATGGGGTCGCCGTGCTGGGCCGCGACGATGCCGGCGGCCGAGAGGGTGCCCGCGTACATCAGCACCCCGACGATCGACAGGCCCTGGGCGATCTCGTAGCTGATCATCTGCGCGCTGGAGCGCACCCCGCCGAGCAGCGGGTAGTTCGACCCGGAGGCCCAGCCGGCCAGCACGATGCCGTACACCTGCAGGCTCGACATCGCCAGCACGAACAGGAGGCCGACGTTGAGGTCGGTGAGCTGGGCGCGCTCGCTGCCGAAATGGTCGCCGAAGGGCAGCACCGAGACCGAGAGGAAGGCCGGCACCATCATCAGCACCGGGGCGAGCGGGTAGAGGAAGCGGTCGGCGCTGGAGGGCCGCACGTCCTCCTTGAAGAACAGCTTGATGCCGTCGGCCAGGCTCTGCAGCAGCCCGAACGGGCCGACCCGGTTGGGGCCGATGCGGGTCTGCATGAACGCCACCACGCGGCGCTCCAGCCAGATGATGAACAGCACCGACAGCATCAGGAAGGCGAACACGCCGACGACCTTGACGACCACGATGAAGAGGTCCCAGATCACGCGGCCACCTCCCCGGCGGCCCGCAGGGCGACCCGGCGGGCCGGGGCCGGGCCGAGCAGCGCCCCGAGGGCCAGGTCCGGCTGGTTGCTGGGCACGAACACGCAGCCGGGGGCGACCCCGGCGGAGACCCGCACGGGCAGCTCGGCGGTGGCGCCGTCGCCGAAGTCGAGCGCGGCGCGGCCCCCGGCGGCGAGCCCCAGGCGGGCGGCGTCATCAGGGTGCAGCTCGCAGAAGGCCTCCTCGGTGCTGCGGTTGAGGTCGGCCGCCCTGGCCAGCAGCGAGGCGCCGTCCAGGAGCAGCGGGTAGGTGACCAGGGCGAGGCCGTCGTCCGGCCCTGTCGGCGCGGCGGGCTCGGAGGCGGGCACCGCGTCGGGCACAGCCGCCCCCGCGGGCCGGGCACGCCAGCGCGCCGTCTCGGCCACCACCGCGTCGAGGTTGCCGAGGCCGAGGTCGACCTTGAGCCGCAGCGACAGCTGGTCGGCCAGCTCCCAGACGGTCTGGGCGGCGCCGCCGACCGGCACGGCGTGCCGCGTCCCCTGGACGCGGCCCTCCCAGTCGGTGAAGGTGCCGTCGGTCTCGGCGTGGACGACACCGGGCAGCAGCACCTCCGCGTGCCTGGTGGTCTCGTTCAGCTCGTGGTCGACGGCGACCACGAAGGCGTTGGCGAGGGCGCGCTCGACCAGCTCGCGGGGACCGTGGTCGCGGATCAGGTCGACCCCGGCCAGCAGCAGCACGCCGAGCTCGCCGTCGGCGGCGGCGCGCAGCATGCCCTGGGCGTCCAGCCCCGGCTCGGCCGGCAGCTCGGCGCCCCAGGCCTCGCCCAGCTCGCGCCTGGCGCCCTCGTCGGTCACGGAGCGGCCGCCGGGGAGCAGGTCCGGCCTGGCGCCGGCGTCGAGCGCGCCGCGGTCGCCGGCGCGCCGCGGCACCCAGGCGAGGCGCCCGCCGAGCCTGCCCGCCAGCTTGGCGGCGCCGGCCAGGCCGCCGCTCGCGGCGGCGCGCCAGCCGGCGAGCACGACCACGGTGCCGTCCCGCTGCTTGCGTGCCTCGCGCAACCGCTTGCCGGCGTCGCCCCGCCCCTTGCCGATGCGGTCGAGGGCGTCGGCCTGCCCGCCGGGCGCGGCGGGGACCACGGTGGCGAACTCGGCGAGGCGGCCGACGCGCGCGCCGACGGCCACCACCGGCACGCCGTGGCGCAGGGCCGCGGCGCGCAGGCGCAGGAACAGGATCGGCGACTCCTCGTGGGGGTCGAGGTCGACCACCACCACGGCGGCGGCGCCGTCCAGGTCGGCGTAGGTGGGCCCGACGGTGCCGGCCAGCCCGCCCGTGACCGCGGTCTCCGCCGCGCTCCCCGGCCAGCTGCGCGCGTCGACGTTGTTGCTGTGCAGCGTGACCCGGGCGAGCTTCTGCATCGCGTAGGCGTCCTGGTCGGTGAGGTGCCCGCCGACCAGCACGCCGGCGCCGCGCCCGCGCCCGGCCCTGATCGCGTCGGCGGCGCGCAGCAGCGCCTCCGACCAGGAGGCGGTGCGCAGCCTGCCGCCCTCGGCGACGTGCGGGACCAGTACCCGCTCGGGGTTCCGCGCGTAGGCGAAGCCGTAGCGGCCGCGGTCGCAGTTCCAGGCCTGGTTGACCTCGTCGTTGTCGCGGGCGAGCTGGCGGGTGACCAGACCGCGGCGGGCGTCGATGCGCAGGTTGCAGCCCGCGGCGCAGTGGTTGCAGACGCCGTCGCTCGAGGTCAGGTCGAAGGGGCGCGCCTGGAACCGGTAGGACGGCGAGGTCAGCGCGCCCACCGGGCAGATCTGCACGACGTTGCCGGAGAACAGGCTCTTGTACGGCTCGTCGTCGTAGATGGCCACCTGCTCGAGCGAGCCGCGCTCGAACAGCTCGATGAACGGGTCGCCGGCGACCTCGGCCGAGAAGCGGGTGCAGCGGGCGCACAGCACGCAACGCTCGCGGTCCAGCAGGACCGTCTCGGAGATCTTGATGGGCTTCTCGTAGCGCCGCTTGGTCTCGATGAAGCGGGTCTCGCCCGGGCCGTGGGCGAGCGTCTGGTCCTGCAGCGGGCACTCTCCGCCCTTGTCGCACATGGGGCAGTCGAGCGGGTGGTTGATCAGCAGGAACTCCAGGGTGCTCTCCTGCCCGGCCCTGGCGACCGCCGAGGTCTCCTGGGTCTTGACCACCATCCCGTCGGTCACCGTGGTGGTGCAGGCGGTGAGCGGCTTGCGCTGGCCCTCCACCTCGACCAGGCACTGCCGGCAGGCGCCGAGCGGCGCCAGCAGGCGGTGGTCGCAGAACCGCGGGATCACGATCCCGATCTGCTCGGCCGCCCGGATGACCAGGGTGCCGGGGGCCACCTCGAGCTCCCTGCCGTCGATGGTGACCTTCACGGTGGTCGGCTGGTCGGGCATGGACTGTCTCCCCGGGCCGGGCTAGTGGTCGGCGCCGACGGCCACCCGGCCACCCTGGAAGGGGCAGCCGTGGCCGCTGACGTGCTGGCTGAACTCGTCGCGGAAGAACTTCAGGGCCGAGACGATCGGGCTGGTGGCCCCGTCGCCGAGGGCGCAGAACGAACGGCCGAAGATCCCGTCACAGATGTCGTTCAGGGTGTCGAGGTCCTCCTCGCGACCCTGCCCGGTCTCCAGGCGGGCGAGGATCTTGCGCATCCAGTCGGTGCCCTCGCGGCACGGCGTGCACTTGCCGCACGACTCGTGGGCGTAGAACTCGGTGAAGTTGAGGCAGGCGCGGACCATGCAGACGTCGGTGGACATGACGATCACCGCGGCCGTGCCCAGCAGGCTGCCGGCGCCGGCGATGCCCTCGAAGTCCATCGGGACGTCGAGGTGGTCCGAGGTCAGCATGGGGGTGGAGGAGCCGCCGGGGGTCCACGCCTTGAGCGTCTTGCCCTCGATCATGCCCCCGGCCGCCTCCATGATCACCTCGCGCGCCGGGACGCCCAGGGGGAACTCGAAGTTGCCGGGGTTGCGCACGTCGCCGGAGACGCTGAACAGCTTCGGGCCCGGCGAGCGCTCCGAGCCCATCGAGCGGAACCAGTCGACGCCCTTGTTGAAGATGTACGGCACGGTCGCGATCGTCTCGACGTTGTTGACCGTGGTCGGCGCCCGGTAGAGGCCCTCGACGGCCGGGAACGGCGGCCGCAGCTTCGGCTGGCCGCGCTCGCCCTCGAGCGAGGAGAGCAGGGCGGTCTCCTCGCCGCAGATGTAGGCGCCGGCGCCCCGGTGCAGCACCACCTCGAGGTCGAAGCCGGAGCCCTTGACGTCGCGGCCGATCAGGCCGCGGTCGTAGGCCTCGGCGACGGCGGCCTCGAGGCGGCGGCCGGCGAAGCCGCACTCGCCGCGCAGGTAGATGAAGGCGGTGTTGCAGCCGATCGCGTAGGCCGAGACGATCACGCCTTCGACCAGCGAGTGCGGGTCGCGCTCCAGCAGCTCCATGTCCTTGAAGGTGCCCGGCTCGCTCTCGTCGGCGTTGACCACCAGGTAGGTCGGCTTGCCGGTGCCCTTGGCCAGGAAGCCCCACTTCATGCCGGTGGGGAATCCGGCACCACCCCGGCCGCGCAGGCCCGAGTCCTTGACCAGCTGCACCAGGTCGGCGGGGCTGCGCGCGAAGGCGGCGTCGAGGCTGGCGTAGCCGCCCAGCTCCAGGTAGCGGTCGAGCTGGTGTGCGCGGCCGTCCTTCCAGCGGCTGCTGAGCACCTGGACCTGCGCGGTCACGGCGCGCCTCCGCGCTCGGCCAGCTCGTCCGGGGGCTCGCCGAGACCGGAGAGGCGCCAGTGCAGCGCGGCGGTGGACGGCTCGGTGACCGCGCCGTCCGCGGCCAGGGTCGGCGGCGGCAGCTCGCCGGCGAGCAGGCGCTCGGTCAGCTCCAGTGCCTGCTCGCGGGTGATGCGCTCGTAGTTCTCCGTGTTGACCTGCAGCACCGGGGCGCCGTCGCAGGCGGCGAGGCACTCGACCTCCTCGACGGTGACCATGCCGCTGGCGTCGGTGCCGCCCATGGGCACGTCGAGCCGCTCGCAGAGCGCCTGGGCGATCTCGCGCGAGCCGCGCAGCTCGCAGGAGAGCGTGCGGCACACCGAGACGAGGTAGCGGCCGACCGGGCGGCGCCGGAACATGGTGTAGAAGGTCGCCACCGCGCCCACCTCGGCCTTGGTGACGCCGAGCAGCTCGGCAACCTGGGCAACCCCGGCCGGGGAGACGTAGCCGTCCTCGGCCTGGACCAGGAACAGCAGCGGCAGCATGGCCGATCGCCGTTGCGGGTAACGGGCGATCAGCTCCTCGACGCGGGCCAAGGTCTGTTCGGTCAGGGGCACGGCGGCGGGGTTCTCCTTGTCATCCAAGCCTCAGCGGTCCACGCCGCCGAGCACCGGGTCGATCGAGGACAGGGCGGCGATGATGTCCGCCATCAGCAGGCCGTTCATCATCACCGGGACGGCCTGCAGGTTGACGAACGACGGGTCGCGGACGTGGACGCGGTACGGCAGGTTGCCGCCGTCGGAGACGACGTGGTAGCCGAGCTCCCCGCGGGGCGACTCCACGGTCGTGTAGACCTCGCCGGCGGGCACCTTGATGCCCTCGGTGACCATCTTGAAGTGGTGGATCAGGGCCTCCATCGACTCGCCCATGATGTGCTGGACGTGCGCCGGCGAGTTGCCGAGCCCGTCGGGGCCGAGGGCGAGGCGGGCGGGCCAGGCGATCTTCGGGTCGGCGATCATCACCGGGCCGTCCGGCAGGGCGTCGAGCACCTGCTCGATGATCTTCAGGCTCTCCCGCATCTCGGCGATGCGGACCTGGTAGCGGGCGTAGACGTCGGAGTCGGTGGCGGTCGGCACCTCGAAGTCGTACTGCTCGTAGCCGCAGTACGGCTCGGCCTTGCGCAGGTCGTGGGCGACCCCGCCGGCGCGGAGCATGGGGCCGGTGATGCCCAGGCCGGTGAGCTGGTCGACGGACAGGTGGCCGATGCCGCGGGTGCGCTCCAGCCAGATCGGGTTGCGGGTCAGCAGCGTCTCGTACTCGTCGATCTTGCCGCGCATGTCGCCGGCGAAGCGCCGCACCCGCTCCTCGGTACCGTCGGGCAGGTCCTGGGAGACGCCGGCGGGCCGCACCCAGGCGTGGTTCATGCGCAGCCCGGTGATCTCTTCGAGGATGTCGAGGATCTCCTCGCGCTCGCGGAAGCCGTACAGCATCACCGACAGCGCGCCCAGCTCCAGGCCGGTGGTGGCCAGCCAGACGAGGTGGGAGGCGACCCGGTTCAGCTCCATCAGCAGCACGCGCAGGGCCTGGGCGCGGGGCGGCGCCTCGACGCCGAGCAGCTTCTCCACCGCCAGGCAGTAGGCGGTCTCGTTGAAGATGGGCGAGAGGTAGTCCATGCGGGTCACGAACGTGACCCCCTGGACCCAGGTGCGGTACTCGGCCGACTTCTCGATGCCGGTATGGAGGTAGCCGACCACCGGCTGGCAGGAGATCACCGCCTCGCCGCGCAGCTCGACCACCAGCCGCAGCACCCCGTGGGTGGAGGGGTGCTGGGGGCCCATGTTGATGACCATCAGATCGTCGTCGCCCTCGGCGTGGGCGCGGGCGGTGACCTCGGCCCAGTCGCCGCCGCCCATGGCGATCACCTGCTGGGCACGCCGCTCGTTCAGGGTGACGTGCTCGGCGGCCGCGCGCTCTGGCAGGTCGAGGGCCTCGCCGGGGCGAACGACGGCCTCGTCGATGTTCGGCTCGCTCATGTGCTCGTCCACCCTCCCTTGTAACGTCGCGTGTCGGGGGGTGGCACATGGGCGCCGATGTAGTCGACGTCGACGCCGCCGAGCGGGTAGTCCTTGCGGTGCGGGTAGCCCTTCCAGTCCTCCGGCATGAGGATGCGGACCAGGTTGGGGTGCCCGTCGAAGCGCACCCCGAAGAAGTCGTAGACCTCGCGCTCGTGCCAGTTGGCGGTGGGCCAGACGCCGGTGACGGTGGGAAGTCGCGGCTCGGCCACGGTGACGCGCACCTTGAGGCGCAGCCGCACGTTGTGCTCGCGCGAGTAGAGGTGGTAGTCGACGCAGAGCCGGTCCGGCCGCTCGGGGTAGTCGGTGCCGGACAGGTCCGAGAGGTGGCCGAAGGCGGCGGCGGGGTCGTCCCGCAGCCAGGTGGCAACCTCGACCAGGCTGGCGGGGTCGAGCTCGACGGTGACCTCGCCGCGGTGGCCGCCGATCTCGCGGACGGCGTCGCCGAAGCGCTCGCGCAGCCCGGTCAGGACCGGCTGCAGGGCGTCGGGTGGCTGCGTGGCGGTCTCTGGGGGCACCGGCTCAGGCCTCCTGACCGGTCCGGGTGGAGGCGGCCGGCTCGAGCACCAGCTGGCCGCGCGGCTCGCCCTTCCGGATCTTCTCGTGCAGGCGCAGGATGCCGTCCATCAGCATCTCGGGGCGGGGCGGGCAGCCGGGCACGTACATGTCGACCGGCACGATCTGGTCGACGCCCTGGACGACGGCGTAGTTGTTGAACATGCCGCCGGAGGTGGCGCAGACGCCCATGGACACGACCCACTTGGGCTCGGGCATCTGGTCGTAGATGGTGCGCAGCACCGGCGCCATCTTCTGCGAGACACGGCCGGCCACGATCATCAGGTCGGCCTGGCGCGGCGAGGCGCGGAACACCTCCATGCCGAACCGGGCCAGGTCGTAGCGGCCGGCCCCCGTGGCCATCATCTCGATGGCGCAGCAGGCCAGCCCGAAGGTGGCCGGCCACAGGGAGCCGGTGCGCGCCCAGTTGGCCAGCTTCTCGACGGTGGTGACGAGGATGCCGCCGGGCAGCTTCTCCAGCCCGCTACCGGTGCCGGGCATTCAATCCCACTCCAATCCGCCGCGCTTCCAGTCGTAGACGTAGGCGATGCCGATCAGGCCGATGAAGATGGCCATCTCGATCAGGCCGAACAGGGCGAGCTGGCGGAAGACCACCGCCCATGGGTAGAGGAAGATGACCTCGACGTCGAAGACCACGAACAGCATCGCGGTCAGGTAGAACTTGACCGGGTAGCGCTCGCCCTTGGGCAGCCGGCCGGGCTCGATGCCGGACTCGTAGGGCGAGTACTTCGCCCTGGTCGGCCGGTGCGGGGCCAGGAACGCCGAGACCACGATCGACACCACCGCGAACAGCGTGGCGAGCGTCAGCATGATCAGGATAGGGGCGAACGATCCGAGGCTCACGGGCGGCCTCCAACCGGGGTGGCGGTGCGCCGGACACGCCGAGGTGTGCCGCGACGGTGCCTGGACGAGAGCGGCGCCAGACTAGGTGCCCCAACTCGGCATTCGCAAACTGGGATGGCCACGACGATCACCGCACCGGAGCCATGCGCACGAGCGCCTTGACCATCCGGTCGGCAGCGTCCCCGCCGCGCGGCTCGTAGAGGTTGGCGAGCAGCTTGAAGGCGATCTTCATCAGGGTGGGGCGGCGCAGGCCGTGGTTGGCGGCCAGCTTCATCACCCGGGGGTCGCCGATCGCGCGCACGAACGCCCGGCCGACCGAGAAGTAGGCGCCGAAGCGCGACTCCAGCGCCTCGCGGTAGCGGCCGAGCAGCGAGCGGTCGCCGCTGTGCAGCACGGCCAGCCCGGTCTCGGCGGCGAGCTGGCCGCTCTCCATGGCGTAGTCGATGCCCTCGCCGTTGAACGGGTTGATCAGCCCGGCCGCGTCGCCCACGAACAGCACCCCGCGGTACAGCGGCGGGTGGCGGTTGGCGGCCATCGGCAGCGGCGCCGAGCGCGGCCTGGAGACCACGTCGCCGGCGGTGAAGCCCCAATCCCGCCCCACCGTCGGCAGCCACTCGGCCAGCAGCTGCCGGTAGTTGACGTTGCGGAAGTGCGCCGAGGTGTTGAGCAGCCCGAGCCCGACGTTGAGGGTCCCGTCGGCCATCGGGAAGACCCAGCCGTAGCCGGGCAGCAGCTCCTCGCCGCGCCACAGCTCGAGGTAGGAGTCGATCCACGGGTCGCGGTCGCGCTCGCTGGTCACGTACTGGCGCACCGCCACCCCGAGGGGGCGCCGCTCGTCCCGGTGCAGCCCGAGCGCCTGGGCGACGCGGCTGGAGGCGCCGTCGGCGGCGACCACCAGCTCGGCGCGCAGGTCGACCGGGTCCTCGTCCTCGCGCCGCAGCACCACGCCCTGGACCAGGCCGTGCTCGACCAGCGGGCCGACCGCCTCGGTGCGGTCCCAGAGGGTGGCGCCGGCCTTCTCGGCGTGGCGCGCCAGGAGCTGGTCGAAGTCGGCGCGCGGCCGCGCCAGCCCGAAGGAGGGGAACTCGGACAGCTCCGGCCAGGGCAGCTCGACGGTCACGCCGCCGCCGTGGATCTTGAGCCCGGCGCTGCGCGACCAGTCGCGGTAGGTATCGCGCAGGCCCATGGCGTCGAGCGCGGCGACCGCGCGCGGGGTGAGCCCGTCGCCGCAGACCTTCTCGCGCGGGTAGGCGGACCGCTCGACCAGCAGGACGCGGGCGCCGCCACGGGCGAAGTGGTAGGCGGTGGCCGCGCCGCCAGGCCCGCCACCGACCACGATCGCGTCGTACCGGCTGGTCAACCTCGTCCCCCGCGTGACTTTGTGAAATAGGGCACAAACGTCCATCCGGAGTGTAAGCCGGGCTGAAGCCCCCGGCAAACCCCGGCGAAGCATATGCCGGGCCCGGCCAGGGTGGGCGCCACCGCGCCCCGGCCGCCCGTCAGGCGACGGCACCCCGGTGGAGCGCCACGATGCCGCCCGAGAGGTTGCGCCACCGCACCCGCTCGAAGCCGGCCCCGGTGAGCCAGCGGGCCAGCCCGTCCTGGTCCGGCCAGGCGCCGATGGAGCGGGCCAGGTACTCGTAGGCCTCGGGGTCGGAGGCAAGGCGACGCGCGGCGAGCGGCATCAGCTTGGTCAGGTAGCGGCCGTACACCTGGCGCAGCACCGGCACGGTCGGGTGGGAGAACTCGCACACCACCAGCCGGCCGCCCGGGCGCAGCACGCGCCTGAACTCCAGCAGGCCGACCGCCGGCTCGGGCAGGTTGCGCAGGCCGAAGGCGATGGTGATCACGTCGGCCGAGGCGTCGGCCAGCGGCAGCCGCAGCGCGTCGCCCACCCCGAACCACGTCGGCGGGGTGGCTCCGCCGGCCGCGCGGCGCACCATCTCCCAGGAGAAGTCCAGGCCGAGCACCCGCGCGCCGGGCGCGAGCCGGGCCAGCTCCCCGGCG
>Ga0307278_10000821_pt1 | contig 15357 bp, 20 predicted proteins | sample ER_DNA_117_FD_194482 | JGI IMG/M metagenome (GOLD analysis project Ga0307278, IMG submission 194482) | Bulk soil microbial communities from the East River watershed near Crested Butte, Colorado, United States - ER_DNA_117 | ecosystem: Environmental > Terrestrial > Soil > Floodplain | place... | reverse complement strand
GCCTCATCAGCCTGCCGAACCACGGCCACCCCGGGCAGATCACCGCTGCTTCGCCGACACCGGCCGGCACCGCCGGCCCACCTCAGCCTGCCTTCCCTTCACCCTTGACCCGGCAGGCGAAAGCTAGCCGCTGGCGGGCGGTGGCCCGCCGTTGCCCTGCCCGGACCCGCGGCCTGGCGGGGGGCCGGTGGTCGGAGGCGAGCCCGGCCCGTGCCCTTGGCCTGCCGAGTCGTCGGGCGTGGTGGCCTGGCAGTAGGCGGCGATCTTGTCGGCGCCGCCGGCCGCGGCGGCGAGGGCGCGGAACGCGGTCGAGTCCTCGCGCTTGCCGTGCTCCCCGCCCTGGCCAGACTGCCATGCGCGGCAGAGCCCGTCCTTGGCGGGCCCGGAGGCGTCCGGTCCGGTGGCGGTGTCGCTGCCGCGCTCGCGGGCCGCCGCGGTTGTGGTGGCGGCGTCGCTTCGGCCGGGCGTGGCGGGACCGCTGCCGGGGTTGTCGGGCCTGTGGTCGGCTGCCGGCTGCGCTGGCGCGGGGAAGACGCCAGCGGCCGCGGCGACGCCGCCGATGGACAGGACGGCCGCGAGCACGGCGACGGCCGCCTTGACGGTGAGTGGTCTGCGTGGCACGCCTGCCCTCCGGGTGGTGGATGCACGGGTGGGGAAACCCGAGCGCGCCATGGCCGCGAACCGGGCGACGGCCGCCGGTTCACCGGCCAGTTCCTCCGTGGTTGCCGGTGCGGTCGCCGCGGTCACGATCTTGGTGACAGCGGCGTAGCCGGGCGGGGCGTCGGCGGGATCCAGCCGACCGGCCACGAGCCGGTCGGCGGTCTCGTCGTCGAGGGTCGGTGGGGACCCTCGGGGACCAAGGAGTTGGCGCATCTCGAAGGGAAGAGCGTCGTCGTCGTTCATGGCGTTACCCTGCGTGTGGGCTCGACCGCTGCCAGCCGCTGGGCGAGCCGGCGGAGCCCCCGGTGGGTGAGGGTTCGTACCGCTCCCGGACGCTTGCCGACGATCCTGGCGACCTGGGCGACGTCCAGGCCGGCCACCATCCGCAGGGTCACCACCTCGGCCTGGTTCCGGGGCAGCTCGGCGATCAGGGCGAGTGCGGCGCGGGTCGACTGCGCCTCCAGCACCGCCTCGGCGGGGTCGTCGGGCGCCGGCCGGTCGTACAGGTCCTCGATGGGCACTGACGCGGCCTGCCTGCGGGACGACTGGCGGCGCCAGTCGAGCGCCCGATGGCGGGCGGCGGTGAAGATCAGGGCCCGGAAGCCTTGCTCGTCACCCCGGAAGCGCGCGAGCCCGCGGAGGACCGACACCCAGGTGTCGGCGGCGAGATCCTCCGCCGCCTCCGGCGCCGCCACCCGCAGGTAGCGGAGGACCGCCGGCTGGAGCTCCCGCCACAGCACCGCGAACGCCTGCTCGTCGCCGCGCTGGGCCGCTGCGAGCACAGCGGGAAACGATGGCCCGATCATCGTGGGCACGGTCGCCCGGCCCCGCCGGCATGTCAAATCGGGCGGCCCTGGGGCACGTGGGGTTGAGGCTGCACCCGGGGGCTGGCCGTCCACCCCCATGGCTTGGGCCAGCACCCGAGGCGAGGTCGCGGCACCGGGGACCGGGATGGCCCGGGATCTGGGGGGTGATCCCCGGGACGATCCCCGGTCGCGCAACAAACTGAAGAACGACGAGCGCCGCCGCGCCGTTACGGCTCGACAGCCGGGTGTGTGGTTCCTACAGTCCACTCATGTCGCGACGACGGTTGCTGGTGGGTGGGGCGCTGGCCGCCGCCGGGGCGTACGTGGGGGTGGTCACGGGCCGGGTCACGGTGGACCTGGGGTGGGGACGCTCCAGCCGCTCGCTCGGGCCGCTGGTGGTGACCATCGCGGCGCCCCGGGAGGTGGTCTTCGACGTGATCGCGGCGCCGTACCTGGGCCGGACCCCGATGGCGCTGGCCGGCAAGCTGCGGGTGCTGGAGCGCGGCGAGGACATGGTGCTGGCAGAGCATTTCACGCCGGTGCGGGGCGGGCTGGTGGCCACCACCGTGGAGACGGTGCGGTTCAGCCGGCCCGAGCGGGTGAGCTTTCGGCTGGTGCGGGGCCCGGTGCCGTACGTGGAGGAGGAGTTCTTCCTCCAGGAGCAGGGCGGTGCCACCACGCTGCGGTACCAGGGGGAGCTCGCCGCCGACCTGTGGGCGCTTGGTCGCTGGTGGGGTGGCGTGGTCGGGCGGCGCTGGGACGCGGCGGTGGCGGCGTCGCTGGCGGGTGTGGGCGCCGAGGCGGAGCGGCGGGCCGGCGCGGCCCGCTCGCGGAGGCGCTGACGCCGGGGCCGGGCGTGTCAGGCGGGCTGCGGCTCGGTGGAGAGGGCGTCGGCGACGGGGGCGACGACGGCGGCCCGGTCGAGTTGCAGGCGACCGTCGATCATGGACTGCAGCTCGGCGAGGGAGCGGGTCAGGGCGTCGTGGGCGGTCAGGATGCGGGCGGCGACGGCGGGGGCGACGGTGGCGTAGGAGGGGGCGAAGGCGTAGCCGCAGAAGGGGCAGCGGAAGCCCTCGCTCGGTTCCAGGAGCTGGTCCAGGAGCAGCTCGCGCCGGCACGAGCCGCAGCGGGCGGGGAGGCTCATGAGGTGGCCCCTTCGAGGGTGGCGCGGCCGGTGTCCTCCTCGAGCAGCTTGCCGGCGACCTGGGCGAGGGCGAATGGGTCGACGGGCTGGTTCACGAGGGCGTCGGCGCCGCACCAGCGGCCGAGCCATTCGTCCTGGAAGCGTTCCAGGATGACGATGACGGGGCAGGACAGGTCGGGGTCGGCCTTGAGGTCGCGGGTGAGCCCGAACCCGCCGTAGGGGGTGACACCGACGTCGACGACGACGAGGTCCGGCTGGTGGGCTTCGGCGAGGACCAGGGCGTCGTTGCCGTCGGGGGCTTCCAGGAAGGCGACCTCCTCGCCGGTGACCTCGAGGCGCTCCAGGGCGAGGCGGAGGCGGTCGCGGAAGTTCGGGTCGTCGGCGACCAGCAGGATCTGGATCAAGGGCGCTCCCGTTCTGTGCGGGTCAGCATCCAGTCGGTGACGGTGAACACCAGGGATGGATACCACGTCCCGTCCCGTTGGATGGTCACGACGTAGGGGTAGGGGTCTCCCCGGACGGGATCGAGCTGGCCGAGGTCGATGGGTGGCTCGGCACCGGCGCCGGCGCCCGCGGGCAGCCGCTGCACCTTGCCGCCGGTCAGGTGGACCCTGGCCACCCCGTCGGCGATCCGCTCGGTCCTGGTGGTGAGGCCCTGGACGGAGAGCCCGAGCCTGCTGAGGTCGGTGAGCTGGCTCACGGCGCCGGCCGGCGCCGACCGCTGGTAGGCGCGGAGGACGAGGCGCTCGCTTGGGGCGAGTCGGTCCGCGGCGCGGTCGGAGCTGGTCGCCAGCGCGGCGGCGAGGTCGCGAACGGACGCCTCGGGGGAGGCGGTGCCGGCGGAGGCCTGGCCTCGGGAACCGAGCAGGGCCCAGTCGGGCTGGGCGCCTCCGGCCGCGGCGCGGGCGTGCTCGGCGGCGGTGGCGAGCAGGGAGACGTGCCAGCGGTCGTCGGTGCGGACGGCGACCACCCGCAGGGCGGTGACGGCGCCTTTGGTCTGCTGGGCGAGCCGTCGGTTCAGCTCCTCGGCGGGCAGCTCGAGCTTGGCGCCGCCTGGGCCGCGGCCGCCGACGGTGCCGGCGGCGAGCTCCACGACGGCGACCTCGGGGCCGCCGCTGCCAGCGACCCGGCGGAAGCGGACGTCGCGGGCGGTGAGGTCGAGGCTGGCCAGGGGGTCGTCCGCGGTGCCCATGAGCCTGCCGGCGAGGACGGCGACGAGCCGGTCCCGGTAGGTCCCGACGAGCAGGCGCTCCTCGTCGTCGAGATAGGTGGCGGCGCGGTCGAGGTCCTTGCGGTCCAGGGCGGCGAGCAGGCCGGTGGCGGCCGCCTCGGGGGAGGTGGCGCCGCTGCTGGTGGCGGCCATCTGGCGGGCGGCGAACAGGCCGATGCCGCCGAACAGCACCACGGCGGCCATGACGACGGCGGCGAGCCCGGGCCCGAGCCGGCGGCGGCGTTGCGGCGGGGGTGCCGGCGTCCAGGTCGGTACGGTTGGGTGCTGGTCGTCCACGTGGCGCCTCCTTGCGTGTCTCCCACGGATCAGGATAGGCCGTCCGGCCCGTCAAGGCGTGGTCCGCGCCGGTCGACAACGGTCGTATGGGACCAGCCCGGCACGATCCATCGGGGCACGTTGCCCAGACCCTTCCGGTGGTGGCCGTGGTCGCGCTCGTGGTCGCGCTCGTCGCGACCGGGCCGGCGCCGGCCGCGGTGGCGCAGGTTGGCCCCCCGGAGAACGGGGGGTCCGGGGGGCTTGTGGTTAGCCCCCCGGAGAACGGGGCGATCGCGGCCGCGCGGGCGGAGGCGGTGCGGCTGGAGCGGGAGGTCGCCCGGCTCGACACCGAGGTGGAGGTGCTGGCCGAGGCGAACGCCGCCGCGCAGGCGCGGCTGGACGAGGTGATCCAGGCGGCCCACCGCCAGCAGGCGGCGCTGGAGCGCTCGGAGCTGGCGCTGGCGGCGACCAGGGAGACGTTCGCCGGTGACGTCCGGGACCTGTACGCCCGCGGCCCGCTGGCGCCGCTGGCATTGCTGCTCGGCGCGCGCGACACCCACGAGCTGGCGCTGGCCGGGGGCGTTGCCGGCAGGGTGCTGGAGCGTGACCGGCAGGCGGTCGCCCTGACCGGCCTGGCGGCCGGCACGGTGCGGACGCGGGTGGCGGAGCTGGAGGCCACGCAGGCCGAGGCGGTGACGCTGCGCCGGCGGCTCGCCGGCCAGGCGGCCGCGATCGGCGAGCGCCTGGACCGGCGCCGCGCCGTGCTGGCCACCGCCAGGGCCGAGGTCCACGCGCTGGTCCAGGCCGAGTGGGCCCGCCGCGAGGCGGTCAGGCGGGCGCTGGTGGCCGCCGCCGCGCTCCGCGCGCGGGGCTTCGGGCTTGGCGCCTTCGCCGACGCGCCGGCGCCGTCCCCGACCGCGGCGGCGGCGGTCAGGGCCGCGCTGGACCAGGTCGGCAAGCCGTACCGCTGGGGGGCGACCGGACCGGAGGCGTTCGACTGCTCTGGGCTGGTCCGCTGGGCCTACGCGCAGGCCGGGCTGGCCCTGCCCCGCACCTCGCGGGCGCTGTGGTGGGCCGGCCGACCCGTCGACGTCGGCGGCCTGCGCCCCGGGGACCTCGTGTTCTGGGCCAGCGACCCGACCGACCCGGCGACCATCCACCACGTCGGCATCTACGTCGGCCAGGCGCTGATGGTGCATGCCCCGCACACCGGGGCGCTGGTGCGGGTCGACCCGCTGCGCCCGGACGGCTACGCGGGCGCCACCCGGCCGGCAGGCGGGACAGAGGCTGGGCGCGGCGCCGCCTAGAGCTTGGGCCTGGCGGTCGGGCCGCGCCAGGGGAAGCCGACGGTGTGCTTCCAGCAGTTGGGGCCCGGGTTGTACTGGGACAGGGGCTCACCGCACTGGGGGCAGGCACGGCCGAGTGGGAAGCTCTTCTGGCCGGTCCTACCGGAGCCGGAGTGGGTGCGGGCGCCCTGCACGGCACGTCCCTTGGAAGGCATGCGATTCCCCGTTCCTCCAGCCGGCCGGCTCAGCTTGCCGGCCCGGCCGCCCGTACGACGGCTGCAAGTCTGCCATTTGCAAGACGGCCGATGCAACGAGCACGTTGGGCGAACCCGCAGCTCAGCGGCTTCCGCGCGCCGCGGCGGGCCGCCCGGTGGTCCCGGGCGGCCCGACCACGGCGACGCTAGCGGCCCGTCAGATGAGCCCCTGCTGCGTCAACCAGTCCCGCGCCACCTGCTCGGGGTCCTTCTTGTCCACGTCGACCTGCGCGTTGAGCTTGGTGAGCTCTTCGGTGGTGATCTTGCCCGACAGCGCGTTCAGGGCGTTCTTGACCTGGTCGGTCATGGCGTCGGTGCGGCCGATCGGCACGACGTTCTGGGCCGGCTCCAGCGGCTTGTCCTCCTCGAGGAGGACCCACCCCTCGGCGGCGATGACGCCCTGGGTGGTGAAGACCCGGCCGACGTCGATGTCGCCCTTCTTGAGGGCCGAGACGGTGAGCGGCCCACCGGCGTCCAGCGCCTTGAACTCCTTGAAGTCCGGGATGCCGTAGACGTTCTTGAGCCCTGGCAGCCCGGCCGGCCGCGTCTTCAGCTCCGGTGGCCCACCGACCACGAGCTGGCCGGCGACCGGCTTGAGGTCGCCGATCTTCTGGAGGTTGTACTTGGTGGCGGTCTCCTTGGTGACCGCCCAGCCGTCCTTGTCCTCGGCCGGGCTCTGCTGCAGGGCGACCAGGTTCTTGGCCTGGAGCAGCGGCGCCAACGCGGTGTTGACCTCCTCGGAGGTGGTCGCGGTGGCCTTCGGGTTCAGGAAGCTGAGCACCGACCCGTTGTACTCGGGCAGGAGCTGGATGTCGCCCTTCTCCAGCGCCGGGAAGACGACCTCCCGGTTGCCCAGGTTGAGTCTCATCGTCACGTTGACGCCGGCCTTCTCGAGCACGGCCGCGTACATCTGGGCCAGGATGAGCTGCTCGGGGAAGTTGGTCGAGCCGACGATGACGCTCGACTTGTCGCTGGGTTGGGTGCCGCCCTGGAGCGCATCGTCGCCACCACCGCAGGCGGCCAGGAGGAGCGCCAGGCAGACCGCCGCGGCGGCACTGCCAAGCCGAATCCTTCGCATGAACGGTCGTCCTTTCTGGAGATGGGATCTGCCGGTCCCGGGACTATGCGGCCTTCTGGACCTTGGCGCCGACGGCCGCTGCGGCGCTGCGCTCGGCCAGGCCCTTGGAGACGACCAAGGTCTGCACGCGGCCAAGCACCAGCTCGGTGAGCAGGGAGAGCACGGCGACCAGGACGGCGCCGCCGAGCACCTGGGGAAGGTCGCGCTGGGCGAACCCGTCGATGAGGTAGCGGCCAAGCCCGCCGAGGCCGACGAAGGCGGCCAGGGTGGCGGTCGCTACCACCTGCACGGTGGAGGTGCGGACGCCGGCCATGATCAGCGGCATCGCCACCGGCAGCTCGACCTTCCAGAGGACCTGCCAGCCGGTCATGCCCATGCCCTCGGCCGCCTCCCGCACGTCGCGGTCGACCGAGCGCATGCCGACGTAGCTGTTGGTCACGATCGGCGGGATGGCCAGGGCGGTCAGCGCCACCAGCACCGGGATGACGCCGAAGCCGACGAGCGTGAACACCAGGATGATGATGCCGAGCGAGGGGAGCGCCCGCCCCAGGTTGGAGAGGTTGATCACCAGCAGGCCGCCGCGCCCGATGTGGCCGATACCGACGCCGACGGGCAGCGCGACCGCTGTCGCGATGGCGGTGGCCAGCAGCGAGTACCAGAGGTGCTGGACGGTCCGGACCGGGATGCCGGACGGGCCGCTCCACTGCTCGGGGGCGGTCAGCCAGCGGATCAGGTCGCTGAGGACGTCCACGGCTAGCTCCCGCGGTCCCTGGCCCAGGGGGTGAGCCCCCGCTGCACGCCGACCAGCAGCAGGTCGGCGGCGAACGCGAGCAGGGCCGACAGCACGACCCCGACGATCAGGGGGGTCGGGAAGTTCAGCGTGAAGCCGTCGAGGAAGAGCTGGCCGAGGCCGCCCCAGCCGATCAGGGCCGTGACCGTGACCAGCCCGATGGTGGTCACGGTGGCGATGCGGACGCCGGCCATGATGACCGGCAGGGCGAGCGGCAGCTCGACCCGGAAGAGCTGGCGGGCAGGGGTGTAGCCCATCGCCTGGGCGGCCTCGCGCACGTCACGGTCGACCCCGCGCAGGCCCTCGACCATGTTCCTGACCAGGATCAGCAGCGTGTAGATGGTGAGCCCGATGAGCGCGGTCCAGATCTTCAGGCCGGTGAACGGGATCAGCAGGATGAACAGGGCCAGCGAGGGGATGGTGAACAGTACCCCCGTGAACCCGAGGATCGGCGCGTACAGGCGCGGCCAGCGGATCGCGGCCAGCGCCAGCGGGAACGCCAGCAGCATGCCGAACAGCACCGCCAGGCCGGTGAGCTGCAGGTGCTGCAGCAGGTCGTCGCGGATGTCGTCGAGGTGGTCGCCGATCCAGGACCAGCGGATCAGCTCGGCCGCGAGCACCGTCGGCGGGCCGTCGGTCAACTGATCTCCTTGGAGAGCAGCTCCAGCGTCAGCAGACCCTCGTAACGCTCGCCGTCGCTGACCCGGACGGCCACGCCGGTGTGGGACTGGACCATGGCGTTGAGCGCGGCCCGCAGCGAGTCGTCGGCGTTGACCTGGAGCCGGAAGGGGCGGATCCGGGCGTCGCCGACCCTGGCCCGCTTGGAGGCCTCGGCGGCGTCCACCCAGCCGAGCAGCCCGCGGTCGGCGGCGACCACCACCACCCAGTCGCTGCCGAACGCCTCGGCGGCCGCCAGCGCCTGGTCGCCGGGGTCGTCGGGCGAGACCACCGGGCCCGGCTCGGCCTTGACCGCCGAGACCGGGATGAGGGCCAGCCGCTTCAGGCCGCGCTCGGCGCCGAGGAAGTCGGCCACGAAGTCGCTGGCCGGCTCCGCCAACAGGTCCTCCGGGGTGGCGTACTGGGCGAGGACGCCGCCCTGCTGGAGGATGGCGATGCGGTCGCCCATCTTGATCGCCTCGTCGATGTCGTGGGTGACGAAGACGATCGTCTTCTGGACCTCCTGCTGGAGGCGGAGGAACTCGTCCTGGAGGCGGCTGCGGACGATCGGGTCGACGGCGCCGAACGGCTCGTCCATCAGCATGATCGGCGGGTCGACGGCGAGCGCCCTCGCGACCCCGACCCGCTGGCGCTGGCCGCCGGAGAGCTGGTGGGGGTAGCGGTCGACGACCTCGGCGGGCAACCCGACGAGCTGGAGGAGCTCGTCGGTGCGGGCCTTGGTGCGTTGCTTCTGCCAGCCGACCAGCTCGGGCACGGTGGCGATGTTCTCGCCGATGGTGCGGTGCGGGAACAGGCCGATCTGCTGGATGACGTAGCCGATGCGCCGCCGGAGCTGCGGCGGGTCGACCTGCTTGACGTCCTGGCCGTCGACCACGATGCGGCCGCTGGACGCCTCGATCATGCGGTTGACCATGCGCAGGCTGGTGGTCTTGCCGCAGCCGGAGGGGCCGACCAGGACGGTGACCTCGCCCTCCTGGACCTCGAGGTCCAGGTCGTCGACGGCCGTGGTGCCGTCGGGGAAGCGCTTGGAGACGGAGTCGAAGGTGATCACGTGCCGTCCGGCCCCCTGGCTTCCCGATCGGAAGTGGTCGCGTAGTGTGGCAACGTTGCACGCAAGGTGTCAACGGTGCACTCAACCTTCTAACCCAACCATACCGCCCGGACAGAGGGACGGCGTCCCTGGTCACGCTCGGTAGCCACCGCGACTTGACCCGCGAGGCGGTGGAGGCGGTCGCCTGGGGTGGCGAGCGGCTGGCGCTGGCGCCCGCGGCCCTGGAGCGGGGCTGCCCTGACGGGGCTCGCGGCGACCGCTCCCCGGGCGCCCCGGGGGGCACGCGCTACGCTACGCGGATGACCCGGATGCCCGAGACCTACCTTGACGCCGCCTCCACGACCCCCCTCCACCCGCAGGCGCGGGTGGCGCTGCTGGCCGCGGTGGACGAGTTCGGCGACCCGTCGAGGCTGTACGGGCGGGGCAGGCGCGCCCGGCTGCTGCTCGACCGGTCACGCGAGAGGCTGGCGGCCGCGGTCGGCGCCCACCCGGAGGAGGTGGTGCTCACCTCCGGCGGGACCGAGGCGGCCAACCTCGCCGTGTCCGGTGTGGCGAGGGCCGCGGGACACCGCCGGCACCTGGTGGTCGCGGCCGTGGAGCACAACGCCGTGCTGGCGCCCGCCCGCGCCCTGACCGCCAAGGGGTTCGAGGTCACCGAGGTCGGCGTGGACCGCAGCGGCCGCGTGGACCCCGCCGAGCTGGCCGCGGCGGTGCGCGACGACACTCTGCTGGTCTGCCTGCAGCATGCCAACCACGAGGTCGGCACCGTGCAGCCGGTGCGCGAGGCGGCCGACGCCGCCCACGACCGCGGGGCGCTGCTGTTCGTGGACGCCTGCCAGAGCGTCGGCCGGCTCCCGGTCGACATGGCCGCGCTCGGCGCCGACCTGCTGGCCGCCAGCGGCCACAAGTGCTACGGCCCGCCGGGCACCGGCTTCCTGGTGGCGGGCGGGCAGGCCCGCCTGCGGCCGGTCCTGCTCGGCGACGAGCGGGAGCGCCGGCGGCGCGCCGGCATGGAGAACCTCCCCGGCGTCGCCGCGATGGCGACCGCCGTCGCCGCCCGAGTCGCCGAGGCACCGGCCGAGCACCAGCGCCTGGCCCGCCTCGGCGAGCGGCTCCGGGCCGGCCTTGGCGCCATCCCCGAGGTGATCGTGCACGGGCATCCGAGCGAGCGCCTGCCGCAGCTCGTCGCCTTCAGCGTCCTCTACGTCGAGGGTGAGGCGCTGCTGCTGCTGCTGGACGCCGAGGGCATCGCCGTCCACTCGGGGTCGTCGTGCACCGCCGACACCCAGGAGCCGTCCCACGTGCTGGCCGCGATGGGTGCCATCACCCACGGCTCGGTGCGGGTGTCGTTCCTGCGCGACGCGACCGACGCCGAGGTCGACCGGCTGCTGGAGGTGCTGCCCGCCGCGGTCGCCGAGCTGCGGGAGATGGCCGACCTGGACAGCCAGGCGCTGGAACGCGCCGCCCGACCGGGGGGCGCCACGGTGGATCGGGAGCGGCGATGACGACCATCACGGTCGACTGCCTCGGGCTCTCCTGCCCGATCCCGGTGGTGCGCCTGGCCAAGGCGGTCGCCGGCGTCGAGGTGGGTGGCGTGGTGGAGCTGCTCGCCGACGACCCGGGAGCGCGCGTCGACATCCCGGTCTGGTGCCGGCTCAAGGACCAGGAGCTGCTCGCCCAGGACGACCGCCCGGGCGGCGGCTGGGTGTTCCGCGTCCGCCGCGCCCGCTGACGTTGGGCTCGGCGGCCCGCGTCAGTGGAACGACTCGCCGCAGGCGCAGGCGCCGTGGGCGTTGGGGTTGTCGATCGTGAAGCCGGACTTCTCCAGGGTGTCCAGATAGTCGATGGACGCGCCGCTGAGGTACGGCGCGCTCATCTTGTCGGTCACGACCTTCACGCCACCGACCTCAGCGCGGACGTCGCCGTCCAGGGCGCGGTCGTCGAAGAACAGCGCGTAGCGGAGGCCGGAGCAGCCGCCTGGCTCGACGGCCACGCGCAGGGCGAGGTCGTCGCGGCCCTCACGGGCCAGCAGGTCGCGGACCTTGGTCGCTGCGGCGTCGGAAAGGCCAATCACCGACCCGGTGGCCTCGGTCACCTCGGACATCCATGCTCCTTTCGCTCCGGTCGTGCGAACCCATGATAGCGCCGGGCGACCGGAAGTAGGTCTGCGGCCTCCGATCAGGGGCGGCGGCCCGCAAGGACGCAGAACTCGTTCCCCTCTGGGTCGGCAAGTACGACCCAGCTCACATCGCCTTGGCCGACGTCGGCGTGTCGAGCACCTAGGTCGAGCAGGCGACGGACCTCTTCGTCCTGCTCCCTGTCGGTTGGGTTGACGTCGAGGTGGAGCCTGTTCTTGACGGTCTTGCCCTCGGGCACGTGCGCGAATGTCAACGTCGGTGGCACTGGGCCAAGGTGGTTCTTGCCTTCAGGCACCATAGGGGAGCCAATTGTGACAATTCCGTCGTCTTCGTCTTGCACCTCGTAGTCAAGGACCGAGCACCAGAACCGGGCGAGACCGTTGGGATCGGCACAGTCGATCGCAAGGTCGGTGAACTTACTGGTCATGTCAGGACCTCCCAGTCAAGTAGCGGGTCCGCCAAGGGCCATACGCTAATCGCAGTGTTCGACGGCGAGGTAAGCCGCGCGTGGTGTGCGTTCGTCGAGGGCCTGGTGGGGTCGCAGAGTGTTGTAGGTGTGGCGGAACAGGTTGACTTCGACGGCGAGGGCGTTGCCGTCGCCGATGGTGGCGCGGTAGAGATGTTCGGGCCACCCACCCGACGATCCTGCGTCCGGTGGGTGTCGCTCGCCACGCGTCCCCGACCTGACGCCTGGCGAGGATCACGCAGCGTCGCCCAACAGGGCACACGCTGCCTGAAGGGGCACTATGTTTCGTCCAGGGCGACGTCGGCGACGTGGCCGCCGGTGACCCGGACCAGATCGGCGGGGGTGATGGGGAAGACGTGGCGTGGGGTGCCCGCCGCCGCCCAGAGGACGTCGAAGCGGGTGAGGTGCCGGTCGACCAGCACGAGGAGCTCGCGGGCGTGGCCGAAGGGCGGGGTGCCGCCGATCGCGTAGCCGGTGGCCGCCCTGACCTCCTCCGCGTCGGCCTTGCGCACCGCGACGCTGCCGGTCTGCGTGCCGACCTTGACGACGTCGACGCGGTTGCCGCCGCTGGTCAGCACCAGCACGGGGTTGGTGTCGGCGATGAACACCAGCGACTTCACGATCTGGTCGACGGCGCAGCCGATCGCGCTGGCGGCGTCCTCCGCCGTGCGGGTGCCCTCCGGGAACTCGCGCACGTCCAGGTCGAGGCCGAGCGAGCGGGCCGCCTCCACCACCGTCCCGGCCGCCTTCGGCAGTGCCTCGGTCATCCGTCGTCCACCTCGCTCGTCGTCGGGTCACGGTCCGATGCAGGGGCCGTGCGTCAGGGTAGCGTGGCCCAGGCCAGGCCGACCCGCTCGGCGAGGCGCTCGAGCAGCGGCGCGGCCTCGGCCATGCACCGCGCCGGGTCGGGCTCCAGCTCGGTCAGGGCGTGCGCCTCCTCGAAGCCGGCGGCCCGCAGCTCCCGGCCGGCGACCTCGATCACCCCCGCCAGGGCGACGACCGGCACGCCGTGGGCGGTGGCCGCCCTGGCGACCCCGACCGGCGCCTTGCCGCGCAGGCTCTGGGTGTCCAGCTTGCCCTCGCCGGTGACGACCAGGTCGGCGGTGACGACCGCCCGGTCGAAGCCGACCAGCTCGAGCACCAGCTCGATGCCGGAGCGGATCCGGGCGCCGAGGAAGGCGATGGCGCCGGCGCCGAGCCCGCCGGCCGCCCCGGCGCCGGGGGTGTCGGCCAGGTCGACCCCGAGGTCGGCGGCGAGCACGCGGGCGTAGCGGCGCAGCGCCGAGTCCAGCAGCAGCACTTCGTCCGGGCCGGCGCCCTTCTGGGGGGCGAACACGTGGGCGGCGCCTTCCGGCCCGACCAGGGGGTTGTCGACGTCGGCGGCGACCGTCACCTCCACCTCCCGCAGCCGCGGGTCCAGGCCGGCGGTGTCGACGCGGGCCAGGCGCAGCAGGGCCGCCCCGCCGGGCGGCAGCTCGGCGCCGGCGTCGTCGAGGAACCGGACGCCGAGCGCGGCCGCCATGCCGGCGCCGCCGTCGGTGGTGGCGCTGCCGCCGATGCCGAGCACCAGCAGGCGCACGCCCCGGTCCAGCGCGGCCTGCAGCAGCTCGCCGGTGCCGTAGGTGGTCGCCTCCAGCGGCGCCCGCCTGCCCCCGTGCAGCCGCTTCAGCCCCGACGCCTCGGCCATCTCGACGAACGACCGGTCGCCGTCGACGGCGATCACGGCCTGCACCGGCTCGCCGGTGGGGCCGCTGACCGACACCGGCACCCGCTCGAACCCGGCGGCGACCAGCGCCTCCAGCGTCCCGGCGCCGCCGTCCCCCAGCGGCAGCCCGACGACCTCCGCGTCCGGTCGCGCCCGCAGCAGGCCGGCCCGGATCGCCTGGGCGGCCTGGCCGGCGGTCAGGCTGCCCTCGAACTTGTCGGGGGCCACGACGATTCGCATCCAGGTACCCTACCGGCGGCCCTGGCCCAGTACGATACGGGCGGGTGGTGGCAGCTCGGAGGGAGGCGAGGCGGGTGGGACGCCGGTCACGGGCGCGGAGGGGGACGGTCACGACGTCGGCGACGCCGGGGGGTATCGGCGACTCGCCCGGCTGGGGGCTGCTGCACAGGCTGAACCCCATCAAGACCCCACCGGGCCGGACCCGGGCGCGCATCGGCGCCGCCGCGTTCGGGGCCGGCGCCGTGGTGCTGGCACTGGTCGGCTGGGCGACCGGGCGGGGCTCCTGGTTCAACTCCGCCATCTCGCTCGGCATCCTGGCCGTCGTCTGGGGGCTGTTCTCGCTCACCATCCGAGAGGAGAACCGGGAGGACGACCGATCGAGCTGACCACCCCGGGCCTGACCGAGAGCCTGGAGACCACGCACCTGCGGGTCGGGCGCCTGCTCGCCGGGCTCCCGCCCGAGGCGTGGGAGCGGGTCGTGCCCGCCACGCCGGCGTGGACCGTCGGGGATGTCGTCGTCCATCTGGCCGAGGGCGACCACGCCGCCCTGGCCGTCGCGCAGGGGGGCGACCCGCCGGGTCCGGGCCACGACGGCATGACCCTGGACGACTGGACCGCGGCGCATGTCGCCGCCCACGCCGGCGAGCCGCCCGAGACCCGCCTGGCGGCCTGGGAGGCGGCCGGCGACGCGTTCCGCTGGCAGCTTGCCTCGCTGGACGGCGAGGGCTGGCGGGCACGGGTGCCCTGGGTGGTCGGCTCGGTGTCGGTCCGGACCCTGGCCCAGCTCCGCCTCAACGAGGCGTGGCTGCACGGCCGCGACGTGGCCGAGACGGCCGGCCAGCCGTTCGAGGTCGACGAGCCGACGCTCGCCTGGCTGGCCGACGTGGCCGCCCGGGTGGTCCCGGGCGGCCTGTCGCGGCGGGGTCGCCCGCACCCCGGCGCCGTGATCCGGCTACGACTCGGCGACCTCGGCGAGTGGCTGCTCGGCGGCGCGGCCGGCGAGCGGCCCGACCCGGCCGCCGAGGCCGACCTGGTGCTGGAGGCCGAGCCGCTCGCGTTCGTGCTCCGCGCCGCCGGCCGCACCGGCGGCGAGCCCTGGCGCGCCACCGGCGACGCAGAGCTGGCCGCCGACTTCGCCGCCACCCTCCACTCGGTGAGCTGACCGTCGGCGAACGGCTCAGGCGACCATGCCGTGGGGGTCGAGGATGTACTTCTTGGCGGCGCCCTTGTCGAAGTCCTGGTAGCCCTGGGGCGCCTGGTCCAGCGGGATGACGGTGGCGTTGACGTTGCGGGCGATCTGCACCTTGTCGTGCAGGATCGCCATCATGAGCTGCCGGTTGTACTTCATGACCGGGCATTGGCCGGTGGTGAACGCGTGCGACTTGGCCCAGCCGAGCCCGATCCGGATCGACAGCGACCCGACCTTGGCGGGCTCGTCGACCGCGCCGGGGTCGCCGGTCACGTACAGGCCGGGGATCCCCAGCTTCCCGGCGGCGCGGGTGATGTCCATGATCGTATTCAGCACGGTCGCCGGGGCCTCGCCCTGGGAGCCCTCGGCGCCGTGGCCGCGGGCCT
>Ga0307278_10000820_pt1 | contig 15369 bp, 14 predicted proteins | sample ER_DNA_117_FD_194482 | JGI IMG/M metagenome (GOLD analysis project Ga0307278, IMG submission 194482) | Bulk soil microbial communities from the East River watershed near Crested Butte, Colorado, United States - ER_DNA_117 | ecosystem: Environmental > Terrestrial > Soil > Floodplain | place... | reverse complement strand
GACGTCAGCTGCATGCGCCGAGCGCTCCGGGCAGCGCGAACGACGGGTCGGTGGCCGCGGCGATCGTCGCGGCGGGCACCACGAACGGAGCGGCGGCCTTGTAGGAGTCGAGCTTGATCGAGGGACCGCCCTCGATCGCGGCGCCGCCCTCGCACGAGCGCCAGGGCAGCGAGATGGAGGCGGAGCTGACCGTGACGGGTTGCAGGGTCGGGCGGTGCAGCCACCACTCGGAGTTCGAGGAGGTGAGCAGCACGCCGACACGGTGGCCGGCGGGGAGCTTCCAGTCGTCGCCGTAGAGATCGAACCCGACGGAGCCGCTCCCCGGCAGCAGGTACGTGCCGCGGCTGATCAACGTGGCGCGACCGCCCGCGTCGACGTCGTAGACGTCGGCCACCAGGTTCGCGTCGGGCAGCGTGATCGACGCGTTGACCGTCACCTTCGGGATCCCCGCGAAGTGGGCGTCGTGCGCCAGCGGCGCAGAGAAGGTCCAGATCCCCTGGCCGTTGGGCGAGCCGCCGTCGGCGGTGCCGTTGTTCTGGGCGTCGTCGGTGTAGGAGCCGGGCTTCAGCGCAGTGCTCAGCGACGAGGCGTCGGCGGGCGGCCACTGCGCCTCGCTGCGCCACGTACCGTCGCTCGTCTCCACCGCGACCGGCGGGTCCTGGACCGACGGCGCCGTGCCGCGCAGGTACTGGTCGTAGAAGCGCATGACCTCGTCGAACCAGCCGTGGCGGCCCATGGCCAGGCGCCCGCTCTCGTCGACGTCGTTGCCGCGCACGTGGTCCCACATCCCGAACCACGCCCGCTTGGGGCCGGAGACCCCGTTGAAGAAGTCGTAGGCGCCGTCAGGCTTGGTGTTGTTCTCGATGAAGCCCTGGGTCATGAACAGCGGCACCGTCGAACCCGCGCCCTTGGCGATCAGGTCGCGCGCCTTCCAGTACGCCGATCCGTGGTCGTCGCTCTGCTGGTCGAGGTAGTTCGCGGCGTAGCAGCCGGGCCGCGCGGTGTTGTCCGCGCCGTTGACGTTGTAGCCCGGGTCGTCCTGGATGGAGCCGGGCGTGGCATCGATCGCGGTGTACAGCGCCGGCGTCAGGAACGAGTTCTGGAACCGTACGCGGTTGGAGTACAGGTAGCGGTACATGTCGTAGACCGGCTCCTGCGAGACCACCGCGTCGAGGCCGGTGGGCTTCAGTGCCACGCCCATGAGCCCGGTGACGCCGTCGTAGGACTTGCCGTACATGCCCACGTGGCCGGTCGACCACGGCTGGGACGCGGCCCACTGCACCGCGGTCTTGACGTCGGACTGCTCGCCCGGGCCGCCCCAGTCCAGGCAGCCCGACGACCCGCCGAACCCGCGCAGGTCGACCATCACGAAGGTGTAGCCGCGCTCCATCAGATGCGCGCCGTTGACGAAGTCGTAGAAGCGCGAGGAAGGGCCCGCCGTTCCCGTCGGGTCGTAGGGCGTTCCCTCGACCGGCCCGAGCGGCCCCGTCTGCCCGGAGTGGTTGAAGTACGGGCCCACCGAGACGATGACCGGCGTCTTCGCGTCGGCCGGCAGGTTGCTCGGGCGCAGGACGTCGGCGTGCAGCCTGGTCCCGTCGGGCTCGGTGATCGTCGCCTGCGTCCAGGTCGAGCCTGGAGGCGGCGGGTCGGCCTGCGCGGCGGGGGCGAGCGCAAGGACGGCGAGGGCGAGGACGGACAGCAGAGCGGCGCGCATGGTGTCTCCAACGCAGGGGCGGGACTGAACTTGCCCCTAGTACCCACCAGAGCACCGTCCAAGCCGGCGCCGGAACCGGTCGCGTTAACATTCTTTTCACCCGCTACCCTGCCCCGCGCATGGCCCGCCTGTCCCAGGTGTTCACCGGCAAGGACCGGGTGTTCTTCGACCTGTTCGAGGAGGCGGCCGCCAACGTCGTGCGCGGCGCCGACCTGCTGGACCAGATGCTCGCCCACTATCCCGACCGGGCCGACCTCGCGCGCGACATCGTCATCTGCGAGCAGGAGGGCGATCGGATCACCCACGACGTCCACCAGCGGCTGAACTCGACGTTCGTCACGCCGATCGACCGCGAGGACGTCCTCAGGCTCGTCAGCGACCTGGACGACATCATCGACCTCATCGACGAGGTGGCCGACTACCTCGGCCTCTACAAGATCGAGGCGCCGATGGAGCAGTCCCAGCGCCTGGCTCACGTCGTCCTACAGGCGACGCGCCAGATCGCCGAGGCGATGCCGCGGCTGCGCTCGTTCGCGCCGATCTCCCACTACACCGTCGAGGTCAACCGCCTGGAGAACGAAGGCGACCGCATCAGTCGCGACGCCATCGCGTCGCTGTTCGAAAGCGGGATCGACCCGCTGGTCGTGATCCGCTGGAAGGACATCTTCGAGCGCCTCGAAGAGGCGATCGACGCGTGCGAGCATGTGGCGAACACGCTCGACGGCATCGTCATCAAGAACTCGTGAGCTCCGACGTCGTCCTGGTCATCGTCGTCGCCACCGCGCTGGCCTTCGACTTCACCAACGGCTTCCATGACACCGCCAACGCGATCGCGACGTCGGTGTCGACGCGGGCCATGTCGCCGCGCTTCGCCGTGCTCCTGTCGGCCGTCCTGAACTTCGCCGGCGCCTTCATCTCGCTCGAGGTCGCCGCTACGGTGGGCCAGGGCATCGTCGAGTCGGACGCCGTGACGACCACGGTCGTCTTCGCCGGCCTCGTCGGCGCCATCGCGTGGAACCTCGCCACCTGGTACTTCGGGCTGCCCTCGAGCTCCTCGCACGCGCTCATCGGCGGCCTCGTCGGCGCCGCCTTCGCGGCCAGCGGCGCGAGCGCGATCCAGGGCGACGGGCTCGTCGAGAAGGTGATCCTGCCCGGGATCGTCGCGCCGATCCTCGCCTTCACCGTGGCGGGGATCGCGATCCTCGTCGCGTACCGGATCGTCGGGCGGCTGCGGCCCGGGCCGGTCAACCGGGCCTACCGGCTCGGTCAGCTCGTGTCGGGCTCGATGTTCTCGCTGGCCCACGGCACCAACGACGCCCAGAAGACGATGGGGATCATCACGCTCGCGTTGATCGCGCACGGCGACCTCTCGTCGACCAACTTCGAGGTCCCCACCTGGGTCGTCGTCTCGTCGGCGGCGGCCATCGCGCTGGGCACCTACACCGGCGGCTGGCGCATCATCCGCACCGTCGGCAGCCGGATCATCAAGATGGACCCGGCGCAGGGCTTCTCGGCCCAGGGCTCGGGCGCAGCGGTCGTCCTCGCCGCCACGCACCTCGGCTACCCGCTGTCGACCACGCACGTCATCTCGGGCGGCGTCATGGGCGCCGGGGCGGCGACGCGGCTGTCTGCCGTGCGCTGGGGCGTGGCCGGCAACATCGCGATCGCGTGGGTGCTGACGCTACCCGCCGCCGCCCTCATCGGCGCGCTCGCCTACGGCTTCAGCTCGATCTTCGGCTCGGGCGCGCTCGGGCCACTGGTGGTATCGCTCTCGATCCTCGGCGTGACGCTCGCCTTCTTCGGGCGACGCGTCGCGCGCGGGCAGGTCCTCACGGCCGACGCATGACCGCCGCGGCGATCGACTGGGGCCAGCTCTTCGAGCTCGTATGGGCCGGGGCGCTCGCCGGGGTGGGCGTCGCCGTCGCCTTCGCCGCGCTCATCCTCGGCGCCACCCGCGCCGCGGACCACCGCCGTGCCGAGCGCGGGCGGGTGGCGTCCGCCTACATCGTGCTGGGCGCCGTGGCCGCCTTCGCGTTCGCAGGCAGCGTCGTCTTCGGCGTCTGGGTCATCGTCTCCAAGTAGTCCGGCCCCACGGCCGCCTGAACGGGCCGGCCGGCCAGTGTGCGGCTCGTCACAGTTCCCGTTTGAGGTCCGGACGAGTTGGTAGTGGTGTCTGAGCGCGCCAGCTGAGCCGCGACGGTCCCGCCTCGCCTGCCTGTCCCCCGAGGCGCCCCGTACCGCGGCACGCGCACCCCGCCAGACCACCGACGACCCGACTGAGGAGCCGGAGATATCGCCATGCGCCTGGACATCGTCATCCCCGCCCACAACGAGGAGGCCCGCATCGGCGGCATGCTCGAGGCCTACCGCCATGCCTGCGCCGATCGCGACGTGCGCTTTCTCGTGGCGATGGACGACTGCCGCGACCGCACCGCGCAGGTCGTCGCCGCCCACCGCGACGACGACCGCCGCGTCGAGTGCGTCGCCTACCCCAAGCTCGGCAAGGGCGGGGTGATCGCCGAGAGCTTCCGCCGCGCCGACGCCGACCTCGTCGCCTTCGTCGACGCCGACGGCGCCACGCCGCCGCAGGAGCTCCTGCGGCTGGCCGATGCGGCCGAGAGCGCCGACGGGGCCATCGCCTCGCGCCGGCACCCGGCGGCGGTGCTGCCGGCCCGCCGGCCGCTGAGCCGCCAGGTCACGAGCGCGGGCTTCTCGTTCGCCGTGCGGCGCCTGATCGGGCTGCCCTATGCCGACACCCAGTGCGGCGCGAAGGTCCTGCGCCGCGAGGTCGTCGACGCCGTGCTGCCGCACCTGCAGGTGCACGACCTGCTCTTCGACGTCGACCTGCTGGCCGCAGCGCGCGAGTGCGGCTTTCGCATCGTCGAGGTGCCGACCATCTGGATCGACCAGGACGGCTCGCGCGTGCGCCCGGTGGCCGACACGCGGCGTATGGGCGGCTCGCTGCTGCGCCTGTGGGCGCGCCGACGTGCGCGCGGCGGCGTCGCCCCCGTTGGCCCTCAAACCGCGGAGGTCGAGCATGCCGCGGCCTGACGTCGCGCTCGTGAGCCCCTATCCGCCGCCGGGCGAGCGCCACGGCGGGCGCTCGGGAGTGGCTCCCTACGCCGCCCAGCTTGCCCACGCGCTCGTGGGCGCCGGCGCCGAGGTGTGCGTCCTCGCCCCGCGCGAGGACGGCGAGCCCGCACGCCATCGCGACGGACGCGTGCGCGTCGAGCGGCCGTTCACGCGCGGCGCGAGCGCGCTGCACCACGCGGCGGCCGCCGCGCGCATCACCGGCGCGCCGGCGGTGCACCTCCAGCACGAGACCTTCCTCTACGGCGGCCCGACGTCCGTGCCTGCGCTAGGACCCGCGCTGCGCAGCCTCAGGCGCGCCCGCCAGGGGGTCGTGGTCACCATGCACCACGTCGTCGACCCGGCCACGATCGACGCCCGCTTCACCGACGTGCACCGCGTGCGCGCGCCGTGGCGCGTGGCGCGAGCCGGCCTTCGGCGCGTGCAGCGCACGATCAGCCGCGGCGCGGATGCCGTGCTCGTCCACGAGCCGGGCTTCGCCGGCGTGCTGCCCGAGGCGCACGTCGTGCCGCACGGCATCGACGTCGACCCCGCCGCGGGCGAGGCCGCGGCCGCCCGTGCCCGCTTGGGCCTCGACGGGCGCTTCACCGCGTTGTGCTTCGGCTTCCTGGCGCCCTACAAGGGCCTCGAGACGGCGCTGCGCGCCGCCGACGTGGCCGGCGACGCCGTGCACCTCGTGGTCGCCGGCGGCGAGCACCCGCGCATGGCCGGCGACGGCTACGCCGAGAGCCTGCGCGCGCTCGGCCCCGCCACCTTCGCCGGCCCCGTGCCCGATGCCGACGTCCGCGCCTGGTTCGCCGCCGCCGACGTGGCCCTCTTCCCCTACCCCCGACCTCACGCCACGAGCGGGCCGCTGGCGCTCGCGCTCGGCGCGGGCACGCCCGTCCTGCTCAGCGAGGCCCTCGCGGCGTGCGCCGGCGCCCCCGCGACGCTGGCCGTGCCCGCCGACCCCGTCGCGCTCGGCCGGCGCCTGGCCGGCCTGGCCACCGACTCAGCGGCCCGCGACGCGCTGGCGTCCGCTTCCGCTGCCCTGGCCCGCGACCGCTCCTGGCCGCACGTCGCACGGCGCCACCTCGACGTCTACGCGGAGGTCGCACGGTGAGCACCGTCCTTCTGGCGGGCGCCTTCGGGCAGCGCAACCCCGGCGACGAGGCGCTCCTGGGCGCGTTCGTGCAGGCGCTGCCCGGCCGCGCGCGCGTGGCCACGAGCGCCGACCCGGCCGGCACCGAGGCCGCCCACGGTGTGCACGCCGTGGGCTCGCGCGACGGCCGTGCCGTGGCGCGCGCACTGCGCGGCTCCGACAGCGTCGTGTTCGCCGGCGGCACCGTCTTCAAGGCGCTGCATCCGATCAGCGGACGCCACCCGCTGGCGCTCCTGCGCTCGGCATTGGGTGTCGCCACCGCCACCCGCGCGATGCGCAAGCCGCTGGCGCTCGTGGGCGTGGGCGCCGGCGCCCTGCCGGGGCGCAGCGCCCGCAGCCTCACCCGCGCGATCGTCCGCCGCGCCGACCTGCTCGTGCTGCGCGACGAGGAGTCCGCCCGCGTGCTGGCCGACGCGGGCGCGCCGGCACCCTTCCGCGTCGGCGCCGATGCGGCATGGACGGCCCTCGACGCCCCCGCGCAGCCCACCGCTCAGGGCGACGCCGTGATCGTCGCGCTCAGCCGGCTGGCCGGCGGCGCCGGACTGGCGCGGCGCCTGGCCCTCGTCCTGGCCCCGGCGGCGCGCGCCGGGCTGCGCGTGCGCCTGCAGCCCTGGCAGCTCCCCTGGGACCTCGACCTCGCCCGCAGCGTCGCGGCGTCGCTGGACGCCGATGTCGAGATCGTGCCGCCGCCGGCCGACCTCGCCGACGCGCGCAACCTCTTCGCCGGCGCGCGCCTCGTCGTGGCCCTGCGCTTCCACGCGCTCGTCGCCGCGGCGGCTGCCGGCACGCCCGCGGTCGCCATCGCGCACGAGCCCAAGCTCGCGGGTCTCGGCCGCCGCCTGGGCTACACCGTCGTCGAGCCGACCGGGCCGCCCGAGCCCCTCGGCCAGGCCATCCTCGCCGCTGCCGACCGCCCGCCCGCCTCACCCGACGCCGTGGCCGCCGAGCGCGCCCGCGCCGAGCAGGGCATGTCCCTCCTGCGCGTCGTGCTCAGCGGCGGGCGCTCGGACGAGTCGGCCGCCGTCGGCGGACTCGACCTCGCACCGGAGGCCTGGATCCCATGAGCGCCACCACCACCGTCGAACTGCGCCGCGGCGCCGCGCCACCGCGGCCTGCCCTGCGCACGCTGGCCGGCGAGCAGCTGCTCGTCGCCGGCGGCCAGCTCGCCGCCGGCGTGGGCAACCTCGTCTTCTCGCTCGTGGCCGCACGGCTGCTGGCGCCGGGCGCGTTCGCCGACCTCTCCGCCTTCCTGGCGCTGTACCTGCTCGTCCACGTGCCGGCGGCGAGCCTGAGCGCCGGCAGTGCGCTGTCGCCCGCCCTCGCCGACGCGCTGCGGGGCCGCGCGCTGCGCATCGGCGCGGTCGTCGGAGCAGTCCTGGCCATCGGCTCGCTGCCCATCGCCGCTGCCCTGCACCTGCCGACCACGATGGTCCTCGCCCTCGCCGCCGCGGCGCCCTCGGCCGGGCTGCTCGCGCTCGAGCGGGGTCGCCTGTACGGCCTCGGGCGCCCGCGCCGCGCCGCCGCGAGCCTGCTCGCCGAGCCCGCCGTGCGGCTCGGGGCGGGCGTCGCGCTCGGCGCCCTGCTCGGTCCGGCCGGCGCCGCCGCCGGCGTCACGCTGGCGGGCTGGGCCGCGCTCGCCGTGGCCCATACGCCGGGCAACGGCGGCGGCGCGCCCGCCGCGGCCGGCTCGACGCCCGTGGCCACCGTCCTCGCGTTCCTGGGCCTCGCCGCGGTGCAGAACCAGGACGTCCTGGTGGCCAACGCGGTGCTCGGGGCCGGGGAGGCCGGGCGCTTCGCCGTGCTCTCGACGCTCGGTGGCGTGGCGGCCTTCGCCACCACGACCGTGCCGCTCATGCTGCTCCCGCGCGCGTCGGCCGGCGATCGACGCGCGCTGCCGGCCGCGCTGGCCGTCGCCGGCGCGCTGGGGATCGCCGCGGTCGCCACCGTGGCGGTCGATCCCACCCGCCTGGTCACCGCGGTCTTCGGCGCGCGCTACGCGCCCGCCGCGGCCCTTGCCATCCCCTACCTCGTCGCGATGGCCCTGCTCGGCGTGTCGCGCGTGCTCGTCGCCCACGCCTGCGCCACTGGCGCCGCGCGCCCGGCGCTGTCCGTCCTGGGCGGCGCGGTCGCGCTGCACCTGGGCCTGCTGCTCGCCATGGGCGACGACGCCGCGGGCATCGCGCACGCGACGCTGATCGCCAGCACGGCGCTCGCCGCGGGCACGGGCGGCGCCGCCGTCATCCGCCTGCCCACCGTGCGCGAGCCCGTCGTGCGCGCGCTCGGCCCGCGGCCGACGCGCACGGCGTGGGCACTCGGGGGCCTCGTCGTCTTCGGCCTCGTGGTGCGGCTGCTGGCCAGCCGGGGCCTGTGGCTCGACGAGGCGACGAGCGTGTCGCAGGCGCGGCTGCCGTTCGGGCAGATGCTCGACCAGCTGCGCAACGGCGACGTGCACCCGCCGCTGCACCACAGCGTGCTGTGGGTCACGGTGCGGCTGCTGGGCACGAGCGAGCTCGCCGTGCGCCTGCCGTCGATCCTGGCCACGGTCGCGCTCGTGCCGCTGCTCTACCTGCTCGGCCACGAGCTCTACGACCGCCGCGCCGGACTGGCCGCCGCAGCGCTGGCGACCGTGGCGCCGTTCTGCGTGTGGTACGCCGACGAGGCCCGCATGTACGGGCTCTTCATGCTGTTCGCCACGCTGGCGCTGCTCATGCAGGCGCGCGCCATCCGCCACGACCGGCGGACGGACTGGGCGCTGTATGCGCTGGCGGCCGCGGCCCTCGTGTGGACGCAGTACTTCGGCGCCCTGTTCGTGCTCGCCCAGCAGGTCGGCTTCGCCGCGGCCGTGTGGCAGCGGCGCGTGCGCGTCACCCACTGGCTCGCCGCGATCGCCGGGCTGGCCCTGCTCGTGGCGCCGCTGCTCTCCTTCGCGATGCATCAGTTCAACGTCAATGAGTCCAGCGGCAAGGGCTTCTCCGCCCCGTCGCAGGCCGGTGCCAGCGCCTCGCAGAACGAGGGCCTGGCCACGCCGTCGATCTACTCGGCCATCACGAACGTCCTGTGGGCCATCACCGGCTACCACTCCGACGCGACCATGGAGCGCCTGGGCGCCCTCTGGCCGGTGGCGATGCTCGGCGCGCTCGGCCTGCTGGGCCGCGGGCGCTCGCGCGCGACGCAGCTGCTCGTCACCTGCGCCCTGATCCCGATGGCGGGCCTCTTCGTGCTCGGCCAGCTCAAGCCGTTCGTGTTCGAGGTGCGCTACTTCTGCGCCGCGGTCCCGATCGCGCTGCTGCTGATCGCGCGTGCTGCCACCGGCTTCACCCAGCGCAGCGCCGCGGTGGTCGCGTGTGTGGGGCTGCTGGCCGCGACCATGGGGCTGGCGGAGGCCGACCAGCAGTTCAACTCCTCCAACCCGCGCGACTACGACTTCCGCGGCGCGCTGCAGGAGATCCGCAGTGAGGCGCGCCCCGGCGACCTGATCGTCTACGAGCCCTCCTACCTCGGCAGCGTGGTCGGCTACTACGGCGGCGGGCTGCAGGCCCAGCCACTGGGATCCAAGCCGCCGCGTCCGCGCCCCGGCCAGCGCGTCTTCTTGCTGGCGTCGTTCCAGGACAAGGCGCCGTTCCGCAAGGCGACGGTCGACACCGTCCTGCGGATGCGCCGCGACCACCACCAGGTCCAGTCCTTCACCCGTCCGCAGATCCGAGTGTGGGAGTTCACCCGATGAAGCCCGTACCGACCGACCCGCGCCTGCGCGCGCCGCGCTGGAGCGCCGCCTCGCCGGGCGGACGCCACCGGCTGCGCCTGCGCCTCCTCGCGCTCGTCGCGGCGCCGCTCGCGCTCTTCTACTTCGCCTGGCTGCTGACGCCCGACCGCATGGGCAACCCCGCGCTCTACGCGCTGCTGGTCGCCGCCGAGCTGTTCAACCTCGTGCAGGCCGTCGGGTTCTGGTGGACGTGCGCGCGGGAGCGCTCGCGCGCCCCGGTCGCGCTGCACGGCGCACGCGAGGCGCCGCTGGTCGACGTCATGGTGCCCGTCTACGACGAGCCCGTCGACGTCGTCGAGCCGACGATCGCCGCCGCCGTGCGCATGCGCGGCGCCCGCGTGCGCGTCTGGCTGCTCGACGACGGCGCCAACGACGCCATGCGCGCGCTGGCCGCCCGCCGGGGCGCCGGGTACGTACGCCGGCGCCACCGCCACGGCGCCAAGGCGGGCAACCTCAACCACGCGCTGCGCCGCTGCGACGCGCCGTTCGCGGTCGTGCTCGACTGCGACCACGTGCCCGACGAGCGCTTCCTGGAGGCGACGCTGGGGCACTTCGCCGACGACCGCGTGGCCTTCGTGCAGACGCCGCAGTACTACGCCAACGCGGACGCGAGCGACCTCGCCGCCGCGGCCTGGAGCCAGCAGGCGCTGTTCTTCGGCTCCATCGCCCGCGGGAAGGACGGCCACGACGCGATGTTCTGCTGCGGCACCAACGTCGTCTTCCGCCGCGACGCGCTCGACGCCGTCGGCGGCTTCCCGGAGACGTCGCTGACCGAGGACTTCGAGCTGTCCGTGCGCCTGCACGAGCGCGGGTGGCGCAGCGCCTACGTCCCGGAGGTCCTCGCCCGCGGGCTGGGCCCTGAGGACATGGCCTCCTACGTCGGCCAACAGCACCGCTGGGCACGCGGCTGCCTCTCGGCCATCGGCGGCGTCCTGCGCGCCCGCCTGCCGCTGCGCCAGCGCGCCCAGTACCTGCTGTCGTGCTCGTACTTCCTCTCCGGCTGGACGGTGCTCGTCTACATGGCTTTCCCGGTGGTGCGGATCCTCACCGGCGCCCAGCCGCTGTCCGCCTCGGCCGCGGACCAGTTCCTCGTGCACTTCGTGCCGTACTTCGGGCTGGCGCTGTACCTCGTCGCCCTCATGGGCTCGGGCGCCTACAGCTTCCGCGCCTTCGCGCTGCAGGCGGCGTCGTTCTGGATCCACGTCCACGCCACGCTGGCGGTGGCGCTGAACCGGCCCGGCACGTTCAAGGTGACGCCCAAGCGCGGCGCCGCCGGCGCGCAGCCGCGCGCGGTCGTGCCGGGCCTCGCCGTCATCGCCGTCCTGCTGGCGGTGAGCGCGTACGGCCTCATGCGCGAACGCGACCCGAGCACGCTCAACAACATCGCCTTCGCGCTCGTGCACGTGACCATCCTCGGCTTCGGAGTGGCCCCCGCCCTGCGCGGCGCAACCGCGCGCGCCGCGCCGGCGAGCGCGGCAGTGCCGCTGCGACGGGTCGCGTGAGACGGCTGGCGCTCGTCGGCGCCGCCGCCCTCGTCGCGCTGGCCGTCGCGTTCCTCCTGCGACCCGACGACACGACGCGCGCGGCCCCCGACCAGGCGCGCGCCGCCGCGCAGGGCTTCCTCGCGCGCTACGTGGAGCCGGACGGGCGCGTCGTGCGCCGCGACCAGGGCGGCGATACGGTCAGCGAGGGCCAGGCCTACGCGATGCTGCTCGCCGCCGCGATCGGCGACCGCGCGCGCTTCGATCGCGTGTGGGGCTGGACGCGCGCCCACCTGCAGCGCGGCGACGGGCTGCTCGCCTGGCGCCCCGGCGACCCCCAGGCCGCCGCGGATGCCGACCTCGACGCCGCGCGAGCGCTGCTCGTCGCGGCGCGGCGCTTCCAGCGGCCCGCGCTCGCGCGCCAGGCGCACCGGATCGCCCGCGCCGTCGGCGCGCACGAGACGGCGCGCATCGGCGGGCGGCGCGTGCTCGTGGCCGGCCCGTGGGCGCGCGACCGGGCGATCGTCAACGCCAGCTACGTCGCGCCGCGCACGTTCGCGCTGTTGCGCCAGCGTGACCTGCGCGCCTCGGGCCTGCGGCTCGTGCGCGCGCTGCAGGCCCATCGCTCGGGCCTGGCCCCCGACTGGGCCCACGCCACCGCCGGCGGAGCGACGCCGATCGGCACGCCCGCGGATCCCGGCGCCCAGGCCGTCTTCGGCTACGACGCCGTGCGCATCCCGATCCGCCTGGCCGAGGACTGCCAGCCGTCGGTGCGACGGGAGGCGAGCCGGGCCCGCGCATCGCTGCAGCGGACGCTCGCGCCGGTTCGCGACCTCGGCGGCACGCCGCTGGCGCCGGGCGAGCACGCCGTGTTCGCGGTCGCCGCGGCGGCGTCCACCGCGGCCGCCGGCGACCGCGAGCGCGCGGCAGGCTTCCTGGACCGCGCCGCGCAATCCGATCGCGAGCACCCGAGCTACTACGGCGCGGCGTGGGTCGCCTTGGGCCGGGTGATGCTCACGACGCGCTGGCTGCGGGGCTGCCCGCCCATGTGATCGCCTTCAGCACGCGGGCGGGCGAGCCGGCGGCGATCGAGCCGGCGGGCACGTCGGCGGTGACCACCGAGTTGGCCCCGATGACGCAGCGCTCGCCGATCGTGACCCCGCTGGTGATGACGACGTTGGCTCCGCACCACACGTTGTCGCCGACGCGCGTGGGCCCCTTGGTCGTGAACCCCTGCCAGGTAACCGGCCGGTCGCGGTCGTCGAAGCGGTGGTTGCCGTCGGTGACGAAGCAGCCGTTGGCGAACATGCAATGCGAGCCGATCTCGACGAGCTCGACGCTCGCGACCATGACGTTGAGGTTGAGGAAGGTGCCCTCGCCGATGCGCACGCGGGCGGCGCCCGGCGCGGTGATCCACACCCCGGGCTCGAGAAGCGTCCCCGCGCCCACCTCGAGTCGCCCCTCGCGCAGCGCCTCGAGGACGTTGCCGTGCACCGGCCAGCGCACGAACGCCTCGCGGCGCGCCATCTCCCAGTGGATGCGCGCGCGGTTCCAGGGCAGCGTGTTGCGCTCGTACCAGCGCCACTTCTGCAGCCACAGCTTGGCCTGTGCGGCGGTCATCGGGGCAGAGAATCGCAGGTGCACGGTGCCTTGCAGGTTCACGGAACACCGCGCGGCAACGGTCAGCGCGGACCAGGCGGTGGTAGGCAACGCACCATGTTCCGTTCCCTGCTGGCCGTGATGGCCGCGTGCGCCCTGGTGCCCGCGACGTCGATGGCGGCCACCCACACCGTTGCCCCCGGCGAGACGCTCTGGGGCATCGCCTACGCCAACAACCTGGCCACGAGCGCCGTGGCGGCCGCCAACGGCCTGTCGCCCGAGGCGCGCGTCGTCGCCGGCACGAACCTGACCATCCCCGCGCCCGGACAGGCGCCGGTCCCGCCGGTGAGGCCCGCGCCCTCCTCCCCCGGCACCGCTTCCGCGCCGGCCGCGTCGGGTGGCGGCGGCTACCGCGTGCAGCCCGGCGACACGCTGAGCGCCATCGCGGCGCGCCAGGGCGTCGGGCTGAGCTCGCTCGCCGCCGCCAACGGGCTGAAGATCGACGGGTGGGTCATCTCGGGAACCACGCTCAAGCTGCCGGCTCCGGGCAGCGCCCCCGCCGCCCAGGCCGCCCCGGCCGCCGGGCAGGGCGCGCCCGAGGCGATGGGTGCCTACACGGTGCGCCCGGGCGACACGCTCAGCGGCCTGGCCGCCGCGTCGCGCGTGCCGGCCGCCCAGATGGCGTACATGAACGGCCTGAACCCCAACGCCCAGCTCGTCGCCGGCACCGTCATCAAGCTCCCCACCGGAGCGGCGATCAACGCGACCACCCCCGCTCCGGCCCGGACGATCGTCCCGCAGGCGGCCCCCATGGCCTCCCCGGGCCGGCTGAGCGCCGGGCAGGTCGGCACCCTCGCCGCGCAGGCGGGGGCGCCGTCGTCGCTGGCCTCCGCCATCGCGTGGCAGGAGAGCGGGTTCAACAACGCGATGATCTCGCCGGCCAACGCGCGCGGGGTCATGCAGGTCATGCCGGGCACCTGGAGCTGGGTGCAGGCCAACCTGAGCACGACGCGACTCGATCCGTCGTCGCCCACCGACAACGTCAAGGCGGGGTCGCTCTACCTCGCCCACCTGCTGCGCGAGACGAACGGCGACCCCGCTCTTGCCGCTGCCGGCTACTACCAGGGGCTGTCATCGGTGCGGCGGATCGGGATGCTGCCCGAGACCCGCCGCTACGTGGCCAACGTCCTGGCCCTGCGCGGGCGCTTCGGCTGATCTGACCGCCTGGACATGTCACAGTGGCGCGTCCTGCTTCGTCTCAGGGCGCGATGACCGACACCGATCTGCATCCCGAGCTGCGCCCGCTGCTGTTCTCGATCGCCTATCGCATGATCGGCAGCGTCAGCGAGGCCGAGGACATCGTCCAGGAGGCCTTCCTGCGCTACCACCGCGCGCAGCCCGCCGACGTCGAGAACCCGAAGGCGTACCTCTCGGCCGTCACCACCCGCCTGGCCATCGACCACCTGCGCTCGGCCCGCGCCCGCCGCGAGGAGTACGTCGGCCCATGGCTGCCCGAGCCGCTGCTCAGCGACGAGGGGGCCGGCGACCCGAGCACCCAGGCCGAGCTGGCGGACTCGCTGTCGCTCGCCTTCCTCGTGCTACTCGAGCGGCTGTCGCCCGTGGAGCGCGCCGCGTTCCTGCTGCGCGAGGTGTTCGCGTATCCCTACGACGAGATCGCCGAAGTGATCGGCAAGAGCGAGGGCAACGCCCGCCAGCTCGTCACCCGAGCCCGCCGCCACGTCGATGCCGAGCGCCCGCGCTTCAACGTCGATCGCCAGGCGCACGAGCAGCTCACCGACCGCTTCCTCGAGGCGACCCAGAGCGGCGACACCGAGGGCCTCATCGCACTGCTGGCCGAGGACGTCTACACCTACACCGACGGCGGCGGCAAGGCGCAGGCCCCGCGGCGCACGGTCCACGGTCGCGAGCACGTCGCGCGCTTCATGGTCGGCATCGCCCGCCCCGACCGCGGCGCCGCCGCCGTCACGCTGCACCCGGTTCTCGTCAACGGCGTTCCCGGCCGCCTCGCGCGCGACGCCGACGGCAACGCCGTCGCGGTCCTCACGCTCGACGTGGCCGACGGGTTGGTGACGGCCGTACGCATCGTCGTCAACCCCGACAAGCTCGCGCACCTGCAGACGTCGTGACCCGCGCCGACGCCGAGCGGATCCTGGCGCGCCTGCACGAAGCGCAGGCGGCCTTCTACGCCGGGGGCCCGCCCGAGCCCCTGCACGACGTCCTCACGGACGACATCCTGTGGGTCGTCCCGGGCCGCAACGCCATCGCCGGCGAGTACCGGGGCGTCGACGCGGTGATCGACTACTTCACGCGCCGGCGCGAGCTCGCGGACCGCAGCTTCCGGATGCACCCCGGCGACCTCCTCGTCGGCGAGGGCGACCACGTCGCCGCGCTCACCGATGGCACCGCGACGATCGACGGAGTCGAGCACCGCTGGTCGACCGTCGGCCTCTACCGCCTGCGCGACGACCGCGTGGCGGCGTGCTGGCTGCTGCCCCTGGACGCCGCGGCGTTCGACGCGATCTGGTCGCCCCGCGACGGCTGATTGCGCGCGTGGGGGGCG
>Ga0307278_10000819_pt1 | contig 15369 bp, 11 predicted proteins | sample ER_DNA_117_FD_194482 | JGI IMG/M metagenome (GOLD analysis project Ga0307278, IMG submission 194482) | Bulk soil microbial communities from the East River watershed near Crested Butte, Colorado, United States - ER_DNA_117 | ecosystem: Environmental > Terrestrial > Soil > Floodplain | place... | reverse complement strand
GACGGCAACGGTGTCGGTATGGTGACCCGGGTCGCGCGCCAACTGGGCGTGGGAACCGAGTCGTTGCGCAACTGGGTCCGCCCGGGCCGAGGTCGACGGTGCCGGCCGGGAATCAGCACCGAGGACAGCGGCTGACCGGTTCGCCAGGCGCGGGTGCTGCGGCACGCGCCCTAGCTACTGACCGATGAAGATGGGGAGCACGAGACGGCCCCTGGACCGTTGACTGGGCACTGTTGCGTCGGCGGCGTTCGCGTGTCCGAGCAGCCAGACTGCTGGGTATGAGATCTCGTCGCCTCCGTCCCGTTCCCGCCACACGGTCGGCCTTTGCGGGCTTCCGCTTCCCACCAGACGTCATCGTCCTCGCGACCCGCTGGTACCTGCGCTTCGGGCTGTCGTACCGCGACGTTGAGGAGCTGCTGGCTGAACGGGGGATCGAGGTCGACCACGTCACCGTCTACCGATGGGTGCAGCGGTTCACGCCGCTGCTTGCCGAGGCCGCCCGCCCCTGCCGGCACGCCGTGGGAGACCGCTGGTTTGTAGATGAGACCTACGTGAAGGTCGCTGGGCGATGGAGGTACGTGTACCGTGCGATCGACCAGTACGGCCAGGTCATTGACGTGTTCGTCTCCTTGCACCGTGACATCACCTCGGCCCGCCGGTTCTTCGAACGGGCCATCGCTGCGACGAAGGTAGCGCCGGTGGAGGTGGTCACCGACCGAGCAGCGATGTACCCGGTCGTGCTGGACGAACTGCTCCCAGCGGCGTGGCACCGAACCGAGCAGTACGCCAACAACCGTGTCGAATGCGACCATGGCCGGCTGAAGGCGCGGCTGCGGCCGATGCGTGGGCTCAAGCAGGACCAAAGCGCCAGAGTGATCATCGCCGGGCACGCCTTCATGCAGAACTTGCGGCGAGGCCAGTACGAGCTGGCCGCCGAGGAGCCGATGACCCGGCGAGTGATGGTCGCCTTCAACGAACTCGTTCTCGCGAGCTGACCCTGAAGACCGCCGGGCTTCAGCAGGCCCTGAGTCGGCACAACGCAACAGGCGCCCTTCAAACCGCCCCCGCAAGCGCTCCAACCCGCCAGCAATTCGGGGGTCGGTGGATCCAGGCTTAGCCGAGTTCGCCTTCGACCGGCCCGCGTTCCGGAGCCAGGCCGACGGTACCGCTTGAGCGCGAGGCCTTCGGCCATCTTGCCGATGAGCGGGAACCAAGGAGCGGACCGATCCTTGGCGGGTGGCGCCGGCGCGACCTGCTCGGTGGATTGATCCATGAGTATGAGCCGGCAGCGTGAAGAGGTGACTTCTGGTATCTCAGGGTCATGAGCGAGCTACCCGAGTGCGTCGACGGCGTGCCGAACCTGTGCGGTTCGGAACCGTTGATAGAGGCGGCAGTCCAGGCAGGTCAGCACCAGCCGGTGTTCCTGGGTCAGAGCTCGGTGGACATTTCCGGTATCGACAGTGCCTTCGCGGTCGCCCTGCACTTGCACCAGCCGCTGATCCCCGCCGACGGGTCGGATCTGCGCACCGCGGCGATCGTCGGCAACCTGCAGTGGATGCTGGAGCGCCCCGACTTGGGCGACAACCACAACGCCCCGGTGTTCCACTGGTGCTACAAGCGGATGGGCCAGTTCATCCCCCAGCTGCTGGCCGAGGGCAGCCTGCCCCGCATCATGCTGGACTACTCCGGCACCCTGCTGCATGGGCTGCGCCGCGCGGGCTTGGACGACGTCTTCGACGCCCTGCGGTCGCTCACCTGCGACCCGGACTTGCGACAGGCGGTCGAGTGGCTGGGCTGCCCGTGGGGGCACGCCGTCGCCCCCTCCACCCCGGTCACGGACTACCGGCTGCACGTGCGCGCCTGGCAGCACCACTTCGCCGCCATCTTCGGCCTGGAGGCGCTGGGCCGGGTGCGCGGCTTCTCCCCGGCGGAGATGGCACTGCCCAACCACCCCGACGTGGCCTACGAGTTCGTCAAGACCCTCAACCGCTGCGGCTACCAGTGGGTGTTGGTTCAGGAGCACACCGTCGAGTTGCCCGACGGCCGGCCGCTGGAGCGCCCGCACCTGCCCCACCGGCTGGTCTGCACCAGCTCGCGCGGGGACCGGGCCGAGATCGTGGCGGTGGTCAAGACCCAAGGCAGCGACACCAAGCTGGTCGGCCAGCTGCAGCCCTACTACCAGGCCAAGGGCCTGTCCCGCGTCCAGCTGGCGGGCGGGAGCGTGCCGCCGTTGGTCACGCAGATCGCCGACGGCGAGAACGGCGGGGTGATGATGCACGAGTTCCCCCCCAAGTACCTTGAGGTGGTCCGCGAATGCTCGGGCTCCCGGACGCCGATGCTGAACGTCACCGAGTACCTGGAGCAGCTGTTCGCCGCCGGCGTCCAGCCAGGCGACCTGCCGGCGATCCGGCCGCTGTACCAGCACCGCATCTGGCAGCAGCTGGCGCCTGGCGACGGGCCCGACCGGCTCGCCGAGGTCATCGACCTGCTGCGGCGCGAGGACGGCCGCTTTCATGTGGAGGGCGGCAGCTGGACCAACGACCGGTCCTGGGTCCGTAGCTATGACCAGGTGCTGATCCCGATGGAGCGCGCCAGCGCGCTGTTCCATGAGGGGGTGCTGGCCCGGGGCGTCCCCACCGATGACCCCCGATACCGAAAGGCGCTGTTTCATCTGCTGGCGGCCGAGACCAGCTGCTACCGCTACTGGGGCGAGGGCGTCTGGACCGACTACGGTGCCGAGCTGGCCCGTCGCGCCATCGACATCATCATGCATCCTGAGACCTGACCGGCACCTGGTTAGCCAGCGGCTACTGTTGGGCTGGCCGCGTGTGCGGCCACCGCTGATGCGGCCGTCGCGTCTATCCTGCGAGGCAGGAGGCGTCCGCTAGTGAAGAATCTGCGCCCTGTCGTCCTTGCCTTGGAGGTCTTGTCAGTCTCTGTAGCCCACTGCACCGGCCGCAGCAAGGGCGGCTGTCGCTGGCGGCGTACACGGTCCAAGTCGGCACCTAGCCGAGGCGGCTCCTCGTTGTGGCCAGCAGCGCGGCCACAGCAATGCCCGTCCATACCACTAGGTAGCGGAACGCCATGCGCGGGCTGACCAGCGTCCAGAGGACGGCGATGGCGCTGGCGGCCAGGCTGCCGAACCTCTGCATCGCCGCCAGCAGCCCGAACGCCGATCCGCGCAGCTCGACTGGAGCGAGCGCGGCGACGGCGGCGCGCTCGGCCGTGTCCACACCGATAGTAGTACCGGGCGATCCGCCGACGGATCGCCGTGAGCCCAGGGCCCGGGCAGCCAACTCCTGATCGAGGCTGTCTTGCGCCTGCAAGAGTGAGAGATTACTTTTCGACGAGATGTGTCTGTTACACGAACGTCTCGCCGATCTGATGATCACGACCCACAGGCGATGTTCACGTGGGTGGAAAGGGCCTCATGAGCGGTCAGGACGGTCCTCTCTTCCTCGTGGTCACCATCAAGCCCCGACTCGACCGGCTCGAGGAGGCCGAGGCGCAGCTGCAGTCCATGCGTCGGAACGCCCTGACTGAGCCGGGGTGCGTCTTTATGTACCTCGTGCAGCCGCAGGACGACCCTGATACCTGGGTGATGCTCGAGATGTTCCGCTCTCGGGCGGCGTGGGACGATCACATGCGCCAGCAGTACAACATCGAGGGGAACATCATCCTCGAGGACCTGCTGCGGGAGCCCTCAGACCTGCGGCTATTCGACGAGAAGTAGGTCAACGACTCTCAGGACGAGGCCGGTGCCGTCGCGCTGGCCCTTGTCCCGCCAGCATTGCGGTGGCTCAGCCGGCCACCCGGGTCACGGTGTGCCACCTGACGAGGCCCGGGATAGCCACGCACCGAGGCTTCGGCGCTAATGGGTGGGTGGCCGAGCGTCCGGGTCATCCGGACGCTTATCGCCCGCTCGTCGAGGATGATCCCAGTGGCATCAGACCCGGTCGTCGTGCAGAAGGAGCGTCCGGGAGCGACTAGGCTGCGGCCAGTGCTGCGGCTGTGCTGGCCGGGGCGAGGGCACCTCGACCTCGTCGAGTGGGGTGAAGCGGATGTTCGCCGTCGTGGGAGAAGCGCTCGTCGACCTGGTTGGGCAGCGCCATGGTCGGACCTTCGTTGCCCATCCGGGGGGTAGCCCGGCGAACGTCGCGCTCGGTCTGGGCCGCCTCGGCGTCCCGGTGACATTGACGACGCGGCTGGGCCGGGACGCGTTCGGAGAGATGATCATCGGGCACCTCGAGGCGAGCGGCGTGGTGGTCGACGGCGGTCCAGAGCCGTGGGGGGCGACCAGCCTCGCGATCGCCACGCTTGCCGCCGGAATCGCGTCCTACGACTTCCGGATCGGGTGGGATGTCGCGGCGCTGCCTCCGCTCCCGGTTGAGGCTCGTTGCCTGCACACCGGGTCCCTGGCGACGGTTTTGCCACCGGGCGACGCAGCGGTGCTGGATCTGGTCCGCCGCGAGCACGAGCGGGGCCGGGTGACGGTGTCGTACGACCCGAACGTGCGGCCTGCGCTTCTTGGTAAGCCGGAGCGTGCGCGGCCCGGCATTGAGCGTCTTGTCGCCCTGTCCGACGTCGTAAAGGTCAGCGACGAGGATCTCCGGTGGCTCTACCCGGGCGAGCGGGACGAGGACGTAGCCCACCGATGGCTCGCGGCCGGGCCGGCGCTCGTCGTCGTGACCCGCGGGGGAGAGGGTACCTTCGCGGTCTCCAAGCGCGTCGAGGTACGCCGGGCCGCCGTGCCGGTGCAACTGGTGGACACCGTGGGCGCGGGCGACTCGTTCACCTCGGGCCTGCTGGACGGACTGCGCCGCGCCGACCTGATCGGTGGGCCGCGCCGCGAGGCTTTGGCCAACGTGGACGAGGCGACGCTCGTCAGCGTCCTTGATGAGGCGGCTTTCATCGCCGCGATCACCTGCTCCCGGCCTGGCGCTGATCCCCCAACCCGCGCCGAGGTGAACGACGCCCTCGCGAGACGGCGGCGCCCGTAGCCAGACACCCGAGACGTGGTTCCTGTCCCCTACGGCGCCGAGCCGAGGTGGGTACGCCGCCGGCGGCGCTGGGGTACCTGCCGGGGCGAACGTGAGTTCCGAAAGTCCTGAGGAGTTGACTACCGTCGGGTTCGGCCCAACGGCAGTCCCATCTGCGTAGTGCATCCCCCTGCGGCCGCCTGTGCGCGATGTGGCGCAGACGCAACAGTCGGTGCTGTGCCGGCGCAGCAGCACTAGCTCCAGCAAGCCGCCTATGCGGCAACTCAACGCCGGCGCTCGGGTTGCCAGGGTAACCACGAAGCTCGCCGACCTGTATTGGCCCCAGCCGGCCGAACAGACCGCCTGGGTGCTTCTGACACCGAGATGGTTGTGCAAGCCCGGTCATCTGCAGACCTACCGGGAGAATGCAGCGTTCACCTCCTTAAGTTGCTTGTGGGGGTTGGGGGCTGCGTAGGGTCCGTGGCTGTTGGAGCCCGGCGGGGCGGGTGAGGCTCGCGTTCACCTATCCGGCTGGCTGGCGCGGATCGAGAGGAGTGGCCGCCTGCCCCGCCTGGACGCCTCTGGCCGCTGATTGAGACCTGCGAGCTGGTCGCTGGCTTAAGGAGCTGCCGGCAGAGGGGTCCGTGGGTTGCCGTGCAGGGACCTGGCCGAGGGAGGCTGCGGTGGGCGAGGTGGCGTGGGTTGGGGTGGACGTCGGCAAGGCGCACCACTGGGTGGTGGCGGTGGACGCCGGGGGCCGGGTGGTGCTGTCGCGCAAGGTCGCCAACGACCAGCACGAGCTCGCCGGGGTCTTGGCCGACGCCGGCAAGCTGGCCGGGCGGCTTGTCTGGACGGTCGACCTGACCACCGCCGAGGCCGCGCTGCTGCTGGCGGTGCTGTTCGGCGGCGGCCAGCAGGTGCGCTACCTGTCCGGCCGGGCGGTCAACCAGGCGGCGGCCAGCTACCGGGGGGAGGGCAAGACCGACGCCCGCGACGCCCACGTGATCGCCGACCAGGCCCGGATGCGCCGCGACCTGCCACGGCTGCGCCCCGCCCAGGACCTGGTGGCCGAGCTGCGCCTGCTGACCGCCCGCCGGGCCGACCTGGTCGGCGACCGCACCCGGGCGGTCAACCGGCTCCGCCAGCACCTGACCGGCGTCTGCCCGGCGCTGGAACGCGCCGCCACCCCGGCCAGCCAGCGCGGCTGGCTGGTGCTGCTGGCCCGCTACCAGACCCCGGCGGCGATCCGCCGCGCCGGCGTGCGCCGCCTGAGCGCGCTGCTGGCCGCCCAGGGCGTGCGCCCCGGCACGGCGCAGCGCGTCGCTGAGGCCGCCGTCGCCGCGGCCAAGACCCAGAGCCTGCGGCTGCCCGGCGAGGAGGTGGCGGCCGGGCTGGTGGCCGCGCTGGCCGGGCAGGTGGCCGACTGGGGGTGCGGATCGGCGCGCTGGACCGGCAGATCGCCGAGCGGTTCGGCCGCCACCGGCTGGCCAAGGTGATCACCAGCATGCCCGGCTTCGGGTTCCGGCTCGGCGCCGAGCTCCTGGTCGCGATCGGCGACCTGGACCGGGTCGGCTCCGCCGACCGGCTGGCCGCCGACGCCGGCCTGGCCCCGGTCGCCAACGACTCGGGCAAGCGCACCGGCCGGCGCAGCCGGCCGGCGCGCTACAACCGGGCCTTGCGGCGCGCGATGTACCTGGCGGCGTTGGCCGCGGTCCGGTGCGATCCCGCTTCCAAGGCGTACTACCAGCGCAAACGCGCCGAAGGCAAAGGCCCGGTGCAGGCCGTGATCTGCCTGGCCCGCCGTCGCACCAACGTGCTGTGGGCACTGCTGCGCGACCAGCGAACCTGGCAGCCCGAACCGCCCGTCAAGCCCCACGACGAGCCCCAGGCGGCTTGACAACATCAATTGAGACTCCTGTCTGCAACGGCAGCCAGGGGGCGAAGCGGCAGGCCGCTAGTGGGTACGCTGTTCGAGCCGCTTGACACTGGGTTCGCGCCGGTACAGGGTCTGTCATACTGAACGCGACCCACTCGAATGAGACTCTCGAGGAGCATGGTCGGCCTCCCCCGCCAGGGAGATGCTCGAATGCTTAGCTCGTACACGCAGAGGGAACCGGTCCCACAGACGGCCTCGTGCCTCATCGGTAGCCCGCCCTGGCGAACTGACTAAGTGCACTGCTGGCCGATCGCACCAACAACCACCACCACATCAGCACAGTCTGTAATGGACGGGTGTGGACCCTGGCCGAGTCGCCGGCGAAGGGACGTCGTTGATGAGCGCAGCGGACCAGCCGGCCGTCGCCGGGCAGACGATCGAAAAGCCGGACGCGACCAACCAGCCGCTCGTCTACAAGAACATGATCCTGCTATTCGTCGCGCTGATTTTCTGCTTCACCGCATGGGGAATCGCGGCGGATATGACCGCCCCGCTGGTGGCGGCCTTCAAGCGGATCTTCACGATGACCACGTTCCAGGCCTCGCTGGTACAGTTCTCGTACTTCGGCGCCTATTTCGCGCTCGCCCTTCCGGCGGCGTTCATCAACCAGCGGTTCGGCTACAAGGTCGGCGTCCTCACCGGACTCGGCCTGGCTGCGTTGGGAGCGTTCACGTTCTACCCGGCCAGCAGGATCATGACCTACCTCGCCTTCCTGGCGGCGCTCTTCGCGCTGGCGGCAGGGCTGTCGATCTTGGAGACCTCGGCGAACCCCTTCATCATCTCCATGGGCCCGGAAGGCAACGCCACACGGCGACTTAACTTGGCCCAGGCGTTCAACCCCGTGGGCACCAACATCGGGGTCTTCCTGGCTTCCACACTCATCCTGCCGAAGCTGCACGCTCCCATCGACCGCGCCTCCCTATCCGCCGAACAGTTGCGCACCATCCAGGCCGGGGAACTGAGGGCGGTCATGGTGCCGTACATCGGGCTGGCGGTCCTGCTGCTGTTGATCTGGGTCGCCATCGCAGTACAGAAGGCCCCGAAAATGGAGGACGAGTTCCCGACCGCAAGCCCTGAGGCGGGGCAGGGCGGCGGCTCGGTGGTTCGGCGGCTGCTCGGCAGCCCCCGCTACCGGTTTGGGGTCATCGCACAGTTCTTCAACGTCGCCGCGCAGGTCTGCACCTGGACGTTCACGATCCACTACGTCCAGCAGGCCCTTGGGGGCACGCTGCAACGCGGCGGTCACGTCCTGCAGGTCAGCCTCATCGTCTTCCTCGTCTCCCGATTCCTCATGACCTGGTTGATGCGCTATGTCCGCGCCACCCTGCTGCTAGCGATCCTGGGTGGCCTTGCCGTGCTGCTGTGCGTTTACGCGATGTTCAACCCGAACCTGAGTGGCGTCGCCGCGGTGGTGTCGCTGTCGTTCTGCCTGTCGCTCATGTTCCCGACCATCTACGGTGTCGCGCTGCGTGGGCTCGGGCCGGCGACCAAGTTCGGCGCGGCGGGTTTGGTGATGGCGATCGTCGGCGGCGCGGTGATGCCGCTGGTGCAGGGCAAGGTGATCGACGCCACGAGCCCGGCGTTCTCCTTCATCGTGCCGGCCATCTGCTATGCCGTGGTGATGTCCTACGGCGTCTACGACCTGAGGGCGAAGCGACCGTTCCAGGAGGGCGAGCAGGAGCCGGCGCTCGTGCCTGCCTGACCGGGCGGCAGATCTCAAGGAGACTCAATCGTGCGTCGCATTCGCCGAGCAGCCGTGGCAGCCCTCGCATGCGGCCTTGTGTTCGTGCTTGCCGCCTGCCAGGGTGGCGGGACGGCTCCGTCAGGTACCGCCGCCACCAAGAACCTCGAGGTCGTTTCCTGGTGGACTTCAGGTTCGGAGCAAGCCGCGCTCGACGTGCTCTTCGAGGACTTCAGGAGCGCCAACCCTGGCGTCAACGTCATCAACGCCGCGGTGGTCGGTGGCGGTGGCAGCAACGCCCAGGTCGTCTTGGCGACCCGACTGCAGGCCGGCGACCCACCGGACGTGTGGCAGACCCATCCCGGCGCCTCGATCCGCCGGTACATCGACAAGGGCTTGGTCGCCGACGTGAGCTCCGTCTACCAACAGGACAACCTGACCTCGGCTGTCTCCAGGGAGATGCTGCAGGCCGTCTCCAAGGGCGGCAAGCAGTATGGCGTCTCCACCGGTGCTCACCGGATCAACACCTTGTGGTTCAACAAGAAGCTTGTCGCCAAGGCAGGTGTCACGGTGCCGGCCAGCGGCTACACCGCCGGGGCGTTCCTTGCCGATCTCGCCAAGCTGAAGGGGGCCGGGGTCGTCCCGCTGTGCCTGGGCGGCAAGGACCCCTTCGCCAGCGCCGAGCTGTTCGAGAACACCCTCCTCGGTGTCATCGGCGCCAACGGGTGGAACCGGCTGACGTCCGACCGGCTCAGATGGGACGGCCCGCAGGTCAGGCAGGCCTTGGGGGAGTTCGGCCAGATGCTCGGCTACGCCGACCCTGAAGCGGGCGCGTTGAGATGGGACCAGGCAACCAAGAAGCTCGCTTCCGGTCAGTGTGCCTTCGAGAGCTTGAACGACTCGGCGTACGGCGAGCTCCGCAAGGCCGGCGCCATGGAGGGGACCGACTTCGGCTACGTGGCACACCCGGGCACCGATGGGCTGTTCCTGACCGTGGTGGATACCTTTGTGGTCGCCAAGAACGCCAAGGACCCGCGCAACGCCCGGGCGTTTCTGGCGAGCATCGGCACCAAGACCACCCAGCTCGCCTTCAACAGGCAGAAGGGCTCAGTGCCGCTGCGCGCCGACGTCGATGTGTCGTCGTTGCCGCCCTACCAGCGGTCCTCGGCGAAGGCGTTTCTGCACGACCAGGTCCTGCTGTCGATCGCGCACGGTGAGGCCATGACCCCACAGTTCGAGCAGGGGTTCTACGACGCCGTCGCGGCGTTTGCGCGGAGCAAGGACACCAGAGCATTCAACGACGCGCTACGGGACGCCACGAACCAGGTGCTGCCACCTCCAGGCTGAGCCGTAGCGCGTCCACGACGCCAGGCGGTGGTGAGGGGGCGTCGTACGTCCGCTGCTGCCGCAGCCAGATAAGGCCACCAAGAACATGATGGAACCCCGGTAAATGGTCCAGTGGACCAACTTCAGGGCTCAGGTCAACCAGTGCAGGAAGTCCAGCACTCCTGGCGGTCCGTCCACGACCAGGTCGGCCTCAGCTAGCAGCGCTGGCGGTGCTTCTGCCGAACGCACCGCGACCCGCAGCCCGTCACGGCCCTCGGCGGCGAATTCGGCCGCGGCGGCAAAGGCGGCCAGGTCGCCCAGGTCGTCGCCGACCACCACCACCTCCCGGGCGGCCGACTCGGCGACCACCCGGCGGACCGCGTCGCCCTTGTCGCTGCGCACGGCCGGGCGCAGCTCCCAGACCAGCTTGCCCGGGACGACCTCGAGCCCGTGCCGGTCGGCGACCCGGCGGGCGGCCTGGTCGATCGGCGCGGCCCAGCGGTCGGGGTCGGCGACCCGCCGGGTATGCACGGCGACCGCGTACTCCTTGTCCTCCAGCCAGGCGCCGCTGGCCTGGACGGCAGGATGGATCTTGAGGTCCTCGTGGGCGGCCACGACCGCCGGCCGGGCCGCCTCAAGGCGTGGGTCGACCTGGACCTGGCCGTCGTGGATCTCCTGCAGGCCGTACAGCCCCAGGTAGCGCACGCCGGGCGCCGCGGCATGCTCGGCCAGGTAGGCAGCCGGGCGGCCCGAGATGAGGGCGACGGCGGCAAACCGGACGGCTAGCGGTTCAAGCAGCTCGACGATGCCGTGCAGCGGCCGGGCCGCCTCCGGGTCGTCCACGATCGGGCTGAGGGTGCCGTCGAAGTCCAGGCACAGCGCAACCTCGCCGGCCCGCCCCGCCAACCGGGCCGCCTGCTCGGCGACCGAGGGGTCGGCGGTCATGGCTTGTGTTCCAGCGGGACCGTGTGCTCCTGACCAGGGGCGAGCTCAACGAGCTGGTCGTGGACCAGGACCTGGATCGGCTCGGCCGGGCCGGGGCGCGAGCCGAGCCGCACCTGGTCCTCGGCCAGGGTGACATCGACGCGGTGGCCGCGGTAGTGGACGCTGAAGTGGAGCTGCTTGACCTCGGTCGGCAGGGCCGGGTCGAACCGGAGCACCAGCCCACGCGCCCGCATGCCGGTCAGGCAGCGCAGCACGATGTCGACCGTGCCCGCCATCGCCCCCAGGTGGATGCCCTCGGCGGTAGTGCCGCCCTGGACGTCGGCGACGTCGCTTTCCAGCGCATGCTGCAGGAACTGCCAGGCCTCCTCGGGCTGGTAGCGGGCCAGCACCCAGGCGCTCACCACCCCGGAAAGGGTCGAGCCGTGCGAGGTCCGCGCCAGGTGGTAGTCGACCGTCCGGGCGAGCTGCTCCTCGCTGACCTGGTAGCCGAGGCCGGCCAGCAGCTCGCGCAGCTCCTGCCGGGAGAGCAGGAACAGCAGCATCAGCACGTCGGCCTGCTTGGCCAGCTGGTAGCGGTCGGTGCTGTCGCCCTCGGCCTCCAACAGCCGGTCCAGGCGTCCGATGTTGCCGTAGCGCTCCCGGTAGCCGTCCCAGTCGAACTCTTGGAGCTGCTCGTAGCCCTCGAACTGGGTCAGCACCCCGTCGGCGTGGAAGACCACCTTCATCTTGCGGGTCATATCGCGCCAGCGGTCCAGCTCGTCGTCGCCGATCGCGAGCTCCTCGATCAGCTCCTGCCGGTAGTGGGGCGGCAGGACCTCCAGGGTCTCCAGCGCTCGCTGCAGCACCCAGACCGCCATCACATTGGTGTAGGTGTTGTTGCGCAGGCCCGGCTCGTCGCTGTCGGGGTAGCCCTCGTGATACTCGTCCGGGCCCATGACGCCGTGGATCTCGTAGCGGACTTCCTGCTGGTTGTAGTGGGCGATGCTGGCCCAGAAGCGGGCGATCTCGATCAGCAGCTCGGCACCGGTGAAGCGCAGGAACGCGGTGCTGCCGGTGACCATGTAGTGCTGCCAGACGTTGTAGGCGATCGCGATGTTGACGTGCCGCTGGTTGCGGGAGTGGTCGGGCAGCCAGCGGCCCGAGCGCGGGTTGAGGTGGAGCTGCTGGGTCTCCTCGCGGCCGTTGGAGCCGCTCTGCCAGGGGAACATCGCCCCGTCGTAGCCGGCTTCCCGTGCCGCCGCCCGGGCCGCGCCGAGGCGGGCGTGGCGATAGTTCAGCAACGCGCTGGCCAGGATCGGGCGCTGGAAGTTCAGGAACGGGAAGATGAACATCTCGTCCCAGAAGACGTGGCCGCGGTAGGCCTCGCCGTGCCAGCCGCGCGCGGGGACGCCGACATCCAGGTGGACGGTGTGGGGCGAGACGGCCTGCAGCAGGTGGAAGATGTGCAGGTGCAGGACGGTCTCGGTCCACTCATTCGCGCTGTCCAACTGGATGTCGAACCGGTCCCAGAGGCTGTTCCAGGCCCCCTCGTGCCGGGCCAGCAGCCCCTGGAAGTCCTCGGCACCGGCTACCGTCAGCCGCGCGTCGGCGCGGCTCTCGGAGACCGCGCGGTCGCGGGAGGTGTAGAGGGCGACGACCTTCTCGACGGTCGCCGGGCGTCCCTCGTCCAGCTCGAGGGTGAGCTGGTGGGCGACGAACCCGGACTCGCTGACCAGCCGCCGGTCGGCTTCGGCGGTCCGACCGTCGCGCAGGAGCCTGGTGCGGGCCGCCAGCGCGACCCGGACGTGCGACTGGGTCGTCTCGACCTGCAGGTCGACCGTCTCGGTGTCGACCTCGGCCTGGCCCAGCACCTGGAGGTGGTGGGGGTTCAGGTCGCGGTAGCGCTTGACCCCCGCGTTCACCACCCTGCCGTCCAGCCCGGAGCGGACCTCCACGGTCCCTGACCAGTTCTCCGCCGTGAAGGTCGTCTCCAGGCCGGCCAGATGCTCGTCCTTCATGCTCACCAGCCGGCGCTGAACCATGCTGGTGCGGCGACCCTCGGCGTCCTGCCACCGCAGGTGCCGGGTGAGCGTCCCATGGCGCATGTCCAGCTCGAAGCGGTGCTCGAGCACATCGGCCTGCTGGGCGTCGAACCAGTCGCCGCCGACTCGGAACCGCAGCGGCAGCCAGTTGGGAACGTTCACCAGGTCCTCGTTCTCGACCGTACGCCCGGCGATCTCGGTCCTGGCCCGGTTGTAGAGGCCGGCGACGTAGGTCCCCGGGTAGTTGACCCCGTCGGCCTCGGCCTCCGGGAGGGCGCCACGGGTCACGAAGTAGCCGTTGCCCAGCGCGCACAGCGCCTCCCGCAGCCCCTGGCGGGCGGGGTCGAAGCTGTCGTAGACCAGCGTCCAGACGCTCGGCGGCCGCTCGGTGTGCCGCTGGCGGAGCTCCGCGGCCGCCCGCCGCTCCTGCAGGCGACCCTCGGCCAAAGCACGCAGAGAGACGTCGTCCAGCGTGGTCACCACCAGGTCGGCGCCGGCCTCCACCAGCAGCTCCTCGTCGCCGAGACGGGCCACCCCCAGCGCCGCGATGTTGCCGGCCTTGGCCGCCTGGACCCCGCTGGTGGCGTCCTCGACCACGAAGCAGTCGGCGGGGCGGACGCCGAGCTCCTGGGCGGCGGTGAGGAAGATGGTGGGGTCGGGCTTGCCGCGGGGGAAGTCACGGCCGGAGATGTCGGCGTCGAATAGCTCCTGCAGGGACATCTGGGGGCGGATGAAGTCGTAGTTCAGCCGCTGCTCGGCGGCGAAGGTGTCCAGCCGGATCCGCTCCAGGAACAGCTTGGCGTTCTTGGACGAAGACGCCGCCGCGACCCGGATGCCCAGGTCCTTGACGGCCAGGATGAACCGCAGCGCGTCCGGGAAGGCCATGAACCGGCCCGCCTCGATCAGCTTGATCACGTGCTCCTGCTTGCCGGCTGCGTACTGCTCGACGCGGGCGTCGATGTCGGGCACGCCGAAGTGCTCCATCGCCGCCCGGGCGCCGGCCATCCGCGGCATCCCGGCCATGACCTGCTGGTACACCGCAGGTGAGAAACGCTCAGGCGTCCAGCTGGTCTGGTCGCGGATGTCGCGCCATTCGGTCTCCATCAGCATCCGAAACGACTCGCGCCAAGCCAGCTCGTGCGGCGAATCGACCAGGACCCCGTCCACATCAAAGATCGCACCCCGAAACGCCATGATCACGACTCCTTGGTCGACAGCCACGCCTATCTTGTCAGCCCTAGGTCGTGCGGTCGGTTGCGAGTTCCCTGGCGGCAGGCGAGGGCCCTTCCGAGCTGAGCGAGCGTACGTGCTGCGACACTCGCGGCTCCCTCACGCCCTTCCGAATCGGAGACGAGGCAGCTCGTTCGTGGACGTCACGAAGACATGTTACGGCTACTCGCCGCGCACGTTGATCGAATAGTCGTTTCTTGCACAATCGGAGCTGGCGATTACTGGCGCGGTGCTAGGTGAGCTGCTTGCCAGTGGGTGTGCGCTGTCAATGATAGGACTGGAAGGTATCTTGTCGACCGGTGCCCGACTGGCATGAGCAGTCGGGACCGGCGGCAATCCCTAACCATGGAGGCCAGCCCGTGGCGGTCAAGCAAGTCCGCGTGTCTGACCTATCGGGCCGACAGGCGAGTGAAGACGAGCTCGCCAAGCTGATCGTGCACCAACGCCCCCATACAAGGACCAATTACCCTTGATGTCTTGCCCGGGGAAATCGGGAAGCTGCTTATTGATTCTTCCACTTCAGGGTGACGGCTGGTCGTCGAGGGTCAACCCGGTGTGGGCCAGGAACCCGACCACCAGGCTGTCGCTGGCGCAAACTCGCTGGATGCCCTGCTGGGCCTGGTCGGCGACCTCGGCCACGGTGTCGCCGGCGTAGGAGCGAAGGCCCTCGCAGCACCCCGCCCGACACCGAGGGCATGGAAGCGAAGATCAGGATGGAACATGTGACTGCAGGACTTTGGTTGGACGGCGGCCGGATTCCCTCCGCCTTCCCTCCGCCTGACGCTATGCCGCGCGGGATGGGCCGGAACGGGCGGGGACGCCGCGTGACGCCGATGCCGCCGGCGGGCCGTTTGTGCACGTCACAGGCCGATGAACGGGACCTGCTGGGGATGGGACGGGACCCACGGGGAAACGGTGGTGCTGTAAAACCGCCGGCTTCGCCTACACAGGTTCGAATCCTGTCCCTGCCACCACCTTTGAGCTGCGGAACTACACCACTGTAACCCGTTTGCGCCGAGGTCCTTTCTATCAGCGTTCTATCAGTTTCTATCATCCGACTGAGCCTGCCTTGCTGATGGGCCGTACAGATCCTCGATGAGCCTGGCCAGGCGGGGTGGAGTCTGGGGGAGCTGGTGGATGTAGGTTCTACTCGCCAACGTGCCGCCGTCGGCATGGCGTAACTGCCCGGCGATCACGCTGGCGGGCTCCTTGGCCGCCGCCATCGCCGACGCCAGCGAGTGGCGCAGCAGG